>Ga0247722_10000097_pt1 | contig 51815 bp, 106 predicted proteins | sample MSEWelMarce3H_FC_FD_189094 | JGI IMG/M metagenome (GOLD analysis project Ga0247722, IMG submission 189094) | Subsurface sediment microbial communities from gas well in West Virginia, United States - MSEEL Well Study Marcellus 3H_FC | ecosystem: Environmental > Terrestrial > Deep subsurface >...
GGTACATACGGGGTAGGTAGGTATAGGGGGTGCCCAATAACATTCCTGTGGAACCTGTCGTCAATCAGGGGGTAGGTACAAAAAAAAACCACACCTTTCGATGTGGTCTTTGTCGGTCTAACCGATTACATATCGGTATGGTTTAACTCTCTTTCAAAACCTAAGTAGTAATGTAATGGTCGTGGTACGTCACAAGATTTTCCGTCACACTCTAACATTTCATCATCCATGTAGTAATGAAACGTTTCGATGTAGTAAGGGTCTTGTTCGTTACCCTCTTCACTCGGTATTCCAATTTCCCAAATTGGTACATTAACTTTCATTTGTGGTACGTCATCGAAAAACGTTATCATATCCCTTTCAACCAAATCGTTGATAATAGATAATACAACCTCTTTGGTATAGTGTGGTAACTCGGGTACAACCTTATAAGATACCAATACCTTGTTATCAAATACCAATCCCAAATCTTCGTGTAACTGATTTCCGTTATCCCAAATCGTTCTTAAAGTGTTTGTCAATCCAATTCCAAAAAACATATAGTGTGTGTTTAAATCAAACCTCATTGTTTGATGAAACAAATATAAGTATAATATTGTTATATCCTAATACTATTTTACAAGATGACAATTCTATGACAAATGGATTTCTGTGGTGAAACTGTGGGATTTGGATGTTATTGGGCATTTTGAAAAGTCAGTGTCGGAACATCTCAAGTTTGAATGTCATTGAGCAAAAATAAATTTGGTAGTGTCGATTTTATTTTGTATACTCCTAAATTGCCCAATTACATTTCCGACCCGAACCTTCGTCCAAACTAATTTTGCCCAATACGAAAATAAATTTGGTATAATCAAATAGTCTTTATACCTTTGATTTATCAATGAGGGAAAAAATATAGAGAAAAAAACTAATTTTGCCCAATGAGAAAATAAATTTGGAAATGTCAAAACTTAATATTACCTTTATATCGTTAAACAAAACAAAAAAAACACACATTATGGAAAAGTCAAAAATTGGAGTATCGGAAATGGAAATGGTAAACATTTTAATGGGTTTAGAAAAACCTACATTTACCAACATTTTAAGTAAGATTAAAGTAAGAATGAACAAAACGGGTAACCCTTACCACGAAAGAGTGTTCAAGACTACCGAAGGAAATTACTTTATCGGGGGTGACTATGAAAAAATGGTAATCAACCAAATCAAAAAAGAAGATTTGGAAGGTGTCGACTTCAAAAGTCAAGAGTGTAAAGTTGGTAACCACGTTTCAAAGTGTATCTTATACAACGAGAAATTAGATACCTACTACTTACAACATTATGTTTTCCCCGAAATACCTTTAAAGTCTACCTTTGAGTTCGAGGGTAACGAAATCGAAAAACAAATGTTCGAGAGTTACATGGTTAAGAAATCGGAAAACAAATCTCAACCACAAGAGAGAAAAATATTTCCACCGAGTTTCAAAATGAGTTCGATATTGGAAATAAGTTTAAACGGAAATAGATATGTTATCGAAAGATAACATATTTTCCAAAACTGAAAAGTCCCTTACTGAAAAGTGAGGGATTTTTTTTTGTCTTACAAACGGAGTTGGAATAATCCGAGTTGGTATGTTATTGGGCATTTGTCTTACATCAGAAAAAAAAAGATTAAAAAAATTTGGAGTGTGAAAAAAAATGTTTCAAATTTTCTGAGTAACAGATGTTATTGGGCATTTGTCTTACATCAGTTGGGTGTGGGTGTGAATTTGCTCAATAACTTCCACGGAGGACCTTCACGGGTGAATTTGTCTTACATCACTATTTTTGCCCAATATGAAAATAAATTTGGTAGTGTCATATCATAGTATTACTTTTACATTCTAAACAACAAACATATAAAACACCATGAGTAACATCGAACAAATCAAAGAGATTATCAACAACAAGGTTGATGATAATTTAAATTCAGTATTAGAAGATATCCAAACTGAAATCGAAGAAACGATTGAAGGGGTATTGGAATGGAATGATGGTCTTTTACCACCGAGATTTAGGGAGTTAAAAGATGAGTTGAATAAGTTGATTTTGTCTTACATGGAAGAGACAATAGTCATTGACGGAGAGTACGTTGATGAGTTCCCTCCTAATTTTCAGAAGAGAGAAGAATAAAAAATTATCCCTATCAGAAATGGTAGGGATTTTTTTTGTCCAAGATTGTCCACAACAGGTACGATTTTGAATGTGATTGGGCAAAAATAAATTTGGTAGTGTCATATAACTTGTTTACTTTTACATAACACTAATAAATAAACACATGGAAAATTTAAAAGTTAAAAGTACCTACACCGAAACACAAACGTTATCATTTAATGAGTGGTCGGATAAATTGGGAGTGTCGTCAAGATACATTGAACCAACAAAATATTTTCAAGGAAATCCAAGTAGTGGATTTATTCCGTTAGATGAGAGAGAGGGTTATTCGTTCATCGGTTACATCGGTAGAAAATTCAAAGAATTAATTAATCAATAAAAGTTCCCCCACTTTTAAAACAATCCTTATCAGAAATGGTAGGGATTTTTTTTGTCCGAGATTGTAATCTTTTTACAATCATCCGAATGTTATTGTGCAATTGCTGAATAATATCTCGAATCCCCGGATGGAAAAAGTTCTGAGGAAAATTACTTTTGCCCAATATGAAAATAAATTTGGTAGTGTCATATAACTTTATTACTTTTACATTGTTAAACAAATTAAAACACACACATTATGAACAAATTTTATGGTAAGTCATTAAATGAAATGACATTTGGAGAATTGACCTTGTTATCGGTAGACATTCAATTAACATCATTTGAAAAGTCAAACATCACTAATGAGAATTTATTAAGACAATCCTTTGTCATTCGTGAGGGGTTGGTAAGTAAGTGTATCAATGATGGTGGAGATTATTCACGTGGTAGGTTTGTGAGTGAGTTCAATGGAGATAACTTAATGGAGATTGAGGGTGGTTTTGATGAGTACGTTGAAGTATCAAATATTAATTACATATCTTTAAACTAAACTACAATGGAACAAGTATCAGAATTAAAAAAGTTCGTAAGGGAAACGATTAAAGATTTCCCACAAATAAAAGAAGAGGTAACCGATTTATTTCAGTTGTGTTTAGATGAGATAGATGAGGGTAATTCAGTAGACAATGAATGTAATCTTTGTCGAAGAGATATCGAAGAGTTAATACTCAATCACAAATAAATGAAAGTCCCTATCAGAAATGGTAGGGATTTTTTTTGTCCAAAGGAATTTGGTGAACCGTCGGGTTGGAATGTTATTCTGCAATTTTGATAACTTTTTTTAAAAAAACCAAATTTTCCTTCACAAAAAAAACATCTTATTGGGCAAAATTAAATTTGTTTTATAACTTTATAGTCTTTATATTTGTATTGTTAAACCACTAAAACAAATTAATCATGGACAAGTTCACAATGTTTAAAGTAGTACCACCCTTATTGGAAAGAGATTTTAATGTAGGGGAAACAATGTCAGTATTAAAACATAACCCGAGTGTCTTTTGGAGTTGGGGTGTTAGTAAGTTACACAATTTCAACGACAAAGGTTTGTTAATGAAAGTGTCGGGTCATCATCACAAAGGTTGGGTGTTGGTAACATTAGGTTGGAATGATACCTATACCGTTCACATCATCAGTAACAAGGGAGAAATCAAAAACAAGTACGAAGAAGTTTACTTTGACTACTTAACCGAAGTCATCGATAATCGAATCGAGAGAATCAAAGAGTATCAATATTAGAATTGAAACCCTATCAGAAATGGTAGGGTTTTTTTTGTACCCGAAGTTCAGTGTAAGGTTACATCTGAGTTGGAAAGTTATTCAGCAAAAATAAATTTGGATATGTCGATTATACTTTTTATATTTGAATAACATTAAACACATACAAAATGGAAACACAAATCAAATCAAAAAAATTCAAGTTCTTGGAGAAAGGAATGAAAGGTCAAATTAGATTGACCAATGGTACAACAACAACATTTGAAATTGACGAGAGTGGAGAATACACGAAGTCATCTAATGAGAATGACGAAGTTGTATTACCAATCATCTACGAGTTACAATTAATGTTAATGAGTACGGAGTAATCGTATTACACCACAAGGATTTAGACCTCAACGAAAGTTGGGGTTTTTTTATGTCCACGATTTTGAGTCAGGAATTCCTTCAATAAAAAAACAAGTTATTCTGCAAAAGTAATCCCACCAATATTTGGTTTATAATATAATAGTGTTTATATTTGTATCAACAAAAAAACAAAAGGATATGAAAGATATTATCAACACATTCAAAGAGGTTTACCAAGAGGATAAGAAACAATTTTGGGGAGATATCATTGGTACTATAATGATTATGGGGTTCATTGTTTTCGTGTATTGGTTCACGGGAACATTTATGTACGATATGTAGAAAGATTAGTGTGGTGTTTAACGGACAGACCCTCGGACTTAATTGTTCGGGGGTTTTGTTTTTTCCACTCGAACTTCACCGGGTGCGCGCTGTTCGGATGTTATTGAGCAAATGCGGAATAAGATTGTACCGTGGATTTACCTGGTGCATTTGCGGAATAACATTTAGGAAGACCCGGATGGAAAATCTTCTGAGGAAAATTACTTTTGCCCAATATGAAAATAAATTTGGAAATATAAAAGTATTGTTCGTATATTTGTGGAGTTAAAATAATCAAACACAAAAAAAGAAAATTATGAAACCATTTCAATTTCAAGAACCAAAGAGTTCAAAGACATTACAAATCGTTTATTCAATAATGATTTATTTAGTATTGGAGTTTATCTTTACGATTTTATTAAACACAATTAGTGGAGTTACACCACAAGAACCTACCTTACCAAGTTGGGGAGTGTTGGTCTTTTGGATTTACACCTTAACATTGTGGATTGTACCTTACAAGTACTTTACCAATAAGAATAAGAAGTTATCCAAACCACAAGTATTTTAATTTGAAACCCTCGAGAAATCGGGGGTTTTTTATTTCCCGTACTTACCATCTCAATTCACATCTCAAGTTCGAAACTTATTCTGCAAAAATAGTTTGAAAAAAAGTTACTTAATATTTGGTTTATAATAATAAACGTATTATATTTGTATAGTTAAAATAATCAATCACTAATCACTAAAACAAAAAATTATGGAGTTCTTAAATCAAATCATTACAGATTACAATTCAATGGAGTTACACATCAAATGTATCTTTGTATTCTATTGTTGTTGTTTAGTTGGGTTTTATGGTACGTTAATTAGTATCGTTTACACAATGTTGAAACACTATTTTACGTTAATGTTTAAAACCAAACAATATGTTCAACGTAACTAAAGATTTACATTTAGTGGGTAGGAGAATAAAGTTAATCTTTATGGATGACCCTCAACCTATTTTGCCCAACGAAGAAGGTACTATTATCGGTGTCGACGACATTAATAGTTACCGAGTGAAGTGGGATAGTGGTCGAACCTTATACGTTTTACCCGAAGACAAATTCGAAATCTTAGATTAACCAAAGAACCTCAACGAAAGTTGGGGTTTTTTTATGTCAAGAATTTGCCGTGCCCCGACGGTCGACTCGGGATGTTATTGGGCAACCTATTCCTATGTGTGGATAAAATCTTACTTAACGATTCGTTATCAACGTTTACCTTGCTGAATAACATTTTTCAGGGCCCCTGTGATACACGGTGAAAAATAATTTAAAAATAAGTGTCCAAAAATTTGGTAGTTTCATATAAAGGTTATACATTTGTACTCACAAAAAAACAAATACTATGAGTAAAGAAGAATTTGACAATTTAACGGAAGATGAATTAATCGAATTAGTTGAAAGTAATACGAGATACCAAACTAACAAGGGTTGGGTTATCGCAATTTGTATTGGAGTTGGTTTATTTTTATTACACTACTTTAAAATTATTATCTAATGAGAACAAACGAAGAAGTAATACAAGAGTTCATAGGTACGTCGGAAGAACGTGCGATTGAGATGTTAAAGAAAGGTGAAAACATAAATCCTTATGTTACCATATTGACAAAAGATAATTTGGGTGAAATCGGTCATCATCAATTTTCAATACCACCAATGTTTTTGGAAGGTGATGAAGGAAAAGACTTTGTTCGTGATATCTTATTGGTAGGGTTTAAGAATATGTTAAAAGAAAATAACAAAGATATTCTTTGTGTGAATTGGGTAAGTGAGGGTTGGATGTACAAAGGAAATAAAAAGAGTGTCGAGAATTATCGTGAGTTACCCAAGACTGAAGTTTTGTTAATGACTTTCGATAGTGAGGATAGTCAAGTTATGTCCACCTACGAAATTGTGAGAGGTAAATGGAATGTCGGTGAGAATGGTTTAGATAAAGGAATAAATTTATTTGAGATAAATGGTAGAGTAACTACGAAACGAAAAGGTCGTATGGGAAATCTATTTAAGGATTAGTGTGATGTGTGGTTTAACAATTAAGGGTAGTCAGTTTTGACTACCTTTTTTTTTGGTGTGAACCTGAAGTGCACAGCTCAGGTCGGGATGTTATTGAGCAAAAATAAATTTGGTATAATGGAATACCTTTTATATCTTCGTGTTCTAAAGTAAAACAAACATGGAAAAAGAAAAGAAAATAATCGGTAGTCCAATTTCAGTTCCGTGGTCTAAAAAAGATTACGAAGTCTATATTGGAATTTTGAAAAAAGAAATTGAAGAATTAAAAAAGAAACCCTCGAAATAATCGGGGGTTTTTTTATGTCCACAGATTCACCCGGGCTGCGCTGTTTGGGATGTTATTGAGCAATTGCGGAATAACTTTACTTCCAGGTCCCTGAAGTTTTTTCTTTCTCCTCCGTGGCATTTGCTCAATAAGTTCCAGAGTCCCCGGATGGAAACTGTTCTGAGGAAAAACTAATTTTGCCGAATATGAAAATAAATTTGGTTTATAACTTTATAGTCTTTATATTTGTATTGTTAAATTAATCACTTAAAACACACATTATGTCAGTAGATGAAAAAAGAATTGGTAAGTACAAGATTGAAGTAATTCAAGATGAAAGTCCAAGTAGTCCAAGAGAAGACGACAATTTGGGTACAATGGTATGTTTTCACAATAGGTATGATTTGGGAGACAAACATAACTACAATAGTAACGACTACGACGGTTGGGACGAAATGGAAAAGGATATTATCAAACGTGAGAACGTTGGAGTTATCTTACCTTTGTACTTATACGACCACAGTGGAATTACAATGAACACAACAGGTTTTAGTTGTAATTGGGATAGTGGTAGAGTTGGGTTTATCTTTATTTCAAAAGAGAAAATGTTAAAAGAGTACGGAGGAAAAATCGTAACACAAACATTAAAGGATAAAGTTGAGGGTTATTTAAAAAGTGAAATTGAAATTTACGACCAATATTTAACGGGTGACGTTTATGGTTATAGAGTATCAGAAGTAACGACTTGTAGTGAAGGACACGAACATGAAACTGAAATAGATAGTTGTTGGGGGTATTACGGACAAGAGGAATGTATGTTGGAAGGTGTTGGTATTGTAGAGTATTACATTAAGAACGACGAAGTAAAGGTGTAGTGTTTATATGGTTAGTAAGTAAGGGGTATCAGAAATGGTACCCTTTTTTTTGTCCAAGAAGTTTTGTTCCATCCGGATGTATCCGAATGTTATTCTGCAATTGCTCAATAACTTTCAAAATCGACAGACGGAAAAGTTCACCAAAAAACTAACTTTGCCCAATTTGAAAATAAATTTGGTAGTCTCGTATAATAATATTACTTTTACATTCTAAACAATTAACCATGTTATTACATACAATCGAAGAAATTCAAATGAAATGTTTCCGTATCATATTCCCAAACAAAACCTACGACGTGTTCATTCCCGACGTTACTGATAAAAGTAGTTGTGTTAATATTACCGACGAAAATGGAGACCAAGTTCCATTCGTGGAGTGGGATGATATTTTGAAGTTTCTATAACGGATATCCGTGGTGAACCCGTCGGGGACGAATGTTATTCCGCAAAAATAAATTTGGTAGTCTCGTATAATAATATTACTTTTACATTCTAAACAATAACACATGAAACATTTAGAAAGATTAAAAAATGGATTAGACAAAGTTAGTATCGAATGGGAATTGGGTACTGAAACGGGTTGGAGTGATAACACTTTAATCATCAATGAAGGTGATAGTAAAGTTTTAATTTACGTTAATGATGTTGAAGACAAAATGGTATTGTCCTATTATGATTTATTCGTAAAAGGAGAGTATTCACCAATCTTTGATTGTAAGGTAAAAGAAACGACAACAAGTCATAGAGGTGATAGTAATTCAGTTAGTGGAATGTTAGATGATTTGGATTTAAGTTAATTTTGCCCAATACAAAAATAAATTTGGATATGTCGTTTATACTCTTTATATTTGTATTGTTAAATTATTCAACTAAATAAATTACTACAATGAGTAAGTCAGAAAAAAGAGAATTATGGTATCGTGAACCATTAACCTACACAATCGACGGAGAAAACTTCGAGGGTTGGTATCATTCATTCGTTCGTTTTATGGAAGAGGGGGAATCCTTCGACGACATTGACGAAAGTGAAGAGTACGACGAATTAATTGGAGGTTCGATAGTTCCTTCGGTGGTAGACGAAAACTACGAAGAGGTGGAAGACTACGACGACGTAGACCATTCGGGAGAGTTCGAGTTCTTTATCGGAGACGAGAACGGAAAACCTACGGGAGACATTAGTTAATTAACGGGGGGAGAAATCCCCCCATTTTAAAAACACACACATGGAATTTAAAATCGTATACGGAAGTTCACCCGAAAGTTTGGTAAAGAAAGTGAACGAAGAAATTAAGTTAGGTTGGAATGTAATTGGTGGACACCAAGTATCTGAACAACATAGACAAAATAGATTTAGTGGACAACAACACATGGACACTATAATCAAACAAGAGTATTCAGTTAGTATGACAAGGTAATTGTTTTTTGTTTTTCATTTATATTTTAGAAAGAGGTTGGACATTTGTCTGACCTTTTTTTTTGTCCCTACCATCTCAGGTCCCGTCTCAAGTTTGAATGTTATTGAGCAATTGCAGAATAACATGTAGAAGACAGGTGAGATGGTCTTCCTTCAGGTGAGTTGCTCAATAACATTTTTGGTTCACAGATTCCTCCTCCAACTATTTTTGCCCAATGGTAAAATAAATTTGTTTTATAACTTTATACGTCTTATATTTGTACTCTAAACAATAACACAACATGATAAAGTCAATCAAAGAAAAACAAGGACAAATCGAAATCGATTTAACAGGTCCCGATGGGAACGTATTTTACTTAATCGGACAAGGTGGTCGGTTTTGTAAACAATTAGGTTTAAACTCGGAAGTCTTTTCCGCTCGTATGATGAGTGGAGACTACGAAAACGCGGTCAATGTATTTGAAGAATATTTTGGTGAATTTGTAACTTTATATAGATAATGGATAATTTTTTAAAACCCTATATGGTAGGAGAAAATCCACCAGTAACGGAAATGACTTTTAGTGGTATTTCATTTATAGATGTTAAGTGGAGTTTTGATTTTGTGGGTGGTAAACCTGAAAGATTAAAAGTTATAAACCATTTAAAAAAGAATGGTTACACAAATTGGCATGGTCTTTATATAAACAAAATTAAATAAAATTTGTATAATCAAATAATTGTTATATCTTTGTAATCTAAAACACACACAATGAAAAAGTATCAAGTATTAAGTCCCGATGGTTTTACAATCGAATTTGACAAACCATTTTATCGTAGTATGAAAAAAGCTAAGGAAGCTTTTATGAATTGGATAAGACGTTATGAGGTTCAAGGTTATTATAGTTCCAACAATGGAAGAATACCTTTAAACGAATTAGAAAATTATTGTAAATTTAAAACTATCACAAATGAAAAATAAAGTTATCTACGAAAGTAAAGGACACACAAGGGATACATCCCACGATGTGTTAGTAATACAAGAACCGAAAGTTAATGGGGTTAAAATGAAAATGACCTACGAATGTTATAATGCGGTTGAGAGATTTACAGGTGAGTTATTCGTTGGTGGTAAGTGGGAACATTTCTTTTGTTTAAGGGACTTGGGTATTACATCCGATAAGTCAATGTACGTTCGTGATGAAATAGTAAGAGAGAGAAAGTGTAAAGATTTACAAGAGTTAGGTATCAAATTTTTTAACTTAATGATGAATTAATATTATGAACATCATATATTATTTACTTTTAGGGTTCGGAATAATGATTACACTTTTAGTAATGGTAATCATACTTGTAATATCAATTAAAAAATCAATAGAAAATGGAACAGACCCAAACGACATTTAACTTTCATTTAGACACAAAGGTAACGACATGGTATCGTACCGAATTTGAAATTGAGGCAACCACAATAGAGGAGGCACAAAAGAAAGCAATTGAGTTCCGTGAGAGAGGTGATAATACAGAATTGCCGTGGGAACATATTGACGAAACTCTTGAAGGTATGATACCCGATGAAAATGGTGGAGAACCTACGGAGGAATTGTATGACGAGAATGGTAATGTAATTTGGGATAACACTAAATCAATTTAAAATGGAGAACGCAGAAATCATTAATCGTATTACATCAATAATAAGTAAACATGGTTGTTTCAGTATTGGAGAATTAGAAGGTGAAAACCAATCTATATTAGTTGGCTCATTAGGCCCTTACGTTGGATTAACCGAAGGGTTTACAGAGGGTTACGTTGAGGTTGGTGTATATCAAACTAACTCATATAGTTCAGATGCAATTGACACCTACGAAGAAAGTTATTGGTTGTTGAATGAAAATGTATTGGGGGACATACTATTGTTATGTGAACAATGGGAAGCCGAATCTTTAAAAACCGAAAAGAGAATATCGAATTAATAATGTGTGTTTAGTTTAACGAGGGGTTGTAGAAATACAATCCCTTTTTTTATGCTCAACAGTGGCGCCAGAGCTGCACTGGTGAATGTTATTGAGCAACTGCCGAATAACATTACTTCAGGTTCGGGCTGCGTCTTCAGGTTGCCCAATAAGTTTGAGATGGCACCTGTGCAGCCCTCCAAGAATTATTTTTCATTTCGGCAAAAATAAGTATCACTTTATTTGGTTTATAAAAATAGGTGCCGTACATTTGTTCTTCATTAAACAATAAACATCATGTCACAGAAAATTGAAATGTTAGAAAAGTCAGGGTTGAATTGGAAAGTAAACAAAGAACCAATTCAAACAGTAAGTGGAATTTTAATTCCAGAGAAGGTAGCCTTAGTAAGAGATGATAACCAAAAGTGTTTGGGAATTCATACGGACAACTATGTACCTTATCAGAATGAAGAGTTGTTGGATTTATTATTTAAGATTTCCCAACAGACAGGTTTGGAGTTACACACAGGTGGTTCATTTAAAGATGGTCAACGTGTTTACTTTCAGTTGAAGTCGGAGAATTTAGTTTTACACAATGATGTAATCGAGGGTTTCATTAGTGGGTTCAATTCATTTGATGGTAGAACCTCATTAGCATTTGGTAACTCAAACACTACGGTATCTTGTCAGAATACTTTCTACCGAGCATATCGTGATGTTGACACTAAGTTAAGACACTCATCAACAATGAAACCAAAGATTGAAGAAATTTTAAGAAAGATTGATGTCTTGTTAGTTGAAGAACAAAGTACTTTCCAAACTATTCAAAGGTTAGGTAATTTTAGAATGACACAGGAAGTTCGTGATTTAGTTATCCGTAAGTTGTTTGAAATTAAAAGGGAAGAAAGATTAGATAGTCCCGATTTTTCTACGAACAAATTAAATAGAATGTCGAAGTTCTATGTTGACTTGAACGGAGAGATTAATCAGAAAGGAGATAACTTGTGGGGTTTATTTAGTGGTGTTACAAAATACACTACACACGGAATGAAGAAAGGAGATAACTCTGAAAATAAAATCTTCGGTAAAACGGGGAATATCGAAAGACAAATCTTTGAAGATTTAGTTCACTTGGTTTAATTGTAGGTTATTAATTCAGAAACCCTCATCAGAAATGGTGGGGGTTTTTTATTGCGCATGTTTTTCCTGGAGAAGCGCTGGCTACAGTGGATGTTATTGGGCAACGTTAACTCATTGATAATCAACTATGTCGGTTTTGCTCAATAACATGTCCTGGAGAAGCTCCAGCCAAAACTGGGAAATAACTGGTTTTTCCTGGAGAAACAGCTGGACAGGTGAAACTTATTTAGCAAAAGTATTTTAAAAATAACTACCTCAATATTTGGCAGTATAATATAAAGGATATATCTTTGTATTCAATTAATCACAAACACAAAAAAACTATTATGGGGTACACACATTATTGGAAATTAAAAAATCCTACAAAGAAGACTAAACAACAATTCATAGATGTGATGTTGGATGTCGATATGATTATGAATAGTCTACCAAAATTCTCAACCTCAGCGGGAGGACATTACAGAGAGTATCCGTTGGTTGTAAAGAACGGATTGGGTGAGGGAACTCCTATTACAAACAACACCGAGATTTTAATCAATGGTGATGGGAATGAGAATTTAGACCACGAAACATTTCATTTTGAATATACGGACAAACCTTTGGATTTTGGTTTTTGTAAAACCGCTCGTAAACCTTATGACTTTGTTGTATGTTGTATTTTAATTTCATTAGGAAATAGAGTGGATGGTTTTGAATTTTCAAGTGACGGAGGTTATGACGATTGGAAAGATTGTTTTAAATTCTACGAAGAACACGTTACTAAAAAAATTAACGATAGAGTTCGTAATTTCATACCAAATGAAAAAGTTGAGGAAGGAATACAGATGTAATCTTATTCGGCAAAAATAAATTTGGAAATGTCAAATCAGTATATTACCTTTACATTATTATAAAACACGTATAACTTAAAACCTGTTGGAACATAGGTCAACCAACATCTAACACCATGAGTACAACTATAAACTCAAAACAAGTAAACACAATTTTTCAAACGAAAGAATTGTCAAGATTTAAATTTCGTGATGACAACCGAGTGTTAAACACATCTCACATCAAGAAGTTAGTAACTAACATGAAAAATAGTGGTTGGTTACCCGGGTCGTATGTCGTAGTAAACGAGAAGTACGAAATCATTGATGGACAACATAGGGTGAAAGCCGCTATGGAAGCGAACATTCCTATCCGTTACACAATGGAGAAGAAAGCTGATTTTGAAATCATTAGAGGGTTAAATCAAAATCAAAAGAATTGGACTTTGTCCGACCACATTCACGGATACGTTGTGGAAAACAATCCACACTATGTGAAGTTGAATAACTTTGTAAAGAAGTATCCCGACTTTCGTATTACAGAGTGTATGATGTTTTTGAATAATAACTCATCACCTTGTGAAAGACATTCATTCGAAAAGGGTTTGTGGGTGTCGAAAGACTACAATAAAGCTTTGACATGGGCTGATGATATAATGTCGTTGAAACCTTATTTTGAAAAAGGGTTTAACAAATCAATCTTCGTAAGAGCGATGGTTAGGATTTTCTCAAAGAAACCTCAATTTAAATTTGAGGAGTTCTTACACAAAGTGAAATTAAGACCTCAAAGTATTACGTTGTGTGGTAACATTGACCAATACACACAAATGATTGAGGACATTTACAACTATTCGAGAAGAAGTGGAGATAGATTGAATTTAAGATTTTAAGTTGTATAGTGTGTTAGTAAAGTTGGGAGGTACGAAAGTATCTCCCTTTTTTTTGTCATACACATTCACCCGCGTCGGGAACCTGTCAGGTAAATGTTATTGAGCAAAAATAGATTTGAAAGTATAACAATAATAGTTGTATATTTGTAGTATAATTTAAAACATAGAGAGATGCCAAACTGGTGTAACAATTTTATCATTATCGAACCGAATGAGAACGATAAGAAGTTAAAGAAATTTAACAAGTTGGTTAAACGTATATCTATTACCGCTAAATCAAATGTGGAATTTTGTGAGAGTTTGTTGGGGTTAAAGAAACCACCAAAGAATTATCATCAAGGGGGTTGGTATGACTACAACATTAGTAGATGGGGAACGAAGTGGGACTTTGAAGTTAGTGATGACGAAATAAATTACGATACACATCAAATATCATTCAGCAAAGAAACTGCGTGGTCACCTCCGATTAATTTCTTAATTGAATTGTGTGAGAGATATGGTGTGAATGCAAAGATAGAGTTTGAAGAAGGAGGTTGTGATTTCGCTGGTGTCGTTAGTATTAACCCCGAAGGAATTTATGATGACATTTCGTATGATAGTGTTGCAGAGTTCAATTACAATCACAACGATAGTTTTTGGGATAATGCACAGAGTTACGCCGAGGATTTAGATTTCGAGGAAACATCATTGAGTGAGTTCGTTGGTTGGTATCCTTTCGTAACTGATGAGAATGGTAAAAAAGAATTGGAAGAAATATATAATAGAGCAAAGTCATATTCTGAAGCTGAATAAAAATAGTGTGTGTTTAATAATACGTGGGTGTTCCGAAAGGTTCACCCATTTTTTTTTGATAGAACCTGCAGCGGGGACCTGTCGAGTAATGTTATTGAGCAATTGCCGAATAATATTAGTTCAGGTTCGGGCTGCGTCTTCAGGTTGCCCAATAACATTACGGATTATTTGCCCAGGCCAGTTTGTGCTGTTGCGCTGGTTGCTGCACTTAGCTCACCTGGAGCTGCACCGTAACCGATGTTATTGAGCAAAAATAGTTCCCCCAATTGTAAAATAAATTTGTTTTATAACGGTATAGTGTTTATATTTGTACTCTAAACTCACATACATATGGTATACACAACTAAAGCGAAAGCGAAAAGAGAAACCGGAATCAATTATTTAGGTTCCGTAAATTTAACGTCGAAACATGCGAAAGCTTATAAGTACGACGAAATGACCTACAGTCTTTATTTAGCACCCGCAAAAATGAGTGGGTACGAAGTTTGCCCAATGCGAACCGAAGAATGTACCTTATCATGTTTGAATGAGTCAGGGATGAACTCCATGAACATGAACGGTGATAAAATTAATCAGTCACGAATTAAAAAGACTAAATTGTTTTTCGAAGAACGTGAGTTTTTCATGGCATGGTTAATCGATGAAATTTATTCAGCAAAATTAAAAGCTGAGAAAATGGGATATCATTTTTCGGTACGTTTAAATAACACGTCAGACTTAAACCCCGTTTCATTTTATACAATGTATAAGGGTGAACGTAAAAACATACTTGAAATATTTCCAATGGTTCAATTCTATGACTACACAAAAGTTCCCAATCGTATTACGTTAGTTAAGAAATATAAAAACTACGATTTAACTTTTTCCTATAGTGGTGAAAATTTGGATGAGTGTGTTAACATGTTAAGTAAAAACATAAGAGTCGCAGTTGTATTTAAAAAAGTACCTACTGAATTTTGGGGTCGGGTTGTTATCGACGGCGACAAGTATGACATGAGGTATCGGGATGATACGAATGTTATTGTCGGTCTTAAGTACAAACGTGTTAGGAATAAGTTAACCGAAAGTAATAAGTTCGTAATACAATAAAACAAGAAACCCCGAAAGGGGTTTTTTTATGCTCAACAGTGGGCCCCGAGCTGCACTGTAAATGTTATTGAGCAATTGCCGAATAACATTACGGATTATTGACCAGTGCTGTTTGCGCTGTTTGCCAGTAAAATAACTGGAACTTCACTGGCACGGTACAGGTGAATGTTATTTGGCAAAAATACTTTTATCTTTTTTATAAATAAATTAGGATAAACAATATAAAGGGTATATCTTTGATGAACATTAACATTAAAACTTTTATATCATGGGATTAGACATGTATCTATCAAAAAAGACCTACGTTAAACAATGGTCACATCGTGAAGCTAAAGAACAGTTTCATGTAACAGTTAAAAAAGGAACGAAGAAATTCGATGAAATCAAACCTGAACGAGTGTCATACGTAGTTGAGGAAGTTGGTTATTGGAGAAAGTTCAACGCCTTACATGAGTGGTTCGTACAGAATTGTCAGGGTGGTATCGATGATTGTCGAGAAAGTTCGGTTTCGAGTGAACAAATAGTGGAGATTTTAGAAATCTGTAAAAAGGTTCAAACTTCTTTATTATCATCACCAAAGAATACCGTATCGATAAAAATTGGTATGGGGCCGGATGGTGACATCATGGATGATATTCAAGTCTTCTCGGACACATCAGTCGCAGAGGAGTTGTTACCAACCCAACCTGGTTTCTTCTTCGGTGGAACTGAATACGATGAGTGGTACATGGAGAACTTATCTAATACCATTGAATTGTTTGAGGGGTTAGTATCGGAAGACCCAGAGGGTTACGCTGAATACTCTTACCATTCATCTTGGTAAAATTTTAAAAAATAACAGGGATATTATTAGGAATAATAGTATCTCTGTTATATCTTTGTACAACAAATAAAAAAAAATATGTCAAATACAATTCAAAAAGACGATGTCCAAACTCATTGGACTAAGGTTGCCCAATCAGTTTTGTTGGGAAGGACGATTACTGAGGTTCGTTATCTTAACGATGAAGAAATGGAAATGATGGGTTGGTATAAAAGACCTGTTTGTTTCACATTAGATAACGGTCAGTATTGTATACTATCATGTGATGATGAGGGTAATGATGGTGGAGTTATTTTTTACGGTAAAGATGGTGTATTACCTGTTTTATAAATAATCATGGACATTAAGAGAATAACATTGGCAACTGACCGTCCAATCTTAAGGAATGAGAATGGTCAAATTATAAACGAAGTGGGAGTTACCTTCACACAGTGGGGGGAAAATCTACACAAACAATACTATCAAAGTGTTGTTAAAATAAAAAAAGGAGCATTAAGTGAAAGCAATCGCAATTGATTTACAGAACAAGACAGTCACCGAGATAAACATCTACGGGGATAGGAGTTCCATATGTGACATCCTAAACTCCGACGACATGGTAATCGGAACGTATGACACTGAGAACTTCGACACGTTATATGTCGACCCCGTTGCCCAATCACTTCCTGATGGGCCACTGTTCGAATGGATGGGAAAAAGATTCCACGGGAATGGAGTCATCGTGGGTACCACCATGGAGGGGGAACACAGTACTATAGAAACTAAGTTATCAAACGTGAAGGTCACCTTCATTGCCCAATAATATTAAAACTCAGGACCCATGTGGAAAATATTCAAGACTTCAGTAAAAATTACAATTACCATCTGGTTACTTAAATCCATATGGGAGGATATCGATGGTGATGAGGTACAACAATTAAAACAAATTTTAAAACAATCAATTAAATAAAACAGAAATGTCAAGACACAACAGATTAACAGAAGCAGTATTTGCAGAGATGGTAGGAACGGACGATAGAATCAGTTCATATGATAAATTCCTTGCAACAGATAAATTCCTAGATATCGAGGAAGATAAAGGACTAAGATATGCCAAGGGTAAATACGATAGTATCCTTACCAAACTAAAGACGGACTTCGAAACGTTAGCAAATCTCGAGGAGGTTATCATGCAGTACCGTAGTAAAGAAATGGTAGAGAAAGATATCAAGTTATCAATTGTACGTGAGTATATCTACGCAAGAGCATTATTCTACCGCAGAGGCAAGGACGTTAAAGATATCCGTGTAGTTGCTGGTAAGACTGAGATTTATGGTGACAACGTTCAAGAACTGTATGACAATACTGAGTTCATGAAGATTGCCAAGGCCAAGTTACTTGAGAACATGGATAGAGATATCGAACAAAACATGGACAGCTTAAGAAAGGTGATGTAATTGGGCAAAGATAGCTCTAGAATTATTTGGAATATTCGAACTAGTATTATACATTTACACTGTTAAATAAAATCACTATGTCTAAGAAAATTAAAGTTAGGTTCAATCTCGGGAGAGGTGAGAACTACATGAAGTGGAAGGTTGAATACCCTAACGGGTATACTAAGTACTTCCGACCGTCCGATGTCCAATTGGTTATGTATGACTGTACATTTAAGAACAGCCGTAACGCAGCCCTTAAGATTCACAGTGGTGAAACTACCAAGGTGGTTTGTGCTTGGGTCCTTTGCGACAGCATCGATATCAAGACGGAGGACTTTATCGAAGACAACTTCAATCAGGTGAAGTATAATCCACGGGTTCTACCGTTCTGGAATAAGGATGGTGTTAACATGGATGGTTCGAAAACAAAACAGGTATATTCAATTGACTATAAATTAAACATTAAGTAAGATGAAAACAATTAACTTAGGTTCCGAGGTTAGAGTATCCGACCCATGTTATGGCGACGATGTTTGGTGTAAGACAAGATTAACCAGTGTATTACCTGGTGAATACCGTGTGGATGTACAGAAATCCGACGAGGGTAGTTGGGGGAACCGTGTGTCCTCCTTGACCGTAACCCATAAGGATTATATTGGAAAACAATTGAGATATCAAGAGCATGGTGATATTGGTGTCGACTCTGGTCAAGCTGGTATATTCTGTGAGTCATCCTACAGGAACGACAGCATTGAAATCGATACTCCTGAACACGACTTCACCTTACCATTCAGTGACGACTCAGGTGACAGGTGGTATGAGAAGATGTGTAAGTTCACCTTGAGTGGTGAGGGATTCGGAGCTTACGAATCTGGTGTAGTAACATCTTCAGGTTACGGGGACGGTTCATATCCATTGGCCATTGCCAGGGATGAGGACAAGAATATTGTATCCATGGTTGTGACATTCATTGGTGAGGAAGACGAGGAGGATGAAGATGACGGAGGTGACTGTTGTGGAGTCTGCGGTGGTGAGTTGGAATCCGATGGAGAATGTGTATATTGCTGTGATGAAAAATAATTAATCTTTCACCTGTTGTGACAGCAGGACCTGAAATGTTATTGGGCAAGATATCTAATCCCCTTGCCCAATAACTTTCTCAAAAAATAGTATGCTAGTCAACCAATTTAAATAAACATATAATGAAAAAATTCCTAAAAGACTTAGAATGGAAGTGGGACTACTACTTCGTCATCTTCTTATATAACCCTAATAAGGTTCACAGGTATGATAAGTACATGTCAGATAAGTGGGGTACCAAATACACGGGGGAATGAGAAGGTACGTAATTGTTGCCTCGACCCTGTTCACGACTCTTGGTCTGATGAGATATATGAATCTGTTCCCCTTCGGGAACGTTGAAGGGTTTCTAATCCTCGGGACCTTACATGTCTCATATTATTTGGCAATCCTCGAGATGGGTTCCACGACGGTAAAGAAATCGGGGACACATGTTATTCGGCAACCCCGTAAGGAGAGTTTGCCCAATAAGTTGTCCGTCCCTCCTTCAGGGACCGTCACCAATGAAGTTCGGTCGGATGTTCTCAAGGCACTCCAACAACTCGGACACACAAGGAAGAACTCCCATGAGTTAATCGACGTAATACAGAAGAGGTACCCAAACCTAAAGACCCCCAACGATATCGTGAAGTACTGTATCAAAGAAAGTTACCAAAAATAATTTCCCACAAATTTGGAATTGTCAGAACAATAGTTTATATTATATTATAAATAAAATTTTAAAAAATTAAAGTCATGACAAAAACATCATCAAAAAAAACTTCAATGAAGAAGACAGCTAAGAAATTAGTAAGAACCACATTAACTACCTATGTACCTGTAACTGACAACATCTACCATGATGGAACATCTTACCGTGTACGTGTAGTAAAGAACGGTAATAAGATTTCTAAGAACTTCTCAAGTAAGAGAAAGGCTGTACAGTTCCGTAACGAGTTGTTAGGGAAGTAATACATTATTGGTCTGTATGACTAAGTGACCCCTGAGTTTTTACTCGGGGGTTTTTGTGTGCCCTATATTTTTTTTCACCCATAACTCCTCGGAACAATTAGACGTATGACACATGTTATTGGGCAAGACTGTTGATTACGGTCGGTCCCCATAAAGGGGGGACCTCCCTTTGCTGGGACCTGATGTATGACTCCCCTTCGGGTGTATGACTATAGGTTCATGTATGACCCCTTCGGGGGAACGGATGTATGACTGAAATATAAGTGTATGACTTAAAAGGGTATCTTAGTGTATGACTAAAAACAGGTTCCAGACGGAACGAGGGTCACCCCTTTATGGGGACCCGAGTGGAGTATAATAGTATTATCTTTACAGAATTTTAAAAACTAGGTCGTGATTCGGACAAGGGACAATCCCACAGGTATTCCCACATTTTACCACTTACTCCCATTTCTTTCGTTTGTAATACACTGGGACGGAATTTGTACCATAAAAAGATAATTTTAGATATAAAATAACACTACGACAAAAAGACTGACATAATGTCTGGTTATTGTACCATTAAAGTACATAATATGACACCTTTTATATCGTTTGTCAGAGTGGGTTTATATCGGTCGGAAGACTGTCGTCTCCCTCCCTTAGAACACCTAATATCTACTCCCAATAACCGTGTGATTTTTTAAAGAACTCTGGATTGTTTCGGTTCAAGTATGACTTAATCATTATACGGAACATCCATAATACCCCTTTGTTTTTGAATCTTCTACTTGAGGTGTAGGTTCCCTTTATCCTATGTACGGTGAAATCTTTTGATGTCACCTTTTGTGATATCGAATAGTCTTCTGCAAAGAGTTCCTCTGGGTTATATCCTCCTACCTTCCAATAGGTTTGAGTGTTCCATAATTGAAATCCTCCCACAGCGAACGGAGTTCCTAATAATGAGGATAAGGTTTGGAACTTATCGAACATTCTGAATACCCATCTATAAGGATAGTCCGTATAGAATGGAACTGTTACCAATCCTTTATTATACCTTATACATTCTTCCAATATATTCGATTTCATTAAGAATACATCTGAGTCCAAGAATAACATATACGGGGTTGATACCAATTTACTACCATATAATCTTCCTTGTGATGGATATCCTCCTTTGATTACTTCTACCTTTAATATATGTTTGAAGTCTGTTTGTATCTTCTTTATCCATAGTAATGATTCATTATCATCTGATATATCTGCTATGATTAATCTTACCCCCGATATATGGTTTTGTCTTGATAGGTATTGTATACAGTTATATAATACTATTCCCTCATTCTTACTTGGGATTATTATTGTTAACTTCTTATTTAATGACCGTATACTCATTGTTATTATATATAATATAACTGTTATTTTCTATCCAATCCCCGCAATTTAGATATCTCATTCCATCTACCACCTTATCGTCAGGATGGTGTATATGACCACAGATAACCGTGTCACAGTCATGTTTAAACCCTTGTCTTGCTATCTCGTTCTCAAATGATGTCATGAACTTAACCGCTTCTTTAACCTTATCCTTTAGATACTTGGAAAGACTACGTTTATATCCCCACGATTTTAATGTACGGTCAATGGATATCGCCATATCATATCCGACTGAACCAAGTATACCCAACCACTTTAATTTTACCACACCATCATATAAATCCCCATGGGTAATGTACGTCTTATTAAAGATGTACTCATTATGTACCTCAATGTTTCCGAAGTGTAAATCAAGGTAGTCCCTCATAAATTCATCGTGGTTCCCCGGTATGTAGATAACCTTGGTCCCGTTCTTTGAATAAGACATTATCTTCCTTATCACATTGGTGTGTGATTGTGGCCACCTGAACTTTCTCTTTAGTAACCACCCGTCAATGATGTCCCCAACCAGAAATAGATATTCGGGTTGATACATCTTTAATACCTCTAAAACCTCGGTCGCATTTGAACCCTTGGAACCCAAATGGACATCTGAAATGAATAATGCTTGTATCTTCATTCTGATAAATAGTCCTCCGGAACCGGGATGAACATTAACTTTCTATTATAACTTAAATGTTCTCATCCCTTTTATTTAGGATTTTCTGTGAGATATTCCAATCATTAAGATTATCAGGATGAGTTGAATTCTTATAGTATTCCCAATATGCATTAATACTCTTTTCAATTACCTCCTGTTCTTCCTTGGAGAATGTTTTTTCCTTTTCAAGTTCGGAAATATATCTCAACACACTTATAGGTGTTGTCATATAATCTTCCTCCGCATTGTTCTTCCAATAGGTTAAGTCTTTAATTTTTTCAGTTCTCATGTTTATTAAATGTTATTATTATATCTGATTGTTTATGAAATACTTCTCCCCCCGATATGGTATCTTGTTTCTTCCATATCCTTATTAGGTACTCCGCATTGGATATACTTCTAAAGTACCATACCATATCATTATTCACCTTAAACTTATACCTCTTATCTATTGAGATGGTTCTTTCTATTATACTATATCTTGGTAGAGTTACCCCTCGATGGACGTAATCTTCCTTTAGTACCGTATAGAACACTTCCCCCGGATAGACATCACCACCGTCGTGGGACTGAAATAAGGGTTCCGTAAAGAATTTAAACCGCTTCACTATAATGTGTTGTTTCTTCTTTTACTTCTTCAATCATTGGTTGGTTCTCCAATTCCTCGATAACAATATTGATTGCTTCAGGGTAATGGGTGTGTCCCGCTTGGAAATAGATACCCGTTAATCCTAACACCTCATTGTTAATGTAGTGTCGGTTCTTACCTTTACCCCTCAATATCTCGTGGTCCATTGAAACATCGTTCCAATCCTCCAATACACATTGATTACCACCTTTGATTTTGTGATGTAATCTAATCATATTGTTATGACTAAACTTCTCAATAAATTCTCCTAATTTCATATCCAATAATTTTATTTAGTTAATGTTAAAAATACCGTGTAAACTAATCTTCCGTTGTTTATATTATCCCCGAATGATTCCTTTATGGAATGTCGTATGTTTGCTGGGTATATGGTTAGTCTATTATATACATTCTCCACGTAATCTATCTGTTCATTGTTGTCATCATAGAATACAGTTCCAGAATTTAATGGTGGGTTTGGGGTTAGATATAAAACACCCGCATAATCAAATATACCATCGGTATGTATCGTATTGGACATATCCTCATTCACCGTATAGTGAAAGTGACATCTTAAGAATGAATCATTGAACTTTGGGTCCAATTCATTTAGTCTATCCCTTAACAATTCATTTAACTCCTCACCTGGCATACTAGTGTGTAGACATCTAAATCCTTTCCACCCGGGTGAATTGGGTTCCGCCTTGGTAAAGGTTTGTTCCAACGCCTCTTCCCTTATTCTATCAGGTTCCTCTAAAAAGTTATCTATTACTATCATATTGTTTAATTTTACCTACGGAATTTGAGATTTAAGGAAATAATACTCTAACCATATCCTTCGCTTTATTCAAACAGTCAGTCCAATTATTACCTTGTGATATGACATTACCTGCTTCCAAATCAAAGATATACCATACCTCTCCTATCTTACACTTACCCCCTTTAATCTCAGGAACGTTAGGTGCAGGTCTGGTTGTATTAATAGTTATCCTTTTAGAATCTACCTTTATCCATTTACCATTTAGGTATATGTTTCTTTTCTTGTTAACTTGTCCGGTCATATGTGTTTACATTTGAAATTAATACGGTGGATTATATGGAATGAACCCATATCTAATAAATTTCTTGATTAAAGATTTTTCCGTTTTATTAAGATTAGAACTTTCCCCCGTAATCCAGTACAGATAGTTCATATCGTCAATATCCTTTATGTTAATACCCTTGTACCTACCAAATTTAAAAACATAATCGATGGTCGTCTCTTTTACCGGTGGTACATATTCTACCATTGAACCAGTGTAGGTGAACCTTTTTCTATCCTCGTACATTGTTTTTCGAGCATATTTTAACCCATAGATATTAAACTCCACCATATACGATTCCCTCATGAGTTTATCACGTTTTACCCTTGTAACAATCTCAGTTATCTCTCCCTTTATATCTTTGTATGCCGGTATGTACCGAATCAATTCACTAAAAATTATAAAGTCATCACCTTCTATTGTTTTGTTATCATTAATCTTGACAACATTCGACAGATAATCCTTAATATCCTTTTGGGATTTAAATTCTTTGTTATGTATCTTATACATTGTACGTTTATTTTGGGTTATACTCCATTAACAGTTTAACTTGTTTCATTCTACCATCTTCGAATGTACATGTAATCTTATCACCTACTCTTGGAATAAAGTCTACATCCTTTACATACTTCTTAGACATCTTATATGGGTCTTCGTGGTTTTCAAGATATACTATGTAATGTTCAAACAATATACCTTTATATTCTTGTGCACCTGTTGAGTATATTTCTCTTACAGTTTCTATTATAGGTTTACTCATATTGATATAATTAATTTAATCCCCCCCGAAAATGAGATTTGTGATGTTATTCATCATCAGATATGGTTACACTGAAAATGGTCAATTCATTTGATGGTTGTTCCTGTCTAACTATAATGTTATAACAACAATATACCGTCTGTTTTATATCGTCGTCGAACCTCATCATGTAATTATTCGTACCCCTTCCGTTTGGGTGGAAACATATTAAATGTTCCATAACACCATCACACTCCTCATTAATATCTACACCATGATAACATATAATACCCTCGGGTAATGTTACATCGTCCACATGATTATGTGGCATCGGTATACTATATGGACCATTCCTATCTATATGGGGATTATCCATTAAGAACTTCTCCGTACACTCTTCCATATGGTTAATCTCATCTTCACATAACCTATATACCGTATCCAACATATCATCTGACAATACTATACCGTCAAATTCATTTTCTTCATTAAAAAATTTAAAGTTTTCCATATTATTTGTTTTTAAATTATATCCGGGAAATTATACATTGGATGTCCGTAGTGTATTCGATTACCTTCTATTGTGTTCCCCTCCTCAATATTTCTAAATAACATAACCTTGTAAGGTACAAATGTTTCCTCATCATATCTAACTTCCGTTACATCAAAGAACACAAACTCATCTGTGTTATAATATTCAGGGTATGTTTCATCTATTGGTGGGTTAGGATTTACATTATTAAAGTTTTGTCCTGTTCTATTACGACGCCATGAACATGCGTGCCAACCTCTATTCCATATTTCCGCAGGTATTGGATTAATATATGGGTTATTGTAATCGTTGTCTTGTGATGATTCCCATCCTTGAATGTATACTACCATATCTTCTTGTGGACCATTTCTCAAATCTTGTGGTAACATATTCCAATGACGATGTGATATACCTTCTGGTGGGTTTGGTTGTGCCCGTATGGTATACTCATCACAATAAACATATCCCTTAAAGAAATTAAATGGTTTCATTGTTTACTCTTTGTCTTGCTTCCCTTAATAAATCAAGTGAATGTTCATAGTCCCATCCTTCATCAAACGCTTCATTCATCTCCGGAGTAAGATATGGATTATTTTCAATTGCACCTCCATTCAAATATGTCTCTCTCCCAACACTGATTGCATGTGCAATATCGTTCATTGTTACTGTAGGTGGTGGTATAGGATGTCTTTCCTCATTATTGGTGAGAAATTTAAATGGTGTCATTGTATTCTTTCTGCATTACCAAATCTACGAATTAAATTGTTTGTTACAATGTCAATCACGTCGGGAGTTACTTCATGTGTTGTTACATCACCGATACACGCAGACATAAACTGAACTTGGTCAAACTCCTCCTCAGATATAATCTTATACCTTAGTTCAACTTCAGGGTTTCCCGTTGTTATCCAAACGATATGTTCATTGTTCTCACCCGATAGTAATTTGAAGTTACTCATAGGTTCATAGATTTTATATAATTTAATACTTTGTTCCTCTTTACCTTTTGATATGACTTTTCCTTAACCTCCAACGATAAGGTCTTTGCATTTTTATTGGTCTTATTCTTATCTAAGTGCATCTTATACCAATCAGATTGAAGATATTCTTCATAACTTTTTCCCCTTTTCATGTTGTTTAAATTAATTAAGAATAGTACAAAGATATATGATATGTTCGAATATTCCAAATTATATTACTTCTCTTTCATATTGAACCACCTTGAATAGTTCTTTGTGTTCAAATCTAGGTAGTAGATATCCCATAGTGTTACTTCCTTCATCCCCTGCGTCTAAGAACCTCGGGAAATCGTTTGCATCTATTAGTTTCCTTAACTCATCCACCTTTATTATCCATACCTCATTCAAATGATGAAAGAAGTATACCCACACATCGGCTTCGGTTGTTGCAATCCCCGATGGAACTCCTCGGTATTGATATTCAACGAACATGTTGCCGGTCTCTCTTCCCTTTAACAACATCTCCTTCTTGAACACCTCACTATAAACCATTCGGTCTGGTCTAATTAGTACGTCGGTCTTCACCTCATAGGTACGTGGAATGGATTTGAACATCATTTCGATATCCCATTTCTTGAAGTCCTGACCTTCGGATTCTCTAACGAATGTGCAACCAACCTGTTCCAAATATTGTCTTGCCATCTTCTCACCAATCTTCCCAATCTTAATATCCTTTCCGAAATTAAGTTTGCTCTCCATTAATTCTAAATCACCTTTGCAAATAATTATTTTCATTTTGTTCTGGATTAAATCTTAACCATTCAACTACAATTATATCATTAACGATATCAAATCCCCAACCATCATCGTATTGTGTTATTCCATCATGTACTCTTAGTGTACCGTTAACAGAACACCACCCAGTTAACCTACGAACCACTTGTACCGACCTGTTTGGAAACATGGATAAGAATTCACGTATCCCTCTGTGTTCCGTTGTTACAACTTCATATGGTACATCAGGTGATGTTACAAATTGTGTTTCATATAACCACGATGGACTGTCATCATCAAGAAAGATTGACTCATTGTTATCATCAAAGAACTTGAAGTCACTTACCATACGTTTAATATTTTAGATAAGATAAGAATTACAATAAATGTTACGGTGGTTGCAATAACAGTTATAGGTAACACTTGGTCACTATACAATGATAACTTTTGAAAGAACATCTTTACCTTCGTCCAAAACTTTGGATTTACTTTTGTTACTGTGATTGGTGAAAAGAAAGTTAAGTATTGTTCCGTCTCATTTAAATCTCTCGAATCGTTAGTCATTTGTAGTCTTCTTAGGATATCTTGATGTCTCTCCGGTGTGCCGAACCTACCTCTTGGTATTTCACTTCTCTCATTATCATAAACTCCTCGAAGTCTATCGTAAGCTTCACGTTGTGTGTGGTATAGATGTCTTCTATAAACGTGACCATCTGGTGTGTCGGCATTAAATGATGCCGATGAATATGTTACACCATCAATGATATCTAAAGTTCCCTTTTCTTCCTTCTGAAAAAATTTGAAGTCCTTCATATTATCTTCGGTTTAGTTGTCTACCCGCTGCAGACGGTGTAGTTAAGTAATAATCATAATTCATATGAGCGGTCCTTTGTGTTTCTTGAATCACATATTCAAAGTGACGATATCCCATTCTCGAAACTGTACAATACATCCCACGAAAAATAAATGTCGAACCAATTTGTAGTTGACATCTATTTCTAAATGGATTCGTTGGATAACCTCTAAGAAATTTATAGTTATTCATTTCTTTTTGAAATATTTTTTTAATTTTAATTTCTCATCCCAAATCAAATATCTAATTAATAGTCTCTTAAAAAATCCTTTGGTTTCGGTTAGTAGAGTTTCGTAGTGTAATATTTTCTTTTGTATTAATCTTTTTGCCATGTTACTATAATGTGGTGTAGAAAAATAATGAATCAAACTTTGAATGCGCAAGAAAGTAACTACCATCTTTACATTGGTATAGGTTAACTGGTCTACCATTTACTCTATCAGTGAAACGATATTCAATGTAGGTTGCGAATAATCTTTTAATCATAATACTTCAGTTAATATTCTCCACTCTTTTAACATATTACCATCGAAGGTTACTTCAACGGGAATACCTTTTAATTTATCCACGCTAGATACTTTTGCCTCATTAAGAAGTTTAGACAAGTATCTCATTGTATTGGCGTAATCTTTACTTCTATCTTCTTCAGTCCACTTACAGTTTTCACTCCACTTGATTGACTCGGCGTCCCAACCACCTTTGAAGTCACCAACACCCCAACTACCATTACCTAATGTAACAGACAAACCTAAGTTTGCTTCTTGGTAACCACCAAGTCCAAATCTTACCGATTCAATTTTTCCTAATTTCTTTTCCATGTTTTTTTAATTTGATACCGGTACGTCAGGTATTCTATATATTTCATAATCATCTGATGGATAATGTGTTTCTCTACCTCTAATAAATTCTAAGGTATTTTTTGCGTCAACTAAGTCACCATAAAATACAGTAGCACCGAAGGCATAACAACTCAATTCATTTTTTTCTTTGTCCCACCTTCTCGCAATAACGTAATTAAACTTATCCATTTTTTATCTTATTATATTAATCATGATTCCCGCTCTACCGGTACTAACTGTGTATGAGTTATATCTATTATCATTTATCCATCCATAATCTTTGAATCTAAATATTATTTCTTCTTTACCTTCAAAGGTTCCATGAATCGCATTGTCTGCATAATCTATTGATGGATGTGTAATCAATCCCATCTTCCAACTGTTCCTAAACTCCTCAACCAATTCATCTGGAGATATCAGTATCGTCATATTATAATGTTGCGGTTTTTTCTTTTCTTATTTTTTCATTATATTCTTTAGTTCTCTCCTTTTGTAGGCAACCACAAGATTGTGTTCTACCATCTTTCAATGTTGATAAACTAACTACCTTTGTCTTTCCACAATCACATAACACTTTAACTTTTCTTTTACCTGAGATAGATGGTTCTTCATTTAGTAATGTTAATCGATTATATCTAATTGATAAATCAACCATTTCATTTACTCTTGGTTTACATCCACATGATTTGTTTTTAATTAAAGATGAGTACGTTATTATGGTTTCACTTCCACATCTACATTTTACTTTAAATTTTCTTTGTATTGTACCGTTAGGTGTAATGTTTCGTTCTTCTTCATTAAGAATAACGTAGAATCCATACTGTGCACCTGGCTCAATTAATGATGGTCTTCTTGGCATATTATTTATATTGTATTTGGAACCTTTATGAATTCAAAGGTATATCTTATATTTGGATTATTCGTAACAAAGGTAGGAAAAGAATCTCTTGCTCCGTGAAATTCAATCACCGATGGTGGTGAGTGTCTTGTTGATGGTTTGAATATTGCATATAGATGGTAAACAAACTGTGGGTTATCAACTCTAATTTCATCCCATTCGTTACGACTCATGTCCATTATTTCCGAACTGTATATTTGACGATTTAATATACGTTGGTATGGGGTGATGTCAACACCTTGGACATTTCCATTTAGAATACCCCTAATTGTTTGCCTAACCACTTCTGGTTGAACCTCTTGGGGAACGTTATCTATATTACTCCCCTTAAAAAATTTAAAATCTCCCACAATAATGTTCATGTTAAGTTACAATAAATGTAAGTTAAATTTTTTAATATTCCAAATTATTTTACAATAATTCCTAAAACTTCTTCTTCCCTCATTGCAATTGTAGACGCTGCACGATTTGAATGGTCAAGAATGGCAATGACCCATAACCCTAAATGGTGACCTTCAATCCTAATTCTTTCGCCAGGTAAAATACCCAACTCCATTATTCTTAATTTAATACACGGTATACAGTTTAGGCAAGGTTCGTTCGGAGGTACTCCAACTATGGTGTATTCATCACCAACTTTTGCTTCTGATAAGTCCATGTGATTATAATAAAGATTGAATGATATATGCCAACTTATATCCGGTAAATGCACCGATAGCTGAAGGTATGGGGAATACTATCATTTTTCCAAGTGATGTAACGTACTTAGGTCTGTTAACAATTCTACCCATAAAAAAATAATATGTAATATAACCTACGAGAACCATAAAGTCATTTCTTGTTGCTATGAACACAACCAACGTAGCACCTAAGAAACCAAAAAGAAAATTATCTCTAACACCTTCCCATATTTCTTTTATACTTGCGTCTTTATATTCCTTTACTATTTTATTTATTCTTCTCATTTAGTTCAATATAATGAATTTAATTGAATATGTAAAATAAAGACAAAAAAAAATCCTACATCAGTAGGATTGTTGTGTTAAAAGAACATGTAATATAACATTCTAAATCCCATATAGAGTATCCAGAATCCAAATGCTATACCTGCGGTTGTTACACAAAATTCGAGTATTTCTTTAAATTTTTTCATATATTAATATAAATATCGTAAATTATCAAACTGTTTCAGGTACCAAATGGAAATCCAATTCCTCTTTTGGGTAACAATTTTGTTTAGCCAAGACGAATGTCTTTAGATGATTAATACAATCATTATCAGCCCTAAGAACCGATTGAGAAAGATTGTTACTGATTATTGACTGAACAAAGTCTCCACCTTGCCAACCAACGTTGTCTCTTGTTCTCATTACGGATACGATGATATCAACAATATGTTCACTTGCCGTGATGTTGTATCTTCTTAAAAAGTTTCTTGCCGCAGGATAATATATATCCTCATTGATTTCTTCTTTCATAATTAAAATTTATATAAACGATTGTGATTGTATAGAGCTACGGGGTTCTCTTCTGCTATTAATCCATACTCATTCAGAACCCTATCGTGGATGGTATTTGTATCCTCATTAATGTACTTTGATAGAATGTTAACAAATCCATAGTTAGACTCATCAACCTCGTCTTGTTGAGTCCCTGGTAGGCCACAGTACAGTGCCTCACCTACTTCACTAATAAACATTCCAGAGTAGAACCCCCTTAACTTGAATGTATTAACAAATTTATCAGCGTTACACCATATGAACACACTATTATCTTTTTCAGACAATAAAGGTACCATGGATTGGTCAATAATATAACCACCACCGTAACTTGAACCCATATTTGTGAATTGACCAACACTAAAGAGTCCACCCGGTGAGCCGTGACCCATCATCATTACTCTATCGTGTTCTCTAATAAGATTCATTATATCCGCCTTACTAACTCCACCTGTGATAACAGTCTTATCGGGGATTGGTTCGTAAACTATGTCCAAAAACGATGTTGAACCGTCCGATGGATGTATTATTAATGTTTTCATAGGACAAAGATAGTATATCTAATTGAAACTGCCAAAAAAAAAGGAACAATTAATATGTTCCTTTTAAAAATGACATTAGTTGACCAAATAAGGTGATTTCAATATCATCGTAATCTCCCTTTTTTAGTTTTGCCGATGTGGCATTTCCATCTACTTTTTTGGATATAGTTTTCAATACGTTAGATAATACCGGAGACGGCATCTTCCTCTTACTGAAATTACCCACTCTAATTGAGTCACCTTCATACTTACCTTGGTAAGATTGTTCAGATAAAGTAGTAAGTTGCTGTTCTGTGATTATGATTTTCATATCAATAAATATCTAAATTTTATCTTTTAGTCTCAAATACAAATCAAATCCCAATTCTGCAATTATAACTAACGCGAAGTAGTCTTTAACCACGGGAATTTTATTCCAATCTGGAATTATTATGAAATAAATTAAGGACACTATAATTGCCCACTCAAAAAATATTACAAGTTTATTCGACATTTCTTTCTATTGTTCCACTGTTTAGTCTCATTCTATCTAAAACATCACCAAAATTGACACTGGCAGATTCGGAAATTGTTTCATCGGGAGCTCTTTCAGTAAGTTCCCCCAACAACATTCTTTCTCGTCTTCTACGTTCTTCATTTCTTCTTTGAACAATATCCACCACTCCAACTTCAGGCTCTTGCATTACCGTCTCTTCTTGTGCTCTTGGTTGTTCCATCACATCAGACATGGTAAGTAATGATTCACTGTACTTATGTTGTAACCTATTATTTATCGTGTCTTCTTTTTGTCTTTGGTCGTCAGATAATAAATAACGATTGGTCTTCGCTCCTTTTTCTTTTGATACTCTACCAATCAATAATCTTAACTCATCGGTTAATTCAGTATCCAATGAATCTATCCTTGTGTCCTTTTGATTCCAAAAAGAAAATTCAGGGTCTTTCTTATCTAAAGAATAAAAACTGGCAACTTTGTATCCAGTTTTTTTATTCATACAGTATATTAGAACACCCTTTGATGAGTATCTTTCAAAATATTCTGAGTTACCTTCAGAAGTTGTACACCATTTGGTATTGGCACCGTACTTCTTTGATGATAGATAAGTTAATGGTCTTAACAATAACCACTCTTCATCTTCATGTATCTTAACGATTTCGTTTTCTAAATTCTTAGTCTCAACTTTCAAATCTGCCAAACTTAATTGAGTTAAGATTTCATCAAACGATTTGTACTTTGTCAAATCGTTCTGTGCAATTAAGTTTCTTTCGTTGTACTCACAAAATCTTCTAAAACTTTGAAGGTCTGAGTAGTTGAAAAAACTATCAATGAAACGATGTATAATCATCAATTGAATTGGTGAAAACTTATCTAAATCCTCATTAGTAAGGAACTTAAATTCATTAGTCAAACTCATTTTGATTTCTTCAAAATGGTCGTTAATGTTTTTTGTTGCTTTCATTAGTCGAAGTAACGTCTCGGTGTATTTGGATTTCCTATCAGGACTGAACATCTCCAAAACATCAACTAAATTTATGATATTATCGTTATTCGTTTTAAGTTCTTTTATTTTTGACATTTGACTAAAGGTATTTAAATTTATCCGAAATTTTTATTATCAGTTGTTCCTCATCAAGAGTTAACAAATGTCTACTCTTCATTAATACATTGAGAGCATCCCAATATATTTCATCATTCACATTTGGTCTACGGACACCGTGATTTGTTTTCTTTAAATCTAATTGGTCTTCGGTAATGTAACCACCCTCAATTAAGTGGTCAATAAGTTCTTGTCTTTCTCTAGAAGAACAAGCATCAACAAATTCACTTGGGTCAATGTCGATATCGGTGCTAAAATCTGGCATAATATGTTATTTGTGTTATTAGTTAAATGTAAACTTTTTATTTGAATAATCCAAATTTTCTATAAACTATTTGGATAATAAAGTAAAGTTGGATTCTTTTTCTGAATATCAACGTCAGGATATTCTTCTTTGAATTTCATCACATCGAATTTCTTTGTGATTAAATGATGTCCATTCTTAGTTGGAATAACCGCCTCAACCTTTGGTCCAACCTTATATCCGGTTGGTATACCTATCTTATCAAAATTCATCTCAGTGATGGGGTTACAATTATATTCAATGTGTGCGACCATTAACGGACTTACTTCTTTAATATCATCCACATCAATAATCCATCTCTTCTCATTTGTTTTTATTTGACCAACTACCGAATCGAATAATCCCTTCTGATTGTGTTGCCCATTTTGAATACGTTGAGCTAACGATACCATCATATTTAATGACACATCAAAGTGGTTTTGTTTTTGAATGTGAATGTATGCTCTCGCCTTAAACATCTCACATAGTTGAATAATCTCATCGTACCTACGTTCAAGATGGTCAATACTCTCAATACAATAAGTCTTAATAGTTCTTACCGATTGATGATTATCTCTCTCACCTTCAGGTTGGTCTTTCTTACGTTTAAACACATACAACATGTAAAAATCTCCACTGTCGGAAAAATTTAATAGCGGTTTAATTAAATCAATGTTGTTTATCATTATTCTTCGAATGTTGGTTTCAACCAAAGTTTGGTCTTATTAAAAATATAATCTCTTAGTGTTGGGTAACTGTTCAGATATTCTAATGTTTTCATAGTGTCGTATTTGAAACACTTATACAACTCTTCTCGGATTCTTTCACCAGATACCACATCCATTTTATTTTTGTAATCGTATTTTCTAATAATATAACCCATTTCTGGTTCAATTATTAAATCCTTTGTGATTGCAAATCTAATGGCCCTTAGAATTCTTAATGGGTCATCATTAAATGTCACCTCAATATCCAACGGAGTTCTTAATACTCCAAGTTTAAGATGGTTCAAACCATTGAAGTAATCTATAATTGTTCCATCATCGTTTCTTGCAAGAGCATTCAATGTAAAATCTCTACGTTCTAAATCGTCATATAAGGTCCCTGGTAGGATGATGGGTGTTCTTGTACCTTCGATATATCCAATCTCTTTACGTGCCATTACGAAGTCTGCAACCCCTGTGTATTGATGTTCTTTGGGAAACATGGCTCTAACGGTAAAACAATTGGGAGTAACAAGGAATAAAGTAAATCCTTCTTTAGTCAGATACTCAACCAAAACATTGAACATATCCTCAGCTTTAGTGTATTGTTCTAACAAATCTCCACTTGGTACCGCAACATAATCTACGTCCTTGGATGTGAACCCGAGAATCTCATCACGTACTTTACCACCTACTTCATAAAATTTAAAATCCATAATATCTATTGTTACTATTAAAAAAGGGTTAGTGGTTTATTTCTCCAATCTATAATGATGTGAATCCTTTCAATATCCGAATCATTAAAGACACCATGTTGTTTATTACCATTATCTATCTCCCAAATTTCACCCACTCTCATGTGCATTATTTCATCACCAACTTGGAATAGACAACTAGGATGTGTTTGTAATGGTATGTGTATTCTGTTATTGAACAATAACGACGATGTATTATCTTTATGTAATCGAACAGATGAATTGGGTGGTAGTTTCACTATTTCCAAACGAATAATCTCACCATCAATTAATTCACATCTGAGTGATTCATTTAAATTTTTAACTTCATCCTCAAACATACCATAGAAAGATGTTTTCCTTCCCATTTGACCGGTATAATTCTCATCAATTAAAATGGGTACTGTCCTTGTTTGATTGTGTACTTCATAAACGTCCTGTCTAAACGTATATGTGTCCCAATCCTCATCGGATAAAGACAATACCTTACTTAATAAACTGTCAACGTTATGGTTCCCTAAAAATTTAAAATTTTCAGACATAATTAATCTTTTGTTATTACATCAAACGTACCATTAACTGCCGCAAATGACATTAATAGATAAGCCGCTTTCGTCCAACCTCCCCAAAGAAATAAATTAACTTCGGAAGTGATGAACCAAAAAATTAAATACCAAAAACCAAAGCCAAATATAAAGGATATTATGACTGTCAATAACATTTTTAACGTGACCATCTTAATAAAATTTTCTCATTACTTCAATAACGTCCCACGCATCTTCCAATGCATTATGGGTTACAATTCCTTCAACACCCGTTCGTTCCTTACATTGTTTTAAGTTAGGTAACGACGTATCGTTATTCCAATCAACAACAAGTATTGCCGGGTCTAAAACTCTCTGACGAATCTTTATTAACTTCTTCCACCAAGGTAATTGTTCTAAGAATAACTTATCAAAAGTTGCAAAGTTCTTACCGGCAACGTTAATCGTAATTGGTTTAGTTGCATTATTCATTGCCGGTCTATGTGTACCATTATGGAATTTATAACCATAACCACCGTGAATATGACCAAAACCATTCTCATCTAAGAACCAATAGAATTCTTTAGCCACTTCATCTTCTCTAATGTATTTGTATTCACTATGAGCATCAATCAATTGTCTGGTTTCATCATTTGCGTCTTGGTAATCTGCAATTAATGATATCAATTCCTTGTTGATTGTAATTGCTCTCGCTGAACCAATCAACTCGTTTTGAAGAACCGCAACATTAAACTTGGGACATTCATTAAATGGTAATTTAATTGAGGTGTCTTCGATGATTGCCGCAACTGATATTACCTTATTCTTTTCTGACTCGAGACCCGTGGTTTCAATGTCTATTGAGATATATTTCATTAGTATTTGTTTGAAATTGATTCGGATGTGATATTCTCTTCGTGATGATTCTTACTGTTACCTTGTGTGGTAATAGTTTCTCCCGTTGAGGTGAAATAGTGATGTTCCATTCCATCGTAGAAACGATATACTTTAATACCATCTTTCTCAAATAGGTAAGTAACTTGATACTCATCATTATTTGTTTTAGACCTCTCAATTCCATCACCCATGCAGGATGATAACGTAACCACAGCAGTGATAATTAAAATTAACTTTTTCATATATTAGTTTTTTCTTAGTATAAACCATATTGGTGAATATTGACCCGTGCCAATATTCACCTTCTTTCTATGTTTACCTGGTTGATATTTGTTTTGTGAAAGATTATGATGTCTCATACCACCTCCGATTATATGTAACCGTGGGTTACATGAAGAAAAAATTAGAATGGTAATAAAAAAACTAATAACCTTTTTCATATGTTAATTTACTTTTGCGTTCTTAAAACATTTGAAAAAATGTGCAATGACATCAACAGTCCAACCATTACCAATCATCTTATAACGTGAAGCTTTAGTTACCCCTTTTAAATCGGTATAACCTTTGGTTAATGTTTGTAGAACTTCAGCTTGTTCAACTGTGATTGTTTTTAACACACCATCTTTACCAATGATTAAATTTGTTCTTGATGGTGAGGTAACTAAACAGTTTGCCTTACCATCTTTTCTTGTTGTCAAGGTTGGTGTATAGAAATCATCTCCTTTGAATTTACGACCACGAACGCCAGCAGCAACTGTGTCAGGATATAAATCGGTTAACATAACACCTTTATCTTTTGGCATTTTGAAACCCGGTAAGTTTGTCCAATATAATCTCTCTCTATTTTGGGCACTTAACAATGAAGAATTAATTTTCACGGGTTCAACACCTAACTCCTTAGAGATAATGTTTCTCCATTCTAAATCCATCAACGTATTCTCCAATAAAAAGTATTTCGGTTTAAGTGCTTTCAATACTCGGATTGCCTCCCAAAACAAATAAGACTGACCATGAAACTCTTTACCTTCTTTTTTCAAAGAAAGATATTGCTTCAATGTTGTAACCTTAATACCACATGTAGTTCTCATACCTAATCCTTTACCCGCTCTACTCAAGTCGGTACAAGGACTACCAAACATAATCAAATCAATCTGAGGTAAACTCTTTGATTTGATGTTAACCACACTACCAATGTGAATCGTGTTCGGGAAGTTTTTTAATGTAATAGCGATTGCACTATCTTCAATTTCCGACGCGTAATAATTATCGTACTTCACACCTGCTCTGTTAAGTGCAACTTGACCACAACTCATTCCGTCGAATAGACTTAAAACGTTTTTAATTTTTGACATTGTTCTTTTATTTAATGGTTTAAAAATGTAACGATGTAAAAGTAATTGATTAATTCGAATATGCCAAATAATTTTAAAATTATTTTACAGTCCTAAATTTTTTAACTGTTCGATGGTGTCTTTAGCATTGATATGATGTATACCGATTCCACCAGCATCTATCCAACCATTGATATTATCAATACGGTCATCAATTAATATGGAATCAGGTGCCGCAAAATCTTTCTTATGTTTCGCGTTTCTCAAAAGTAACTGAGTATCAGGTAGTTCTCTATGAACCCAATCATGTTTGGCCACCCTAGATACCTCTTCTCTTGATGGTGCAGATAATATCTTAGGTTTATATTTTTTAATATATTCCCACAATTCTTTTCCGTCTCCCATCCACTCAAGGTTAATCCAAAAATCATAACCCGCTGCATTGATTGGGTCCCAAAAATTTGTGTCTGTTCTGTGTTCACCATCTAATTTATGTCCGGTTAATTTTAAGTATCCTTTATCGAAATCGATAAGTACACCATCCATGTCACAGTAAATTTTGTATTCACTCATTTGTTTTAATTTATTCTGTTGGTCTATCCCATTTAGCCTTTCTGGCTTCCGGGGTTAATATAAAACTCTCATTAATTGTATGTTCAATGTTGACTCTAATACATGTTTGAGGTAAGTGACAATTCATTAAATAATTGTTTATGTACCCCATCATGTTAGCACTTCCAATCGGATTTGCTGAGTGAACATATACGGTTGGTAATGGTATACCCTTATCTAAACTTTCATTCACTAAAAATTTACAAGCATCAAAACCGGTCTTCTCTTCGATGTTATTATAATTCAATTCATAATTCTTACGAACGTTATTATAATACTCAATCATTGCACCCTCACCTAAATCGTGGTCTAATGATATGGTTTCAATATTCTCCAATCCAATTTCATTAACCTTATCAACAAATTCTTGATAATTGGTCGCTAACACCCAATCCTCATCTGTTGGAATTCTAACGTCGTCTAAGTATACTCTAACTTTCTTCATTGTTTTTTTTAAATGGTTTTGAATAACTTGGATATAATTTTTTCCAAATCAAATCACTATAATCTTTATTGTCTAATTTTTTAAAAAGGATTGGTTGAATACTTTTATCTTTTGTTTTGATAATTTCCGCAGCTTCCTTTCTCGACATCTCAGGTTTAATAAACTTAATGAAGGTTAGTTCTGCCATGGTTAAAGTAATCATGTACATTTCCTTAAAATTTGCCACCTCACTCTTAACCCAATCATTAAATTCATCTGGTACCTTTTCAAGTAAATCATCGAGTGGTTTATTATCTTTCAAATATTCCCATATATCTCTGTTAGATATGTTGGTTAATATTCTATGTAACCTAACGTATTCATCCCCTTTGATTTTCATACGAAAACCATTCTTAAAACGGATAACATAACCTTCCTTATCTTTAGATATTTCTTCTTTTAGTATGTCGTATGTTTCTCCCCATGTTTTATAAACAGTTACTAACTCCCAACCACCTTCTTGCATGTGAAACAATGAACTGTCAGGAACTTCATCGCCAGTTTCGGTATGGATAACACCAAGAACAACTAATTTTTCTTCACCTTTATAATCAACAACGATTCTATTTTCAGGATATATAATTTCAAACAAATATGTATTATCTTTTCTTAATGAACTATAATCATATTTCTTATCTAAAATTTCTTTTCCTCTAATTGATTGTTCAGATGTAAATGAACCACGAGTTGCAAATATCCATTCACCTTTTGTTTTTGGTGTTGGTTCATAATATGAGTTATCAAAGTCAGGTAAGTTGTTTGGGTCAAAAAACCTTTCCATACCTGTTTCATAATTGTTATTAAACCATATGTTGTATCTTCTCTCGTCACTCAATTCGTACTGATAATAAAAGAGAATACCTAATGAACCGTCCATCTTTTCATAGACAACATAATTTTCATTTGGTATATCTTCTGGTTTATGTTCCTCATAGTTAAAGAACTTCTTAAATGGTCGTGCAACTATTTCACCTTTCGAATTAGTAACAAGTCCTCGACACTGCAAAGTAATTTCATCCCATAATCTTTCATATTGAACCTTTGGTGAATAATTCCAAATGGTTAAATCAAGAGTTGGGTGTGTTTGTTTATGTAACAAACCATCTTTGTGGTATCTTTCTAGAGTCTCTAACATTTATTTTAGTTTTTTAAACATAAAAAACGCAACGGCAATTATGGCAATCACTCCAATAAGGGCGAACCCTCCCCATAATGGTGCAGTTACCCACCACCAAGACCAAGTAATATATCCCATTAATTTAAGGGTCATAAAGATAAGGAACATAAGACTGAATAACCCTATACCGTTCGATGAATTTGAATTGTTTTTTGACATAATTACTTTTTAATTTTATTAACCGACAATACCTTTCATGTCGTCCATGTGGTGGTCCAATGGTCCCATTTCAGAACCAATTTCCACTTTCTTCATTGGATTTATTATCTCACGATGTAAATCGTATGGTCTAAACTCCGGATGACCATCCATTCCAACGTCCATTCTTCTTCCGTTGGTTATCTTCTGAGCGTGAGGTAAGTGACAATGACCGTGTAAGTGAATACGACCCTTTCTAAGACCGTTCCAAGAACTAATAGGGTAATGTAGACACTCAATGGTTTCCCCCATGTAATTCAACTGTAAGAACCATTGAACACTACTGAATAAACTTCGACAGTTCTCTCTGTTCCTATCTATGTGGTGGTCGTGGTTACCTAAGATTAAATGAATCTCTTGACAGATGATTCTATCTCTTAATAATTGAATGTTTTCGAATCCACCGAACGACCAATCACCAAAGTGAATCAATACATCTTCTTGACCAACAACCTCATTGATGTTATTAACAATGGTATCGTTCATCTTATCTAATGTTGGGAAATCTCTGGTTTGACTTTCAGGAATATCACCATTAGGTAATCTCCAATTAGTTGTTCCACGGCATATGTTGCCGTGACTGAAATGGGTGTCAGATGTTACCCAAACTTTTCTATTACTCTCTATCTTTAACATCTATCAAATCTTTTAATCTTGTTAATACATCTTGTGGTGTGTGTCCATCAAACTGTGGTGGGTATCTAATAATGTCACACTCAAATAAATCCCAATCTTCTAATTTGTAATGGTTAGATATTTGACCCGTTGGTAATTGTGCAATTACAATGAACCATCCACCTCCAAAACATTTAGTCCCATCACTATGATGAAATGATTTCATTACCGAATACTTTGCACTACTTGCCCATTCATTGAACAACGCTGCGTTGTATAGTTTCCTAAACTCATAGAGTTCATCAAACGTATGGTAACCATCAGATATTTTACCCGATTCATCTGTTAATTTAATTAACTGATTGATAGACTCTGCGTTCATCATATTAACTAAATTCAGTTGATGTACTCACTCGAAGTCCATCGATTATTAAATCGTCGTGTTTGTTATCGTCTAACCAAAAAGTACCACGTCCTTTCATTCTTTCTTTTCTACGATACTCTTCGTTAACAACTAATCCATCAGGTTCACCCCATTTAAGTGACATCTCAATAAACTCTTCAACGTTTTGTTCTTCACCATATTCATCCACAACTCTACCTGAACGAATGAAAGACAATAGTTCTTCTTTATTAGAAAAATATTTGTCCTTGTGAAAATTCCAACAGAACTTCCAACCACCGCTTCGTTTACCTAAATGAATGTTGGTCCCATCAATGAAGATGCCCCACGGACTCTCTCTACCCCATTGGTCATCGATAGGTTCATCAAAACCACATTCAATGTTACTTGGTGATAAATCTAAGTTCTTAATTTTCTCAATTAATTTGAATTTTCTTTCATCCATTTCGGATGCTTGGGGTATTCTATAATAGTTCGTTCCCATTGTGTTAGTTAGTTTGTACAAATGTAACGAATATATTTGAATATACAAAAAAAAATCCCAAATAAATGGGATTTAATTAATTTTTTTATGTACACCTATAGTATGTAACCATTTTCCCCATTGAAAAGAGACGTAGATACCTGAGATACCATCTTTGATTAATCTTCTATGTTCTAAAGGTGAGTGGGATTCGAAGTAAATGTGTAATGTTGGTATTATATGAAACATCCACTGATGGGTATAGGAACTATAATGTAATTTCATTTGAAATTTTTTTGGTGGGTTAACTGATTCAATAAACGATTCAATAAACTGACTCATTTTTAAAGTTTAATTTCGAACCTTTCTTTCATTTGATTTAATTTGTCGTCGGGTACACCGTGCACATTACCGCTCCCGTGTCTGTTCTCAACTACAATGGTGTGAAGTCTATATTTGTATCTTTCCGCCATCTTAAAGTATGGTTCCATTTCCCACTCTTGGGTGAATGTGTTTGCAACAACGATTTTAAAACTTCCATTCTTCATCATTTCGGCACATCTAACTTGACAATCATTATGTGCCTCTTTTAACTTTGAACCATCAAAAAGATATTCACCCTTGTCGTTGGTAAAATAATCATCGGCAGACAACACACTACCGGATATCCCCGATGCGTGGGTTAATAACACTGAGGATAAGGTGGTTTTACCAGAACCTGGTACTCCCCTCACCAATATTAAATCACCCATATATTCTAAATTTTCCATAGCTAAAAAAGTAATTAGTTGTCTTATAAATACAAATGTAATAAAAATAATTTATTATTTAAAAAAAAATACGGTAAACTTCTAAAATATGGTAAACTACCATATTTATAGTAATGGATAAAAATTTTGTCATATATGAACATTACACCCCCGACACCAATGAATTATTTTATGTTGGCGAGGGTAGACCAAATCGACCATATTCCTCTAATAGTAGGAATAGGTATTGGAAATTTAAAGTCAAAAAACATAATGGATTTGTTGTTAAAATCGTTAAAGATAACTTAACTAAAATTGATGCTGAGACATTTGAGAGGGAGTTAATTATCTCACATAGAAACAACGGTGTGATTTTGACAAATTTTTGTGAGGGTCCAATGTTTGGTAATCATTGGTTAACCAACCAACCTAAAGAGATTCATCCAATGTATGGTAAAAAACACCCGAACCCTAAATTGTCAGAATGGAATAAACAACATAGTGGTGAGTTATCACCAACATATGGAATAAAAAGACCTGATTTATCAGAAAGAAATAAATCAGGTCTTTTTAAAAGATACACTAGAAAAATTATATGTGTTGAAACTGGTATAATTTACAATAGTATAAAAGAAGCAACAATATCATTAGGTAAGTCTCCAACTTCCGCAGAAATTAATAAACATTTAAACGGAAGTAGAAAACATGCCTTTGGATTTCATTGGGAATATTACTTATGTGATGGTAACATCATTTGAGTATTTGACCCTAAAGAATATTGACTTAACTTTCCGTCCCACTTGTTTATCCATTCCAATTGTAACAACAATGGAGTTAATGTTTGTTGTTTCATTCTATTTGATTCAGCCTCAGCCTTTGCTGATGTTAACATAGCCTGAGCGTTACCCTCGGCGGTTGCCACTTTAATCTTCGCTTGAGCTTCTGCTGTCTTAACTTCATTCTCTGCTCTTAATGCTGCTTGAACCGCATTGTTCTTAGCTTCGATTGAACGTTTGAACGTTTCAGGGTAAATTAAATTGGATGTAAACTGATTGATAGTAAAACCTTCTTTTAATAACTGTCCATCCAATAATCTACGAACTTCGATTTCAAATATTGCTCTGTTAGAAATCAATTCGTCTGCTGTGTATTTGTTAGTGGCTAATCTGAACGCATCATATACTGCTGTCTTTAAAAAACCCTCTTCAATATCTTCCAAAGGTCTACGATACTTAGCGAAGATTGCCGGTACCTTATCCCTTTGTACCGAATAGTTCATGATAGGTGACACTGAAAATTCAGAACCGTCTTTACTGTTTACAATGAATGAATTCTCACCTTTGTATTCTTTATGTTGAATGAATGTAGGGAACTCATAAATGCGAGTCGTAATTGGATTATAGAATACCATACCAGTAACTGCCGTTACATCGTCCACACCTTTGTTATCACCATACTGATTCACTTTAACACCAACGTGTCCTGCATCAATTCTCTCACACGAATTGAATAATACCACTAATAGAATAAATCCTAATACTCCTAAACCAATTGCTCTTACCATTTTTTTAATTTTTAATTGTTGTTCTAATTTTAATTGTTGTTTTTCTTTTTCTTGACGAAGAATTCGTTCCTCCCAAGATTCATCATATGTTCCCATGTTATTTATTTTTTGTTTTTGTAGTTGTTCTCACAGTCTTATCATGTGGTTCCATAGGGAACTCTGATTTTTTTGGTTTCTTTCTGGTCTTCACAAATGGTTCATCACCCTTAACTACAACAGGTTGTTTAGGGTTTCTTTTCTTTTTAACCACTTCTTTTTTTGGAAGATAATCTAATTCGGTCTCACCCGGTTCCACCGTTATAATTTCTTCCTTACCAATTAATCTTGAATCAATAAACAATACGGATAGACCAATAACAATGATTGATAAAATAACGGTTAATAAATTTACGAATGTGTTAGGTGCGGTTAATCCCGGATAAATTATATAATCTAACAATAATGTTATTGTGATTAATACAGCTAATGTTTCATAATACTTACTAAATTTTTTCATTTGATTTTTTTGTTTTTTGATTGTTATTGATTTTAAATTTGAATATAAATGGGTGTTTGTTCTCCAACATATGAACCGAATACATTGAAGTCGAGATATTCCATAGCCTCTTCAAAAGACATACCTTCCTTTTCAATTAATATGTTTCTCATTTTATCGATGTCGTAGACAAGTCTTAGTTGAAGTTGTTCCACTCCAATAATGGCGTCGTCGAACCCGTCCGCCTTTAATAATTCTTCCTCTGGAAAGATTTCAAGTATCTGTTCTAATGTCATAGTAAAAATATAAACAAAATAAATTAGAAAACCAAATTTGGTAATGAAATTATTTTAACGATACAAATATAATGAATTTAGAATTATTGGCAAACAAAAAACCCATCTTTTAGATGGGTTTTAATTATTAATATAAGTTTAGTTTACTTTTGATTGTTTGTATATCTTGACAATCGGGTAGGTTGTCCTTTCCCTGACACCAATTTGTTGCGATGTTAACTAACATGATTGCATCATCATGACTCATACCAACCTCACGTTGTTTAGTGTCATTATATTTAGTAATCATGTCGTCAAAACTACTTTCACTAATAATGTTTACAACTTTTTTTAGTTGTGTTTCGGTTAATTTAATTTTCTTTGACATATTAATCGTCGTTTCCAAAATCTGTATCAACCTCAGATGGGTCGAACATTAATTGTGTTAAAGCATCATCCGGGTCAATCTCTAAAATTTGATTCCCCAATTGTTGTAATGATTTAATGTATAAACTCTTAAAAAATTCTGAGTTATTAACAATACTTAAAGTTTCAGGTGAAGTACCTTCTGGTATTGTTTCAGTAACGTGAACTCTAATCGGTTCAATTACTTGTCCCTTTTGTATACCTCTACTTTTTGATGCCTCTCTATAGAATTTAGAAACTGAGAAGTTTAAAGCTAATGTGTATTCGTTTCCGTTTAGACCACCAATAACAGTTAAATCACTTTGAACTGTAAAACCAACGTCACCACCCTGTACTGCCTTTTTATGTAATTTATAAATTCTTGTAAGTTCGTGATATTTTTTTGCGTGTGTTCTTTGTTCTGGTGTCCATTCTCCACCTGAATATACATTACCTGCATATTTTCTAACCATTCTTTTTGGTTGACTTCTTTCAACATCCGGTTGATTACCACCCTCATCACCTAAAGACATTCTATAATCCAAAATCTTATCAACTGCGGATTGGATGTCAGAAGAATCCTGAACACTATGTAAGTTAAATTTAATTTGTGGACCTTCACCACCAAATGTAAACGTTTTTTCTACGTTAGTAACTGGTTCAGTGTGAAATGCGGACCCAACAATTTCAGGTATAGCACATTTCATTAAATGTGTATGAATTGCACCTTCCTTAAATAACTTTTGAATTATTGGGAATGTTACTCTTTTTGCGGTTGTTTCTCCACCCTGTGGTTTTTGAGCCATAGAATAACTAGTACCGTAATAATCGTTTCTTGGTAATGCGTTCATTACTTTTCTACGGTCGATGTCGTAAAAATATTTAGCGGCATAACCTCTAACATCTTTTACTTCTTGATTAAAGAACATTAATACCTTCTGACCTTTTGGAGCTATCCTAACGTCATCACTTATTACTTTATCTTTTACAATATCTCCCGTATTTGGGTCTTTTGACGATACACCAGGTACATCTATTACCATTGGTTCAGGTAACTTCTCATTACCCCAATCTTCTCTTCTTGCTCTCGCCATCTCATCGATATCCAATGATTGAACCGATTCAATGATGAGGTCTGAGATTTGTTTTTTTGTGAATATTTTCATTATCTTAAAACGTTTACTCTATAAATATGTAACTATTTGATTAATTCCCGTTTTAATAATAGTAAACGAGAATTTTATTCAAAAAAAATCGATAAGGTGATTCCTTATCGACTTGGGTTACTTTCTTTTAAAAAGGTCCTTTAGTTTCTTACCTTCTTTTATAATCTTACCATTTTCATCCATCATTGGTGCCACATACATATGATATGCAATAAATAATACCGATAATATTAGAAAAAATCCATATACTTTAATCATAATTACTCTGTTTGATGTGAATAAAAATCGTCGTATTGTTTAAATAAATTGGGATGTACCTCAAAGAAATTATCCCTTGTCAACTCATGTCTACCATTTTCAACTTTAATTTGAAAATTTTCATCATATAGACTGTCACGGATAACAATGATACTATCAATTTGATGTATGGACATGACCTTATACTCATCAAATTTTCTTTTATCGTCAAAAAAATTAAACATTAATACAATTAACGATAAAGATAGGATAACGATAATCATCCTTAAACGGGTTTCAATTTTCATTTTAATAGTTTTCATTATAGAATTCACGAATTTTATATCCTAATTCCGAATCGTTTGGTGTTTGAGTTATGAAATTAATTGGGATTGCAATCATATTTCTTTCTTTATTTCCATTGTGACACCTTGGACAAAATTGTCCAACACCTTCAATGTAGTTTGTTCGAAAATCAATGTGAGTGTCCACATCAAATACGGTATCGACACCACAATTAACACATTTTTCTTTTTTCATAGGTTATAGTTTTAGTTTATCTCCAAAATTGCCACCAACGTTTTTCTTTTTTTGGTACGCACCTTGAAAATGGGTTATCACCAAACGATACTTTACCGTAATATTTGGATGTTAACATATTTAAAAAAATTTCATGATATTCTTCGGGTACTGTTGCCATATCGGCACTAATCCTAACGTCTAAATGTATTGATTTATTAGCGTTCAAAGTAAGTAATTCTCTAAGTTCAACTACGTTACTTGTTTTAACACTTAAATAATCACCATACCCTAACGATACTTCTGTTTTATTTTCCATAGAACAAATATACAAATATATTTGTAAAATACAAAAAAATATAAAAATTGTTAATAACTTTTACGCTAAGCTAGATGTGTCGGTTGATGGTTTCTTTGAAAGAGATGCGTAAATCGGTGCAGCAATTCTGTTTGCTTCCCCAGCAATTTTACTAATAACAGGTTCATATGCAGCAGTTGCATATCTACTACCATTCTTATTAACGAAACTCTTAACTAAATCAGATGCCGTTTTACCTTTAACGAGGTAATCCTTTGCAATTAAATTATAGTATGTATTGATTCCACTTTGTACATCTCCATGTTGAACGTTTGCTCCTGAATCAACATTTCCTACATTGAATGGGTTTCTTGTTCTAATAGGTCTACTCTGTGGGTCCTTATTACCGATACCACCTTCAGCCGCCAATTGAGCTAACGCCAATTCAGGTGGTACGTATTTGCGATGATTTTCAAATGCTTTCTTAGCTCCGTCAGCCATCATTGTTCCCGTAATCCCTAATAGGTTTGGTGGTCTGTTTTCTATAAATTTTTGACAAATTTGAGCATATGCTCCGTATCCTTCATCTGTTGTTAAATCCAAGTCAGTGAAATTTGCACCACCACCTGTAGTTACAGAAGCGTCAATATATTTTTTAAGGTCTTCAGATGTTACTTTTCTTTCTTTTAATAAACCTAATAATGTGGTTAACATTTCAGGAGTTGCGGTAACTACTTTTGAATCAGTTTTAGATTGTGTTTTTAATTTATCACCAATAAACTTGGTAACCGCAATTGCAGTTTCAGAACCGAATAAACCATCGACACCATATTTTGGTAATTCATACCCCAATAACATTAAACCAATTTGCATCGACTCAACACCCTTTTGAAAAGATATCGACCCACTTTGTTGTTGGGATAAACCCCCAGAATTTATGGTCTCTTCGATGTTTTTATAAAAATCAGACACATCAGATGATACTAAATCGGCCTTTTTTGGTTCGTCAATTTTACTTGTTTGTTCAGGTTTTTTATCACCACCACCAAATAATTTAGATAGGAAACTTTGTTCGTTTAAAATCTCCTTACCATATGTAAGTTCGTGAATCCTTAATAGGTCATCTTTAAATGTATTCTTCTTCATATCAATATAAATATATTAAGGTACTACTTTAGTCCTATTGAATTTGGTCTTTTTCCTCTTTTTTATCTATATCAGAGTCTTCACCCCAATTTAACCAATCCTCTCCCTTGTAGTCGGGATGATTTTTCATCATGTTATCAATACCTCTAACCCAAAAAAACGCTACGATTGCAGCTAATCCAAAACTACAACCAATTCCAACTAAGTAACTTTCCATCATTTATTTTTTTTATTATGTGATTTAGGTCTCCCATCTTCATCCAACAGAACGAAAACTATCTTATCAATTTTAATGATTGATTCTTTTGTATTTTTGTTTCTAACGTCACAACATATGGTTACTGACGTTGTCCCAAATTTAACCAAGTCCATTCCAAATTCAATTATGTCACCAACCTTTGCGGTAGTAACAAAATCAATCTCAGACATCGCTTTAGTTACAATATTAGAACTACTCAACTGACAAATGGCAAAGATTGCCGCCTCCTCATCAATCCACTTTAATAATTGACCTCCGAATAATGTTCCTCTTGGATTTAAATCACTCGGTTTAATCAACTTTCTAGTTCTATATATCATTAGTTAAAAATTTTATAATCTTCTCTTTCACCCCTGATTGTTTTATTCCTTCGTTTCCTTTAGGTGTTAGTACAAAGTTAGTTAATCCCCAAGATTCTTTCCATTCTTCTCCTTTCCCCATATCCAAATCATCAACTGAAACCCATTCTGTGACCTCTGGATGGTCTCTAAGGTATTGATATATCTCCAATGACCTTGATTGTTCTAAATCCCATTTTGGGGACCATACAAAGTTTTCGGGTACATCACAGTCACCTAAGTTCTTAGTGAAGGCTATTGGTTTCTTTTTGATTCCCTGTGACTCATAATACTCACCCATCTCCTCAACATTGGCCCATCTTTTCCAATCAGATGAGACAACAATCTCAGCGTTAGTTTCTTCCAATATTTCATTTAAAACATCTAAAGCCTTTTTATTAAAATTATCAAAACGTGCATCCAATTCAAGTGACATAACTGATTGACTTAACTTACGTCCAACCTCTTTTTGTTTCTTGAATCTACCTCCCCATTCGGTTGATAAACATATCACACCGTCATGGTCTAAGAATATTACTTTCATATTAAAGTTATTTTTTTCTTTTCAGAAATTTTAAAAAATGTAACTAATGAGAAACGTTCACCCATCTTAACGGGACGAACTCTATGTGGTAATCTATCATCCATAATCAACGTTAAACCAATTTTAGGTTCAATTGTATGGTGAGTCATGTCATTAACATCAACGTATTGGAATTCTCCACCTTTAAAGTTTTCATTTAGGAAGGTGACCATTGTTAAATTGGAGTCGTCCTTATGATACTCATCGTTTTTATTCGTGTCGGAGGTTACTTTGTTAATCCAAGTTGAAACGACTTTAAACTCCGCACCATGATTCACCTTAATATATTCATTTATAGAATTTATATAATCCGAAATGTATATACTATTAATTTGATTTCTCAGATAATAATTCGTCTCATTGGTATTTGGGTCATCCAAAGTGGTGAATACTTTACAAATACCATTTAAGTATTCATATTCGTTTTCGTTAATGAGATTGTTTATCGTTTTAATCATTGTTTGGTGTCCATGTCCCCTCAGAGGATATAGTCGGTTTTTCGTTACGGTCAATCATAACCCATTCTACCTTTGTGATTCCCCACGGTTTAAAACATTCCAATACTTCTTCAAGTGTGAAACATTTACAACTGTAGATGTCAAACTGAGCCATTGGTATCTCATAATGGTCCCAAATGTGAATGGATGCGTGTGACGTTGCAAGTGTCACCGTTCCAGTTAACCCTTCGTTTCCGGGGTCCGAAACATACACACTGGTTGGACCTGCAACCACTTTCATTCCAACGGTCTCCACCAAATTGGTGAACCAATTATTTAAAACACCCACCTCTTTAGGTGGGTTAGTTAACCAACACTTCAATAGTAAATGTTGGTGGTACGGTACAAATTCTTCCTGCATTAATGTCTTTTTTACTATACATATATATCAGGAGAATTGTAATTATTCAAAGATTTTAAACGCTATTTTAATACCGCAATAAAGTCCTGCAATTCCCGAGATTCCTACTAATAAAAGTTCCATAGTTATTTGTTTTAAATTAATATTGGGTAAAGATACTAATAGTTTTTAGAATATACAAATAATATTAATCTTTTTGTGTTTTAAGGTATTTCATTTTATAAAACCACACCATATGTGTTATTAATATGGCCACATTTACAAACATGGTTGGGTTATTCATGATTAGATAACCGTACCATATCCACAATACACAAGCAACCGAGTTTATAACTCTTAATTTAAACATGGACTTAAATGTCATCGACACTAATACAACAACCGTCGCCACCCAACCTAATATATCAACCATTATTGTATTTTTTAAAGTTCTTTATAAACCCACTTTCGTATTTTTTTAACTCTTTGGTGTTTAATCCATTATATAAACCAGTTGACATGAACGCCTGAATCTCATCGTCAATAATTTTCTTATCGTTAACATATCCCATCTTGATAAGTTTCTTTTTTAACTTATCGTAATGAGTAGGTTTGATACTGTCTATGAGTCTCTTACAATCTTTTTTATAATCTTTGTTGGTGAAATATAAACCATGAGCAATTTCGTGGTCCAATGTTTTTAGGTCTTTACTACTTGCACCAATCAAATACCAATCACATCTAGTTCCGTTATTTTTATTTTGGGAATCAATTGCACAATAAAAATAAATGTCATTCATGATTTCATCGTACTCTGTGTCTTTACAAAATATACTATTAGCTTGTTGGACTACATTACACGGAATGTTATAACCCGACCAGTCATCAGGATATGTGAATGTCCTTTTCTTCCAAGCCGTTTTATAGAATCTCATGTACTCCATCCACGTGAATGGTTTACCTCTAAATTGTTTATACGGTGATTCGTAAAATTCTTGATAACGACAGAACAACATTGCCCTATCATAATCATCATCAACTAATACACAGTATATTTTTGGTTTGATTTCTTTTACAATACCCTTAACTAAGGGATGATTAATTTTTTTCATTATTTGGGATTTTGTTTATCTGTCTAATGATGTCTATCACACCGAAAACTGATATCGTTGCAATAATAACGAACCCAATAATAATTAACATATTCATATTTTAATTTTTTACAGTGAAAAACTCTCACCACAACCACAAGTCCTACTTGCATTTGGATTCACCCATTGGAATCCCTTCCCATTTAATCCTCCTGAGTATTGTAACTCAGTTCCAATCAAATAGAGTAATGACTTCTTATCAATGGCAATTTTAATTGCGCCAGAATCCACAATCTCATCTGAGTCGGTTACCTCATCAACAAAGTCCATTGTATACGATAAACCACTACAACCTCCACCTTTCACACCAACACGTAAATAATATATGTCGGGAGACATTCCCCCGTCCATCATGATTGTTATTACATGTTCTAAAGCCCCTTCACTAATTGTTACCATACCAATAAATATTATTC
>Ga0247722_10000098_pt1 | contig 51421 bp, 42 predicted proteins | sample MSEWelMarce3H_FC_FD_189094 | JGI IMG/M metagenome (GOLD analysis project Ga0247722, IMG submission 189094) | Subsurface sediment microbial communities from gas well in West Virginia, United States - MSEEL Well Study Marcellus 3H_FC | ecosystem: Environmental > Terrestrial > Deep subsurface >...
GTATCACCAGATGGGCTGGTTCAAGAGCGACTTTCCCAAGGAGGATATCAAGCAGGGATTCCAGCCCATTATTCAGGATCATCATCTCCTTTTACACTGTCCTTATACGGAGCCTGGAGTGGGTAGAACCATGTATAGAAATGTGCCGATTTACAAGAATGGGGAGTGGGGGGTGTTTTCTCCAGAGGATTTGAAGGTGGGGACTCGGATTCGGGTGGCAGTTAAGATTCACGGAATATCATTCTTGAATCGTAACGATGTTGCCGAGTGGAGCGGGAAGTGCCGCCTTCAACACAGAATTATTGGGATTATTATCCAAGGCTAAGCGCTGCTACGCCCCGCTACGCTTTCCAAGAGATAACGTAATTTGACAATAAAATGGACAGACAAGATACGTAAATACCACCCACAGCCGTCACGGCAATCAATATCTTAAAGAACGATTCATTAACACCGTTCTTTTTCATATCTTCTGTGATGATGATCCAAGAGCCGATCGCCGCTAAGAAAAGCCCACAGGTTTGTTGGATAAATACCTGTAAGGTATACTCTTCCGTGGTTAATTTTGTCTTGTTGTTGGTATTGATTATTGCGTTTATTGCCCCCCACAAGATCAGAATACCTGCCACAATATTTAAGGTATATCCTAGGCTCGTTAATTCCATCTAACTGTTACTCTTACTTCGTGGCAACTGTTACTTGCTTCGTGGAGGCAAAGATGGCGAAGTTTGCCATGATATAGGAAGAAAAGGCTAACATGAAGAGGGCAGGGTAACTATAGCCTTTGTGCTCAGATAAGAGATTCCACATGGTAAATCCAACGGCGATTAAGATAGCGCCGATGAGAACAGGCCAGAGTGCGGCGTGTAATCCTGTATCAATGGCCAATTGACCAGATGTTCCGTGAGAAAGTGTGAATAATTGTACTGTCATGGAAATGCTAATGATGATAATTCCAGCGATCCATCCAATAAGACCCCAATTGGCTTTGCTCAGCGTTACACCTGCGGTAGATACGGCTGCCTTTGCTGCTGATGCTGCTGCCCCTGCTCCTGCCACTATGACTGCCCCTGTGCCTGCTGTAGGTGGTGCTGCTGCTGGCGCTGATGACATCTGTTCTATCTTATGAAATCATTGCGTCGGAAAATAGTATCACTTGGCCTTAGCCGTTAGCGAGGCGGCACTAGGACCAGGGGTATAGTTATAAAGATTGTATGCGAATATAGCAAGAAGAAAGCCGGCATTCATTGCGAACGGTGCCCAAATAGGGCTGACAGGGCTTAGAGTCCTTGATACTGGGTTTTGGCTTTGTGAACTCACCGAAGGTTGTCCACTGCGTGAACTCATACTGATTATCTAATTCTTATTTAGAATGGGCTCTAATAGTCCTGGGGATCGTATGAGAAAGACCAGAAAAAACAATGCTACCAAGCAATGCCATCCACGAGTAAAAAATGGAGAAAATGGTTGTCTGCCGGTAACTGTGTTAGAGAAGGCCGCAAAGAAGCTTGGTCTTCAGAGGGAAGGCAACATTCTTGAAAAGGTCGCCAAAGCCGTAAAAGTAGATCCCGAAAACCAGAATTCTGTGTTAAAGGCACTTCCTTTATCGGATAAGGAGAAGGAACAGCTCGCCAAACGTTGGCTGCGTCCAGAACGACCTGAGTCATGGGCGAACGATCCCGATATGTGGTTAGATACGAACAATATTCGTGATGTTATGACACAATATGAGGAGTCTCATCCCAAATTCAAGTTTCTTGGTGCCGTGCCAATTGACTTTGCAGCACGAGACCCCTACACAAAGAAGAAACAGTGTCTGATTAATGAGATTTGTGAGCTAGATATGGACGGAGATTCCATGAAAGGCAAGGATTATGTCGGGTTTGTATTCAACTTGGACCCCCATTACAAGCCTGGGTCGCATTGGGTGGCGAGTTTTCTTGATATTCCCAAGAAGCAATACTACTATTTTGATTCGTATGGCATGCGCCCTCCTCCTCAGATCTATAAGTTCATGCAGTGGCTGACCATACAAGAGCCGGAATTGGTGTTAAAGATGAATGCCAGGAGATTCCAACGGAAGGAATCAGAATGTGGGATGTTTTGTATTGATTTCATTGTCAATATGCTTGAGGGAATGAGCTTTGAAGAGTATTGTCGTAGCACACCATCCGACTCGGATATGTTGAAGAAACGAGCGGAAGTGTTTTCTCGGTAAGGATTTCTGCTCTGCTCCAGTTCGTGGCTAAAAAAAAGGATGCGTAGGTCTAAGATTTACGCTTCCTTTTACACAAGTAGAATGTCGTCCTCCACAGATGTGTTTTTTAGTGAAAAAAATGAGGCGATGCTTCAGCGTGTTTTATACAATGATGTGTGCCGCAGAACCGGTAATGATTTAAATGAGAAGCAGGCCACTCGTCTTATTAAAACAGTAAAACACTACATGGGTGAAATTCACCGGGTAAACGGCTCCAAGCCCGTGAGTGACCTGAATAAGGAGGTTCTGCGTATTGTTCTTCCTGACTACATCATGTATTTGGAGAGAAAGGAGCGTTCTGACGGTCGCTCTGTAGCCTCTATCACAGAGGAGGTCAGCAGTACCGAGGTCATTGAGATGACCGAGACTATTCCTGAGGGGCGTCGCCTTCAGATGGATGTCGGCACGGCCTTTTCCAAGTTACAGAACTCCAGGCAGGAGAACAAGGCTCGTCCCCCCATCCAGGATTTCCGCCTATCTCTCCAAGACGAGCCTCCTGTGTCCATGGACAACTTTGAGCGCATGAAGCAAGAGCGGGAGGAGGAGGCTGCTCGTGTGTCTGCCATCCAGCAGCAGCAGGCTCAGCAGCGTCAGGTCCAGGCTGGTGGCCAACAGCGCTTCGCCGATGCCACGGATGTGTTTGCCCGTGGATCCAAGCGTGCCATGGAGGAGGCCGAGATGGCCTTTGCCGAAAGGGAGCGCAAGGCTCTGGAGTCTCGTGCTGCCGCCTCACAGGTATTCACCACGACAGCACCTCCGGATATGCGCTCTCTCTTCATGGGTGATCGTCAGACTCTTGATAGGACTCGTGTACCTAACGCAGCAGCAGGCAATCCCACCGTGGCCCAGGACAGTCGCACGACGAGTCAGCAGATGATGATTGTGCGTGAGCCAGATACCATGGCCTACAAGGAGAACGAGCTGAATTTGTTCATTTACAGTGGTGATCGTGATTGGATCTATAATTCCACAGAGACCCGTTACAATTTCAGCGTGAACTTTGACCCTTCCAACATGCCCAACGGCCTGCGTGTATCTCCCAGTTCCACCGCCAAGTTCCGCAACATTGTGCGTGTGGAGTTTGTGAAGGCCATCATGCCTGGCGAGGGTCTTGAGTTGATTGTGTCAAAGAGTGCTGATGATGCTTATGAATCCGCTACCAATGTGAATATCCTCTCTTTCCCCTATATCCAGGTCCGCATTCCTGAGCTGGATACGAATAGCTACGGAACAAATCAGGGACTCAATTCCGCCTTCAGCGTTCTCCAATATGACGCCAACTGGGTTTCTGATACGAGCTTGAAGACTCAGCGTGGTTACTTGGCGATGATTCCCAAGTTCATGAAGTGCCAGAAGACCTATACACCCACGCCCCTGGCCACGATTCAGAAGCTGAGTTTCCAGTTCCAGAGACCCGATGGAACTGCCCTGAGTTCCATCCCTGATACTCTGGATATCGGGCAAATCTTTCCTACACTATCTGTCAGGACAGGCGCAGGCAATTTCACGGCAACCGATGCTTTAACAAACACTTTCTACCAATACGACTCCGCCGTTGATGTGAGTGGCTCAGCATATTATTGGCTGAAGACGACAAAGTTTTTCAACCATTGGACTGTGTCAAAGGGTGATAAGATTATTATTAAGAACATGGCTTGGACTCAAGATCCTATAGCTGGCGACAACGCCGTGACACAGCTGGCTGATTTCATCAACTATCTCCAAAAAGATGCGGGACTCTTAGTGGTTGATACTGGTTATGTAACGGGCAGCAATTTGGCTTCATATGTGCTAACCAGTGGATCATCCAATTCCTATAACTCCCAGGGATACGCTAACGCAATCTTGGTTCGTGGAAAGTTCGTTGACCCGACTATTGCCGGCGGACTTCTACCAGCGGCACTTGGCGGCATTGCCGATACCAGAACTTCTGGTGATCTCTCCACATTCTTGACTGCTACATCCCTCAAATCCGGTCGTCTCCTCAATCAGAGTCACCAAGTCCAAGTCGCCATGCGCATCATCACTCGTGAATTAGATTCCACAGGAATTTTGCGTCCTGATAATCTATAAATCAAATTAGAATGAGGAGAGTTCCTCTTATTTTAGGAATAATAATGCTGCTGGTTATAGCCCTTTATTATTGGAGCGATATCGTTAAGGAAGGCTTTGAGACCATGGCCGACAAGGTAAAGAATCGTGTCAATCCTTTGGCACAAGGTCAGAATCCCCTAACAAATCCAGCGAACCCCATCGGCATTGATGCCGCTCTTGCGGCAAAGCTAACGAATATCAATGAGGTCGCCCTGAATGTTCCCAAGCTGATGGCGAATGGTGCGGGCAGTTATACGCAAGTCGCTCCTACCGATCCCATTTCTCCCCGTGTGGATAACGAGAACAGCTTTTTGGGATTAATTCAAATGTGTAAGACGAAGGGAAAGGGAAATACACCATTTAGTGACCCGGCGTTCGCAGCAAATTGCGGAATGTGTTTAACGAGCGGATCTCTCAAAACTGGAGAGAAATTCAACTATCCCACAGGTGTTCTTGTCTATGCCGAGGACAAGACCACCGCCACGAATCAGCAGAAATCCAACGGCTACGCCTTTCCCCGTGTCATCCCCTCTCTAGAGTCGGCCGTGTGTCAAGGAGCCACCCGTTCCGATGACTCCCAGCCTGTCTTAGCCATCACTCAAGCAGATTTTGATGCCTTTAGGAAGCGTAAGAACTGCCGTGATTCTCATGGTCTGGGTAACGAGTGCGCACAGTGCCTGTCCAATAAGGAAACGTCTTGGATTCCTGCTTCTGGTGGTCGCCAGCCAATCACTCTCTGGCTATGGGGATCTGGCTCCGTGATTGTGACGCTGGGAGGTCAAGTGGTTGCTGGTGGCGATTCCACAAAACCGGTGCTCTTAGCGAACGACAAGGGTCTCCAGATTCCCTTAGGAAAAGCGGCTGAAGGAACGACGCTGAATGTTAGAGTAACACAGACTTCCGTGGATGGTCCTTATCTATACGGTGCCATTACGAGTATGACACCTGCCAATAAACTGTATAAGTTGCCCATTGATCGTTTCATGGAGAAGGATACCTTATCTGGTTCTTTCCCAAGACGTGGATCTCCCCTCTATTTTTCCGAGATTAAGGCGGCCTGTGTTAAATTGCTTCCTCAGGCGAATAGGACGATCATGGCGATTGATGGCTTCCTCCCTCTGACCTTCGTTGAACCAGATCAACTCGCCACATTTGATTGCCCAGCCTCTCCATTTGTTTCCACCCAGGCAAGCGCCGAGATTATGGTGGATGATCCCTGTCTGAACCCTCGAGGCCAGGGACCGAAAAACTATACGGATGAATGTATGCGTCAAACCATCTTGGCTGCCGGCTGTTCCACCAACGGAACCTGGTATAAGAATCTTCCTGCGCCAAATGACAGGAATTTTGAACGCTCTTTCTATACAAACGTGCTGAGATGGGTGAATGAGATTTTCGGCGAGACGGTGCCTTCAGTAAGTATGGGCTGCCGTGGACTGGATATCAGCAGTCCTTGCGATGCCTTCTTGAATGGCGGCGTTCCTGACCAGACCTGTATGAACTATTTATACACGAATGAATCCGAGGGGAATAAGCGTGTGGGTCGCACCTATACGGGATCCACGGCAAAGTTCACGAGTATGAATAAGAAGCAGATTCAGTTTTGCCAGAGTGGAGGAAGTCTAAATCCCGCTAATCCCAATGGGTTGGCGGCCTTACAAGAAAAGGCGAGAGTTGGATACAATGGCTACACGGGCATAGAGGCAGTTCGTAAATATCTGTCTGATGTGTTCAATAAGGCGACGAGCGACTTGGACGCAAATGTGTCAGACGTCAATGGAGGACGTAGAGATAGTTGGACACTCTGTATTGGAGCGCCTATTGCCGATCCCCCATTGAACTTTGTGAAGAAGGATTCTAAGGATGATGTGGTGCCTCCTCCAGAATGCCTCCCCTTTCCCAGAACATACGTTCCTAGACAAAATACGAAGATAGGCCAAGTCAATATTTCTGGTGATTATGTCTTATCTTTTGATATTACACCTAGAGGAATTAACGGAAGCTGGGCAAATATCGTTCATTTTAATATGGTAAATCATCCATACGATGGAAGCCGTTGCCCAGCCATCTGGTTTTGGCCAGGAAGCTTAGCTCTCCACGTTATTATTGGAGATACATCGTGGAATGGATGGAATTGGGGACTTAATACAAATCCAATTCCTATGAATCAGAAAACCTCTTTTCGCCTTGAATGTGTTGGTAAGAGAGTGACTATGACAGTAAATAGCAGTGTCTGGAATGAAACTCAGCCTACAACAAGAGCTAGAGGCCTGGCAAATGTATACACATCTAATCCTTGGTATGTGCCGGCAACTGCCACTGTTGAAAATTTCTGCTATCAGATACGCTAAAGAGATCTGAGCGAAGCGCCAGAGGTTAAGCTTCCGCTTTAATGTATTCTTTAGTGTAGAATGGCGAGCCAACAACAAAATCTATTTCGTAATGCCAATCAAGCCCAGCTGGTTGGCAATACGCAACCGCCAAATTTGGCAAGAGTTCCTGATACTATGTTGAAGGCTGCTTCACCACTCGGATTTAATATGTTAAACACAAAGTCTGATACGACATCTTCCGACGCCGCCGCTGCTTCTTGCCGTGCCTATAAGGATATTGAAGGCCTTCGTCGTCTTCAGAAAGATCAAATCAATAACACACATTTTGAACCAGGGTGTGGTTGGAGATACAAGCCGTCAAATGGAATTAATCCTGAGATCAGCCAGGGCGCTTTTGGAACTGCCCAAGGTCCCGCAAATGGTGTGGCAGGAAGTCCTGATGAGGTGAGTGGCGGAACACAGTGGTTCTGGGATTTGAACAAGGCCGAGAAGGTTATCTCAGCAAAAACGTGTGCCAATGCCTCTCAATGTAGGCAACTCGGTCTTCTAGGAAAGTATTCTGAGGTCTGCGGCTTTTGTAAATCTTCTGGCAACATTATTCCCGTTGTGAGAGGGGCTGTAACCACTGCGAGATACCCAAAAGATCAGAGTCTAATGTGCGCCTCCTCAGATATTGTGACGGCGACTTCTGGCACCTGCCCTCAACAATCTGGATTCATGGATTTTGGCACTGGTCTTCCTCAGCATGGTCGTGGTGATTTGAGTGAGGCATTCGGCACACGTAAGAACAAGGAAGGGTTCGCTAATCTGACTCTGAACGACCTTGACCAGTGTTCTGAGCCTCCACTTTCTCGTGATTGCGTCGTCTTAGCGGCTCGCATGGCCGGCTGTTCCGATGAGGGCACCTTGATTTCCGCCCTCAAGGCATCCAAGGGCGACTACGATTCTGTGTTAAAGACAAGTCCTGTGTATACTGCCTATAAATCTGTCGCCACGCCTGGAATCACCAGTGCCACTCTGAGGGACGGTTCCGTGGCCTTACAAACCGCCCTAGACGATTTTGGCACCCTCGTCAGAAATGGCCAAAGCTCCAATCCCAAACTTGGCCTAGCTGCCCGTGATCTGTGTGTGCGAAAGGGCGAGTTTGACTCCTACGATTTCTGCGCAGAAGTCTCACCAACCACCATTATTAGTAATACCAATATCAAATGCGTCCAACAGGATTGGCAGAATAAGGGCGGCACTCCTCAAAGTACAGGCTACCCTACACTGTCTGACTGGGCAGGAAAGACCTACCAGCAATACCTCACCTATGTGGGCACCGTGATGAACAATATCAAATCCCAAGACAAGATGACGAATTCTATGGCAATCAAGCAATTCATCGGGACGGATACAAGCAGTGGCGATTTCCAGAAGACCACACTTCCTATGAACGAGAATACCCGTGGCGCCGAGACCGTGTGGTTTGATTTGGTGGACGCCTATAACCCAAATTCTATTCCAATTATCTTATACTGTAAATTACAGTTGGCCAAAGATAAGACGCAGCTCAATGGAGAAGTGCTCCCTTATTTTGACGACTTTGTACAATTAAGAAATAAATACGCTATTACCACTGGAGACAACAGGGCATTTACCAGCGCCTTTGAGATCAGAACTGACAAGGATGACCAGGCGACATTCGGAGTTGGAGTGGATGACGGATTCATGTTAAGTATTAATCAGAATCCCTTTGAGAGGACACGCCACAGTAATAATGATTGGGGTTCATGGGCATACCAGGGTCCTACTTGGTATCAATCTAGAGGCTATCCTATCAGATCCGAAAAAACGGGAGGGACAAATACGGTAGTGACAAAGTTCTTTCAAGGCTATGGACAGGCCACCTGCCAATTCTTTATTTTCCGTCCTTCTACTGGATGGAGGCGTGGGGCTGACTCAGAAGTCTATTTAACACAAGAACCTCTGGGTCCCTGGATGCAGTTTGAGATATGCACTCGTCCCAACAATAGTCGTGGAAACGCATTGGGATTCTTTGAGAAGCGTTTCAACGGCCCTTGTGCCTTCCATTGGTGGAGCGGCAAACCCTTCCCCAGTTTTGATGTGAATACAAGTGGCGTGGCCTTTCAAACAGACCAGAAACTTCGTAACGATGTCCCTGGAAGAAAAGCCTACATGTCCTTTACCAGCAGCAGTTGGTGGCATACCCTCTCCTATTACCACGTGAATGCCTTAAGAACAATTACGCTCTTGGTGCGCCCTATCGCAAATCTGGCGAATGGAGTAAACGCACCAGTCTTTTACCAGACGAATCAAAAGACCTTCATTGCCGGCTGTTATATCATGAACAATAACGGGCAATACGTGATAAATTATTCAGCAAAGGCGTTTGATAAGCCTCTTGCCGCAACAACAGTTCCTATCGCAATGAACGAGTGGAATTTCATTGTCATCCAGTATCTGGGTGATGACAATGGCCTCCGCAAAATAACCTTTCACACAGAGCCTTTGAAACGCCTCCAAGATCCTGCCGTTCGCACACAATTCTCGGCCACTCTTCGTGCCAATCAGAATGTGAGTGGGCCTATTCTGGCAGGAGCTCGTGGAAGCACCAACATAGAGAATTCTGGATGGTTTATGTTCGGCGCAGCAACGGCAGATTTCTACAAACGGCCTGGAATGTGGCAGTGGGGATCTCCTGGTTTCACTGGCGATGTGGCGTGGTTTCACGGATTCCGTAATTTCTTAGATACGGAGGCACTTCTCACATCAGAAATTAGACAGACCTGGATGTCTCGTTGGCCTCGTGAAAACATTGATGGAGAGGTGGCACAAAAGCAAGTATGTACCTTTGATGCCGCTTCTTATAGCGAACAATATCCTGATTTACAACGTGCTTTTAATGGAAACGCCATTGCGTTAAAGCAGCATTATGCCGTTCATGGAATCAATGAGGGACGCAGTCCTTGCGGAACTATTGATCCTACATGTTCCTTCAACGCAGATACCTATTATAAATTAAATCCTGATGTGAAGGCGGCGGGAATGGACGCCAAGGCCCATTTCAGATCGTATGGCATGAATGAAAAGAGGCCTGTGTGCGGACCTAAATAAAATTTAGGCCTATAGACTCCTAAATAAAACCCCATATCTAAACGATGCTCTCAACAACTGTGTAAAATGATTCCTATCTTTATCTTATGTCATCCTGAGTATGAGCCGATACGATATCAACTCCTACTGAGTCATTTACCGAAACGTGGAATCCCCATATCTTCTGTCCATTGGGTGCGTGGTCCATGGGGATCTGAGATTTCCGCCGAGGATTGCTTAAAATTCTACGATCCGTTCCAGGCCCGTCATGGATTCGGCACAGCCTTATCTTTCAAATCAGCAGCCTTATTACGAGGCGAAATCAGTCTAGTCCTAAGGTTTTATATGGCCATTCATTCTGCCTTAGAATTAGCGGGAAATCCGGAAATTTTTATGTTTTTTGAATCTGATGTGGTTCTGCGTGAGGATTTTCTGGAACGTTTGGGGACTGTGTTAAATGGGTCTCATGATCGTAATTGGGACTATATTAGTTTAGGAGAGGGCGTTGGCACTCGTCCCAAGGATGCCCCATTCAGTTATTTTGGACCCACGGCGCTGTATAAGCCGCCGCATCAATGGGTGTTTCGCTGTACGGATTCCATGCTGTTTCGCAGAAGTTTCTTGGAAAAACTTCGGCAAACCTTGTTGCCCTTCAGGGAATGTCTAGATTGGGAATTGAATTTCCAGATGCTTCTTCATCGTGGGGTGGCGCTGTGGGCTGACCCGCCGCTCGTTGAACCTGGAAGCGGGCGGTGGAGGAGTTTGTCCTTGTTGCCTGCTTGAGCGTAGAGTTCAATCAGGATGTCTGAACTCGCATTCTTCAGGATTCACGTCGTTAAATTGAAGATGCCGAGATTCATAGGCAGAATAGATAATATTTTTTTCGCTATAGACGATGTCATACATGTTATATAATTTTCCTCCAACAAATAGGGAATTTGTTAGAAGAAAAGTGGGAGATTTATCAAGGGAATACAAGAAAACGGTCGTTCCACTCGTAATGATATTTATCGTATACATGGCGAAAATCAGGTATCCTAGACATCTATAGATCAAATTAATGATTGAGATATTATCCACATACGGTAAATGGAGTTGCTGTAAGGCTTTACCCACGCTTTCACTATCACTGGGGCGTTGGGGATTGATTTCCAGAATCTTGATGAGATATTGTTCTCGCAGAATTTCAATGGCGTATAATGCGCCAAATGAGAAGAGAGTGAGGAAATTGACAGTAATGCCAAAGGGATAGTCGGCCGATCCAATGACTAAATTCTGGATTGGTGTACAAGGTCTTTCTCCACATGTCGTTTGAACAAAGAGAAGTAACATAGATCCGGTAATAACACGATATAATTCAGTTAATATATTTAGGATCGTAAGTAATTTAATTTGATGTTTATGTTGTTTTTTATGTGTTTCATCTGGTTGTCCATGAGGCATCACCTTCATTCTAGAACAGAACAATATCATCTGTTACTCGTCCATCGGCATCGGCCACAGCTGTTCCAATGCGTCGTGTTCTCAAGGTATCGCCACGGGCGAATAAATCGTAACTGAGAGCTGTGCCAGATTTACTGAGGACAGGCACGGCGATATACGGAACACCATCGACATTAATTACCACGGCCTTCACCGTCTTCTTCTGTGGTTGGGGCTTTTGCCCAGGCATAGGTGCGCCAGGCACTTGGGCCGCAGGCACACCTTCTCCTTCAGAGGCAGGCGCAGGCGCAGCCGCAAGTGGAGCCGCCAGATCCGTCTCCTTGAATTTCGTGGAAGTCTCGGCGATATCCTTAGACAGAATTGGGTGATAAGCGTATTGCTCAGGTGTTCCTGGCAGAGTAATACAACCTAAGCCATCCTCCTCGTTTTCGTATTGATTGATCTGGCAATCCACCGCACTTGTCTTCATCAGATTCTGGATATTTTGAAGGAGCTTCTTCTTGTTCTCGCTCAGACTATACAAATACTCATCAGATGTCAGCACATAATCTTTTACACCATCTATCACAGGCAAACCGGCCTTCGCCGCATCGCTAGGCTTCATTCCATCGCCACTGAGGACAGCCATATCAATGCGTCCAAAGGCCGTTGATCCATCGGGATGTAGAAGCGCCTCTGGAGCGAAAGTGGAGCAATAGGTGAACACTTCCACAGTTCTCTCATTATCCTCAGGAGAGTCGCTGTAATTCAAATCAATGTGGGAACAAATACGCACGGCACGACCTTTCACCTGATCGGTTCTCACGGGATTCCAATAAGGCTCCATGATATGAACACGACGCACATTTTTCAAGGAGAGACCCTCAGCACCAGCACTTGTGATACAGAACACACGGCATATCTCGCCACGCAGATTTCCTGTGAAGCCAGATTCCACCAGGACATCGGACATTTCCTGTGGAAGATCCGTGAAAGCGCCGGCCTTACCGCCTCCTGCGGCCTCGCCTTCGCCCCCTTCGGTCGCAGGAGAGAATTTTGCGTTAAAGACTTTCAGGGCGAGATTGCGCACTTCACGGGATTCGCTACCCGTGAACGACAGATACCTATTCACGCCTGGACCCTTCTTCAGACTCTTGATCGTGTCGGCGCTGAACTTGCCGCTCTCCTCAATGACAATAGGCTGGAAATCATTGATTTTGAGAACCACCAAGAAGATGCCGATGCCTTCCATATCCAAGAACTGACTGTAGACTAAACTACTGCCCTTTCCTTCAAGAATACGCTCTAGAATGGCGGCGTATTTAGGACTGTATTTCACCAATCCTTCAGGATTAGGAAGAGACTTGGCGGCAAGTTCATCAGCGGGCCGTTTTCCTGGAGCAAAGAGACGAAGACGAGTTGAGGCGAAATTGGTTAAACAGGTCTTGGCTCTCTTGGTGGCATCCAGATACTTTTCTCCAGGGGCGATACCACGCTTACATTCAATCGCCTGTTTCTCCTTTTGCCGACGAATGACATTAGCGGCGGTTAAGGTTTTCTTTTCTGGGACTGGGCCTGCTGCGCCTGCCGCTGCGCTTGGTGCAACAGCTGCCACAGGACCTTCTGACACAGGCTCCAGTTCACGAATGAGGACTTCCTCAGTATCTGAACCGCTTTCTGCCTCAGGAACTGTCTCAGCAGCGGCACTAGATCCGCCGCCGCCAACAACTTGTTCGGCCCCCTCTTTGAAGGCCTGTGCCTCAGCCTTATCAAGAAGCTCATCCTCAGCCTCAGCCGCCTCGGCCGCCTCATCATCACCAGCCAGAACTAATTCCTGTTTTCGGTCAGGCACATCAGCATCCACGATATCCTTATCCTTGCCAATCTCAGCCACCGCCTCCATTTGATTTCTTGGCCGAGGGCGAGTAATTCCCTCAGGAAAGGCGAAATTACAGCTCTGACGACTGAACATACGATAACTGTTGGGCGACTTCATCTTGGCCAGCTCATATAACTCAGCGACCAAATTCCCCATCTTTCCTGCGGCAGCAGCTCCGCCTTCTGGCTTCTTCGCCTTCTGCTCCATCTGCTGCTTCAACTCCTCGCCTCTAACACGTAAATACTCGGCCTGTGCGTATGGTGTAAAAGGGACACGCACCAGCTCGTCTCTCGTCACTTGAGGCATCAGCTCCTTCTTGCTTCCACGGTAATAGGAAATCAGACCCTGGAGACGTTTCCTCAGAACAATCTTGTTTTTCAACGTGGTTCCATCGGCCTCTAAGAACGTATCACGGAACTCCTGGCCCACAGGAGGAAGGAGCGGCTCAGATTTGAACTCGGGCTGCTTCATGATCTTGAGTCCCTTCGCCTTAATCGCCTCAATAATCTCTATTACACAATCGGCAAGAGGTTTCGTCGGCTCCTTAGAGCGCTGGGCGCCTAGAACACCTGCGGAATCGGTCGTCTTTATAATTCCATCAGGAAGCGCCGTGATCAGGACGGACATATTGAGACCCTGTAGCTCCACTTCCTCAAAGTCAATTCTGGGGTTTTCCTTCAAGAGTTTCTGGACGAATCTCCTGTTTTCCTCAGAAGCTGGACCGACTGTGAAAGAGGATGTGTGGATATATCCTCCTAATAAATTCGTGAGAATGGCGATTTCTTCAGGGAAATTGATTAGGGGCGTGCCTGAGAGGCCAATGATCTTGGACCCCCTAGCGCCCTCCAGAAGACGATAGAGGAGGTAGCCACGCTTGTAATTGGTCAGATACGGGCGCTTAGGATCAGTCACTTTCTTACAGAGTGCCGGTTCCCAATGACCTGCCGTGACGGGTTCTAGAGGCACTTTGCGCCTTAGACCAGGAATAGATGTTAAATAGGGTTCAATGGTGCCTTGCATGAGACGGGTAAGATTGTGAATCTCGTCCACAATAATCGTCTTATTATCAAAAAACCCATTTCCTTCGGCGTCCAGAGGCTGGCAGGCGATTTCTTTGAGTTTAGAGGCGCTGATACCGTTGTAGTTAATGAATTGAATACGATTCGTGATTTGGGCGGTGAGCTGTTTAATAATTTCTTGTCTGGCGTCCGTTTCCAGTTCATCCACATTGGATGGCTTGTCAAAATCGGGGATCCAGATGGTGGTCGCCTTTTTCAAGAATTCTTGGGGAACGCCGAGCACTTCGGCGGCGAATAGGGCGGAGGTGGCATTCTTCTCCAATTTTACCCAGTGGTTCTGGAGGCGGAAATGGCGGAAACCGCAGAAACTCACTTCACGGATAAAGTTATCTCTCAGGGAAAAGGGTGTCATGACGATGATTTTCTTCTTACTCACGGAAAACAGGGCTTCGGCGGCGGCAATGGCGGAGCAGGTTTTTCCAGAACCGAGACCGTGATAGACGAGAATGCCACGGTAGGGAGAGGCACCACGCATGTATTCACGAACGAACTTCTGGTATTCGTATACTTCCACTTGCTGTTGGGCGCCAGAAGTCAGTTTCTTACAAGCGTCAAAATCGGGCGCTTTGCCGAATTCTGGGATCTTGTTAAAGGAGGCGAAGACACGAAAAATCTGCTTCTGGAATCCGAGACGGGATTGGATAGGAAAGATGGGGGAATCGGATTTGTCCTTATACGGGTTCTCCACTTCCTCGGAAAGAATGTTTATGGCATAGGAACTGAGAGGCTCTTCGTATTGTGTTAAATCGATATCTTTAATGTCCTTGACACTTGGTTTAGCTTCGCTTTCGTCTGTGGCAGCAGAGGTCGCAGCGGCAGCAGCGGCAACTTTAGGAACCTTAGGAGCAGAAGGCTTAGGAACCTTTGGGCCAGGTGCCTTAGGAACTCCTTCAACAGGTAAGGACACTTTACGTTCCACGGCTACCAGAGTCGTCAGATCACCAGTCTGCTCACCAGTTCCGTGTTCCAAAATATTAGATTCTGTTGCTTTCTTGACAAGGCCGCCAAGGGCTAGCTTAGGACGGGCTGCCATCTATGTCGTGTTTAGCTTTACTATTTATGACAGTAACGCCTATGGTCCAGGCTAGGTATCGGCTTCCAATTGACCCAAGGCAACCAGAGCCAACCTGGAGGCTTCTTGCTCAGCAACCTTCTTATTCCGTGCCGTCGCCTTCGCCACCACCTTCGCCTCGTTCGTGGGGTCAATCACACCCATCGTGAAGACACGGTCGTGAGGAGGACCAACGACTTCCACTTCCTTGTATCTCGGTGGCTGATGAAATTTGGATTGGAAGAATCGTAGCAGTTGGTCTTTGAAATTGTTATCATCCGTAATGAGCTCCACGAAATTCACGTGTTTTTGCATAACGGTGGTAATAAACTGTTTCACAACGACAAAGCCAGCGCCGGGATTCTCAGAATAGTTCTTATAGAGGGCATAAATCCATGCTTCAAACATGCTTCCCAGGAGTCTCAGATTACTGCGACCGCCCACACAGACCTCTTCCACGTGTCGGCTCACAATAATCCAGGGTTCAAAGCCCATTTTCTTTGCCAGAGTGCCAAGCATCTTGTTATTGACGATTCGTGTTCGTAAACGTGTAAGAAACCCCTCACCTTTCCCGGCATATCGCTCATAAAGATATAAGGCGACGACGCAGCCTAGTAAGCTATCACCAGCGAATTCACACTCCTCATTGTCAGCCTCTTGAAGTGGGAGACAATTAGGAGGTCTTTCGGCAAGGATCTGTTCTTGTGTATCGTCGCTCTGTGCTTCCTGTGCCCATTGTTCCGTCCTGTCCACATAGGATTTATGGACGCAGGCTTGGCGAAACAAATCAGGGTTAGGAGGAGGCTGTGATACACCATATTTCTTCAAGATTGATACAATTGTTGTATCATCGATAATTTTGTTTCTTGGATTCCAGGGGTTAAATACCTTCGCTTCCATTTGTGGACTTGAAGTAGATGAGCGTGGCGGGTTCAACTTTTACTAATACTGCTTCTGTTGATTCTGCCTCAACAGCGGCAACAGTGGCAACAGACCCACCAGTTCCAACACCAGGACCACCTGGACCATCTGGAACTCCTGGACCAACACCTGGAACTCCTGGAACACCACAGCCAGAAACAGATGAAGAGACTACGAGAAAACAGTATGTTAAGGATTTTAATACTCCTGTTATAAAACGTATTGCTGTTGACGTGGATGTTCCCTTTTCTCGTGGCTATTCCAAGAATGAAAAGGCGAACTGGTGGGAAAGGAAGCAGAAGTTAAAGATTGGCTTGATCCGTCATAAAAATCTGGATACGCTGGTCACAATCTTTAACGAAACGTTTGACTTCTCTAAAAAGTTAGATAAGGAAGCACGAGCCGTATTTCTTCCTGATAGCTGTACATATAAGGAGTCGAACGATACTTCTGAGGTTGAACCTTCTGAACCTTCTGAGGCAGCTGAAAAACAAAAACTAAAGCTGGGATTCTCCAATACTAATTATGTGGAAGATGCCGATGACGTAGATATAGTTTTACCAAATCTTGAAGTAACAGATTCTCCACAAATCAATACATCAACGGACTTTGAACGATTATATCTGGGTTGGTTGAATGATACAGGTGATGTTGTTGAAGAAGAGGATGCCGAAGAGGAGGATGCCGAAGGCGCCGAGGATGCCGAAGGCACTGAGGATGCCGAAGGGACCGAAGAAGAAAATGCAAATTCTGAAGGGACTGAAGGATCTGAAGAATCTGAAGGATCTGAAGATGACGAAGATGCCGAGGATGAGGAGGATGCTGAGCCTACAAATAATTCTGATAAGGAAGCTGACGAAGAAAAAGCGGTCAAAAGGTCTGTGTTAAAAGGATTATTTCGTTTCATCTTTGGCACTCAGCAACTCAAATCTGCCGCACCTGAATCAATCTATACGAAGTTACGTCTAGGCTATACCCAGTTTGAGACTGAGGAGAAAATCCCTTGTAGGAAATCAATGTTATGGCAGGATTTCAAGAAATCTTTAGAATATCGTCGTGAGCAGGTCATTTGCGAGATTAGGGCGGCGAAAGTGGCCCTCGGCGTTTCTGACGAAGTGGGCGAGCCGAACCAATATCTGGATTTGAAGAAAGAATTGGCGGTTGGGCTGCGTGATTTACTAGATGTGATGGAGAGTGATAGTCCTTGTTTTGTCTATGGAAAGGACGATTCTGTCATGGCGCCAGAGGATGATGAATTCACGGATGCTGATTATTTCCGTGCCTTGAAGATTTTCAATGATTTTGTTCTAGCCAAGAAAGGAAAGGGGTTCAAATCAGAAAAGTGGATCGTTGAATTGCGTAAGCGGTTCAAGGCGCTACGCTTACCTGACGCTTCTGCCAGTGTGGATTATGCCAAGATTTATCAAGAGTTGCTTGATAATTTGACGTTTGGTGCCACGGATATTGACGTGTCTCGTCTGAAAAAGGAAAACAGGGATTTACGGAACGTGGTGAATCTTCTTACACATGTGTTAAATAGGTCTAGTGAGATTTATCGTATCACGTTACAGGCGAAAGATATTTTGTGTCAGTTGCGTGGCTGTTGCGGTAGGAAAAAGGCTGAGGGGGACACGAGGAAGTTACAAGAGCGCTATGACGAATTAGATGCGGAATTGGCGAGGTTGAGAAGTTCTGTAGCCGGCCTTGGTCCTTCCTCTTCTTCTGGGCCTCCTGGGCCTTCTTCTGGGTCCTCAAGTCCAGATGTAAGGAATCTTGAAGATCTTGTTGCCAAGCTGGCAACATTAACGGCAAGGGGTCGCACCATACACGACCTGCGTGCCGATACGAAAGAATTGTTAGAGAGAGTAAAAGAATGCTGTGACAAAGCGGATGTTCTCAATAGTCTTGGAAAGAAGGTGAATTCCCCTGAATTAGTCCAAGAGAAGGAGCGATTGGCAGGGGAATTAGTCCAATTACAGAAAGAGCTTCGTGAAGAGAAACGGAGATCGTATAAGAAAGATAGAGATATTGTACATATTAGAGAAGCTTTAGAAAAATCTCGTGCGGCACTTGCTGCTCTGACAGCAACTCCTGCGGGAATTGTGGCTGCTCTAAATTCAAGCGGGGAAGAAGCTGTTCCTGAACCTGAACTTGCGACAGCTCCTGCTCCTGGTCCTGAACTTGAGGATACGCCTGAACCTGCTGGAGGTAAATTTGAAAATTCACCACAAGGCACTTATAATTATTCTCTTACTAACGAAAATGAAAACCTTTCCAATCAGTTTAGTATTGGTGAAGAAGAAGAAAATACTCCTGTAGCAAACCTTTCCAATCAGTTTAGTATTGGCGAAGAAGAAGGCAATTCTCCTGTAGCAAACCTTTCCAATCAGTTTAGTATTGGTGATGAAGAAGACAATTCTCCTCTTCCTGCTGCTTCTACATCTTCTGCTGCTCTTCCTGCTAATTCTGCCAGTGCTGCTCTTGCTCTTGCTCCTGTTGGTTCTGGTTCTCGTTCTGGAATACTTCCTGTGCCAGTAAATGGCAATGGTGGTGCTTCTCCTTTATCTCAAGCACTTTCTACTAGAACGGCAAATGGAACAGAAGGCGCTATTTCTCCTTTATCTGGAGCACTTTCTACCAGAACGGCAAATGGAACAGAAGGCGCTATTTCTCCTTTATCTCAAGCACTTTCTACTACAACGGCAAATGGAAATGGCGGAACTCCTTTATCTGGAGCACTTTCTACCAGAACGGCAAATGGAACAGAAGGCGCTATTTCTCCTTTATCTCAAGCACTTTCTACTACAACGGCAAATGGAAATCTTTCTAATCAGTTTTCTATTGGAGAAGAGGAGAATGAAGAATCTGTTGCTACAGAGCTAAGGGCGAATAGTACTGGTGGTCCTGGTGCACCTGCTGTAGCACCTATTAATTATAGAAATAGTAATGAGGCAAGGAAGAAAATTGCGAAACGTGCCATAAAGAATAATACTGTAGCGAGTCCCAGCGGCTTCTGGGGGGAAAATAATAATAACTTTGAACCTGAAGCTGTTCCTGCTGCTGAAGCTGCTCCTGAAGCTGTAGCTGCTGTTCCTGCTCCTGCTGCTGTTCCTGCTCCTGCTGCTGAAGCTGCCCCTGAAGCTGTAGCTGCTGCCCCTGAAGCTGTTCCTGCTCCTGAAGCTGCTCCTGAAGCTGCTGGACCTCCTGAAGCTGTTCCTCCTCCTGAAGCTGCTCCTGAAGCTGTTCCTCCTGTAGCTGCTGCTGAGGCTGCCCCTGAACCTGCTGGACCTCCTACAAGTATTCACCCCCCTGGATCATGGGCAGCACTATCAGCAGGAGGAAGAGCAGAAAGAGGAGGTAGTAGTGGAGGTAGTGGAGGTGGTCAAGGCATTGGAGGTGGCGAAGGCATTGGAGGTGGTGCTGGTATTGGAGGTGGTGCTGCCGTGCCTGAACCATTTCCTAGAGGTGGGGCTCAGCCTGTAGATGATGGATCTGTGGGTCAGGTTACTGGTGGTGGCGGCGGTGGTGGTGGCCAAGTAAGCGTAGCTCAACAGATGGGAGCTAAGAAAGAAACTCTTGAACAAAGCACTGAACTTCTTAAGAATTTAATTAAAAAACATCCAGAAAAGATGATAGAAGTGGCGAAACTTGTCACTGTTTCTTCACAATTTGCCGTGGGTAACTCTAAACAAGGTCTGAACAGTTATTTTTTGAACTTTGCTGGAGATTATTTGAAACGACAAGATATTGAAATGCGCAAACGTAAACAACAAAATACAAGATTCCTTCCAGACGCCAAGGTATACGCAACAAACTTCTGGGGTATGACAGGAGGTGTTGGAACAGGAACAGTATATAAATTGTATGCTAGGGACCCTGATGCTGCCATTGAGAAATTCATAGAGATTATTTATGACTTATATTCCAAGGCAGGTGTTGAAATGAGAAAGAAATATCCTAGTATAACTTCTACAGAATTTATTCAGAAAATAGGATTACATGATCTCATCATGACTAGTTACCCTAGCGCTGGATTTGCTGGTTCAAGAGAGAAGGGAGGATTTCATTATACAACTAATGATGCCACAGGTATTCATCATAAATTTATGTTGTATAAAGATTATTTCAATCTTATCGCAAATGCCATTAGTGCCGTTGCCGATAATCTCATTCAGATTGAGTTACTGAGACAAGACAGCGAACCTAAGTCTAAACTACCAGATCTAGCCGGCTATAATCGGTTTAAATCAGTTGTCATTGGATCATTTTTAGCAGATGATCTTAGAAATAAGATTGCCAGTCTGATGGGACTTGAACGAACAAAAGGATTAAATTATTATTTAGATAGATTTGTAGAATTAGGTGATAGTGCTAGACCAGGTAAGCCTACTTATCCTATAGTAAAAGGAGAAATTATTGCCGTCTTAACGCATAAATTAAAGGCATTACAGGAATTTGACGACGGTCGTAATAAGGATCGCACGGCGATGAAGGGGGTCTTAGAGGAATATTTGGGAAATAATTTCGCAGGCATTGATTTGGACTTAATGCGTAACTCCTATATTCAGCAATCTAAACGGTATTATACACCACCACCTCTGTCTTCCTTTACCACAAAGAAATTCACTGGTTTAGACGCATGGGATCAACCAAAGAGTCAGAGTGGCGGTGGGCTTTCTACACCTATCTTAACCCTCTTTTCTTTGGAGATTAAGAGCTACGGTAAAGAGCCTGAGGATTTCATAGAGAAGGCGAAGGCGACGATACACGATATGGGACAGCTTCCGTTAGTCAAAGAATATATTGGAGATCTCTTTGATTCCATACGCATTACCAAAAAGAAAACCGATGGATATACCTTTAACCACTTTGAAGAGGATCTTGAGCCGCTTGCCGCCATCCATGACCATTTTTCTGATTCCGAGCTTATTGTGTTAAAGAAGTTAAGTTTGCCAGTTGTGTTCTATCCTGCCGTCCCTGAAGAGTTTGAAGCGGTCTTGGGCAAAGGGGCATATTCTCTATACGGAAAGCCTAAATCAACGCAAAACCCCACACCTCTCTATGGCCTTGATGAAGAGATTGATTTGACGAAGGAGGAGCGAAGACTCCTAGAGAAGGATGGAATTCCTCTAGGGGCTATCTTATTCTTATACTTCGTGTGTTTGGATGAAGGCAAAAACTAAGGTGTAAGTAGAGATGTCTGACAAAGAAGCCAAACCACAGCCACAAGCACAATACTTTCCGAATTACGCACTGAAGGCGAAATATGCCGCATATACGACGCTAGTGTTTTTCCTGGTGGCCAATCCAGAAACGTATAAACTTATTCAGAAGTTCATAGGTTCTTTTGTCACTGTGGCGAATGAAGGAGGTTGTCCCACCCCATCAGGATTCTTTATTCACACAGGGCTTTTCTTCCTAGTCCTGTGGACTCTGATGTTGTTTCCACGAGATTATTAAAAGCGTTACCCAGAAAGCCAACAAAAAATGATTACATCCAAGCTAATTAGAAGGGTCCCATCATGCTTCTAGCGAATCTGTCCACCCTCCAACAAAAGTTCCCAGCGCACAAGGTATCTCTGTCCCCCATTACAGGCACAGACATGTTTTACAGCGATGGCTTGGCAAGCGGTTATATGTATCGGTTAAATATCAATGAGGGACCGGCACTGAAATTCAGCGCCTATATCAATACACAGGAGTTTGCCTCTTGTTCTATCATGCCAAAGAATGATCCGTATGGCAACATCGTCCATGAGTGGCTGACTGGACTTCCTAAGGAGAGCCCTAAGGAGAGCCAGGTCCAGCCTCAACCAGGTCGCTAATACCCTTCTCCAAGGTAGAATCAAACACGGTTTCAGGATACATCCTCTTTGTAACAGCGGCCTCTGCCAGAACAGTTGCCTTTTTTTCGTCCAGACCCTTTCTCACACCAGCCGCCCACATCGTTGCGTAATACCATGTATCTGAGGGACTCCAGCATGGATTTAGAGGAATACGAACAGATATCCAATTCCCGCCAGAAAAGACGAGTCTCATTACAGTGTTGATGTCAGCTGGGTTTATGCTTGGATAGGCAAAAATTGACCTCCTGGACCTGTGTAAAATGAAGTCCCACGATGTTCTTCCTTGCCTTTGCCTCCTTTGCCTTCCTAACCTTTGATGCCTTCGCTTCTGCAAAGATTGTCGATTGTTCTTCAGCAAATCCAGAGAAGTTCGTCATCAATTCACTGACCCTTTCAGCCGATACGGTAAGTCCAGGAGATAATGTATCTCTTGGACTTCTCTATACGAATCCCAGCCTAGTGACCGACGGCACGGTGACAACGACTGTGACCTATAATTTCATTCCTCTATCACCCACGACCGAGCCCCTTTGTAACTCTGTGCCATGTCCTCTTGAGCCAGGACAGCACGATGGAAGCAGTAGTATTGAGGTCCCCACAGGAATCTCTGGCTCAGTCGTCACAAAGATCATTTGGACAGTCACAGATATTCAAGTCCTCTGTATTCAGATTACTCTCAAAGTTATGCGCATGGGAATAATTTAGAGCTTAGAATAGAATGAAGCCGGCAACAAGAAATATTTTTATTGGCATTCTACTCGTGGGAGTGGTGATCATGATGTATATCCGCTACCTATACCCTAACGGCCCCGAGGGCTTTGAGACTGCCCCCAGTTTCACCCTATACTACGCCGACTGGTGTCCTCATTGTAAGACAATCAAGCCAGTATTCAAGTCTTGGTCCAGTAGCGGCTCTACCACTGTGAAGGGCAAGACAGTGTTTTTATCTATGGTAGAGGCTGATACAAACCCTGAGAAGCTGAAGGGCGTGCCTGTGAAAGGCTACCCGACATTTCTGTTACAGACAGCCGACGGTAAGTTCAAGGAGTTTGACGGAGATAGAACACCTGAGGGATGGAAGGCGTGGTTAGAGGACAACCTGTAGGCCGGTCTAAGAAACCGAATAACGCCGAGAATGTAAAGGTCGTGTAGAACTTTTGAGAAAAACGAGAGTCTGTCGCCTGGCCAATTCAATAAACTCCTGACGCCGTTCCTTAGATTCAGAAAACCCCAGGGCCTCGCCATTGGTTCTTAATAAAATGAGATTTTCCTTATATTTTTGTATATAAGGAATATTCCTCATGATAAGAGCACCTTCATAGACATATTTGAAAAAATCAAGAATGGATTCTATTTTCCCCACGGACACCGGTTCTTCAGAAACGAATAAGACTCCCCATGTTTCTTGAATTTCCGCTTCAGTCAAGAAGATTAAGGGAAGATTGTGTAAAAGGCCTCCATCAACGAGGAGTGAATCACCTTCTTTCACTGGGGAATACATAATGGGCAAACTCATGGAGGCACGCACCGCCGTTTTCACGGACATATTCGGCGTGGTCCAGACACTCATTTCCTTTATTTTGGACTTCTCTAACTCTGTGGCATAGGAACGGAGGGTGAGGCGGGACTTTTTGGCGAGTTCAGAAAACGTGATGTCTTTATCGTGGCCTTTCGCTTCTAAAATGGAAGTAATCAGTTTATCCATGATATCGCCAGAATTGAGGCCGAGTGTCATAGGGAAAAGCAGAATATCCTCTGGTTCTATGGCACCGAGCAGATTGAAATCAAAATTGATGGAGAGTTCTTCAATCTGCCCCACTTTATAGCCGAGGGCAAAGAGAAGGGCAAAGAGAGACCCACCACTCACGCCAATAACCTCTTTTACACAAGTCAATAAATTCGCCGACTCTAATGCCTTAAGAACACCGACATGTGACACGCACCGCACGCCCCCACCACAGAAAGCTAAGCGCCTTGGTGGTATTCTTAGTGTTTTTTTGATTTCTTTACTATCAGAGGAGGATGTCATGGAACACTTTTGGGAACCAGAAACGTCAAGATGTGATACAGGTTCCTCGCATGGAGCCGAAAGATTTATACGATCGTCGTGTTCGGCGTGATCATGCTCGCCTTCGTTCGTATAATACGCTTTTGGAGCAGATTTATCATCGTGTCTACTCGACATCCCAACTATCCGGGAATACATCTTCTGTTTTATATAATGTTCCGCCCTTCATCTTAGGGCTGCCAAAGTTGGATATGGAGGATTGTATAGTGTATCTCGTCTGGCAGCTTCGTCAAAGTGGGTTTGAGGTGCGATTCACTTGGCCGAATCTGTTATATATCAGCTGGAGACATCACGAGGGAGATTATTTGACAAAACACAATCCGATTATCCAGGCGATGATTCCTGAGCCGATCGCCCCGCCAAAGCCGACGAGCCAGAAGTCTGAGCCGAAGAAGAAGGCTGCTGCTCCTAAAGTCTCATTTTCTGATATTGAATTGCTGACGTCTCCTGGATTTAGTAACCAGGGGTCAGCAGTGACAGCCTATACGGGCCAACCACAACAGAGGCGTGCTATGGATTATGAGCCGCCTGCCTCTTTTCTTCAGAATATGGAACGGCCTGTCAAGACTAACCCTAAAGGGAATGTCTTGGCAGATTTATGGAGTGTTAATTAATGTTGCCCAGATACCTGGCTTTTTGCCCACCTTGTGGCTTAAAAAATGGGAATTACGTAGTAATTCCACTCTGTTTTTACCGTTACACGGTAAAAAATGAATTTCGGGCTTGTGTAAAAGGTTAGTCCCCACCATGTCTCGTGATGATAAGCTTTTCGCAATCCATGATTATTTCTTTAAGAACGAGTCCACATCAATGCTCATTATTTACGGAAAAGACTATAAGGAGAAACTTGATACCATCATGGAGGTGGCGTATAGGAATCGTGACAAGATAAGGGCGATGAAGGTTCTCGGTAACTCGTATCCACCGAACAAGTACTCCTTCATTCGCATTGATGATACGATGAAGATGGTATATTTTGCCGAGATGCGGAACTATTATCTTGATGAGGTGGCACGTGATTGGAACGCCGCCATTCTGGATTTTGAGGCTAAACCGTTTAATGTATAATTGTGTATGGACACAAACGATGTAAACGAGAAGAGAATCTTAGGATACTATACAGCGTATCGTATCCTAAAAGTGGCACGGGGTCCAGATGCTTGGGGTCTGAACTTGAAGATTCGCTATTGCGATACACGATCACGGTCTCATTGTCAGAGAATGCATCGCCATCTGATGAAGGAGAATTCGTTCATCGTTATTTTTTTGGCTGGCGATCAGATCAACACGCATTTCTACATGAACAAGGAGTTACCTGGGAATGGTGAGGAGGGTGAAGATGATGAGCAGAATGTCTGGGTTTCCAATTATACTATCGGAGATTTAGAGCTTGACTGGACTCCTTCCATCCTGAAAAAGATGATTAAGGATGTTACTGTCTCCTAGATTTACGGTTTTTACGGCTGCCCTTATGATTCTTCCTAGTTTTACGATTAGCCTTACGAGTGCCCTTACGATTCTTCCTGTTTTTTCGTGGTGATTGAAGAAGAGTGGTATTTACTGTACTTGCCAGTTTCAGATATTCTGTTCCTCCAGGAAAATTAGCACCATAAGTGCCAGGAGGCGCATGTAAATATTCATGGATAAATTCTGCTATATCTTTACTGGATGGGATAGGAAGATTACGAACAGTGTGTCCATCATATGTTTGAAGGTTAAGATCTATTCCTTTATCAATAAGTAGTGCTATAATATGTTTCTGGCGTTCTTTATCTGGCGTTCCTACAAGGCAAGCCACATGAAGCGCCGAACATCCTGCGGGATATATTCCTGATGTAGTCGCTGATCGTGGAATTCCTGTATAAGATGAAGGAGTCATCTCATATGTTGACTGCGCATCAAGAATATCTTTAACTGTTTCTATATCTTCAGGATCTTCAGGGTCATCAATAAGAGATTCTAATAATATAAACATGGTCTCTGGATTCTGAGCTACCGCCGCATAATGGAGAGGAGTCCACATTTCTGTGACACTTAACCTATTAAGCTTACGCATCGTTCTCATACTTCGCTTAACTATATGGGGATTGCCTTGAACATATGCTCTGACTTTCTCCGTTCCTTCAGGTGTTCCATCAAGACATGCTTGAAAAAAATTGATATATGGGGCATGAATATTGTCTTCATCGCCTCCATTTATGAGTTCATACGGATCTGGTAGGGGAACAGAGGCAGAAGACCCCCCTCTTCCAATAGAAGCCATTTCTTGCCCATATGATTCCGTTGGTGGAGCGAATGATAATCGTGGTGGGCCTGGTGGGCCTCCTCCTGCGGGATCCATGTCTAATTGTGTAAAAGATTGTATAATCGGGTTGCTTTGACTGTCCCAAATTTTTGTTTCCCCACCTTGATTTCCGCTAAGGCAGTCAGCTCGGCTTTCATGAGGGATTCCAGATTAGGATACAGACTCATAATGGCCTGAGCTCCTGTGGCACTCACACCTCGGCACGCCTGAAGCACTGTCGCCAAGAAAACCGTCGGGTCATCAGAATTGGATTCACGGGTCTTGCCACGAGTTTCCACATAGGTCATGGTGGCCGGCTGTTCAAACGTGGTCGGATCAGCCGTCCATTGATCTTGGAGTAGTTGGCAGAGTTCGGCCGTTTCCTTAATGGACGCCGTTTGAAACACGGCGATGTGATATCTCAGGGCAAGACGAGTCAGATGTTTCATCAGGGCTTGTTTGGATAGGCGGAATTGTAGGCGGTCCAACTCTCCTTCAATGATATAGACCACGTGTGCTTTCTTTTCGGTGGCGTAGGCCATGATACGGCTCCGCTGCTCTCTGTAGCGGTTGTCTAAGATGGACGCCTCCAAATCGGCGACAGATTTGCGCTCAATTAAGAGACCGTTTGGTTTGATTTCTGGTTCTTGGATTTCTTGGCTTTCAGCTAACCCAATCCAAATATCTCCAACGGCCAAATGTGCCACGGGCCACAAAGGAAGAAGTTCTCGGAGTCCATGCTCTCGGTCGTCCAACATTTAACAGGGCGGCATGAGTAAAATTGATGTATTCTCCGCACTGGAAAGTATAGCCCCCCAGTCAGAAGGCATGACCTGCCAAATCTGTGCTTCGTTCGTCCATGATTGGATGATGAGGCCGTTCAGACCCGATGATATCTTGTATAAAGATATTCACCATCACCGTCTTTCCCATGTGACACCAAAGACCGTGCCGATTTTGGCACGATTCTTAGAGGAGATTAGCGAATTTCAACTTGAGATGGCAGTGGCGAATATGAAGATTGATATCATTTTAACACATTCTGAAGATCCTCTTGTAATTCAACGAGCGGCGTGGAGTTCCGTGGGGAAATGGTTCAGTATCTTTGAAGAATTTGAGGAGATTGCTATCTTGCTTGAAGAACATTGTGTGTTCAAGGGAGATATCTATGCCGTCACGGATGCCTGGCTGGGATATTGTTTGTGTAACTTGGCTTGTGTAAAAGATGTTCATCGTGAGCATACTGGGACTAGAAGAATATCTGATGATCCTATCGGTCCTGACAGTCCTATCGGCCATGCCAGTCCTAAGACCATAGAGGAGGAACTCTATGGATAGCGCAGCGATACGCAAAGTGCCTAGTATTTTCTTGTCTTTCTGGACTTTTTGGTCTTTCTGGACTTTCTCTGAGAACTACCACCACCTGCGTTTGGGGTAGAATTAGCCCATATAGGTTCTAGTTGAGCCCTCTTAGCCACATTAGCCCTAACTGTGTTTGATCGTGCTGCTCTCTTCCTGGAAAGACTCTTCTTTGAGTTTAACAGTTGTTTTACATGATTCAAACTTTTGACAGGTACAACTTCTCCTTCTCCACGATTTACCATATCTTCATACTCTTCCAAGTAACGATAGTTGGCATTGGATTCGGCATTAACATGATTGGCAAGGGCATTTAACACAGAATTTGCCTTCTCCACATTCTTCAGTAAAGCTTCCTTTTTAGCAGCGTTTTTTTCCGATTCATACTTCATTCTCGTATTAAAAGCGACATTACGTGCTTTCATATGCCTGTCAAATAAATCATCATTCCACATTATCTGTGGATTACCAGCACGATTTCTTGCCGCCGTTACATAATTATTTATACCTTTGGCATTCTGATTGTTGGCATTCCCATTATTGCCATTCATTCTATTTTAATACCAGTTTGTTTATGGCTCGGTCGGTGGCTCGGATGCCTTAGTGTCTTCTTGTCTTAGACTTTCTGGACTTTCTTCCTTTAGACTTTCTGGACTTTCTCTGAGAACCGCCACCACCTCCTCCGTATGGGGAATGGTACGCAAGATATTCCATTACACCTCGTTTAGTTCCATTTGAACGACCTGCTCTCATCTTAGAGATCTTCTTCTGAGACTCTATTGCTTGTTTTAGTAAGTTAGGATGCGAAGTTTTAACTTCTCCACGATTTACCATAGCTTCATACTCTTCTAAAAAAGGATAGTCAGCATTGGAATCGGCATTAACAGCATTCGCCAAGGAATTCATCTCAGCACTTGCCTCCTCCAAATTTTTCAGTAAAGCTTCTTTTTTAGCAGCGTTTTTTTCTAATTCATACATCTTTTTTGTGTTATAAACACGACCTTGGGCACGAGTATGCTTTCCATATAAATCATCATTCCACATCTTCTGTGGATTACCAGCATGAATTCTTCGCTGCTTTACATAGTTTTTTAGACCTTGATAATTACTAACAGATAGAGATTGCGTAGATAGGGGTTTTCCATAATCATTATCCTCCATAGACGTACCTGGCATTCTATCTTAATACCAGTTTGTCTGTGGCTCGGTCGGTGCGAAACTGCGCTCCAGGCCAGGAGTCCAACTGGCGTAATCCCACTTTCCATCTCTGGCACGATCGCTAGCATTCACAGTAAAAAACGGATCAGGCACCTTGAAATTATCCATGGTCGCTGGCACGGTGAAGGTCCCCTCGTGTTCTCCAGAAGAAGGAACCGCCTGAGAAGAGGCCGGCGCATGGTTGCCAGACGCATCCCTCTGTATCTCCTCGGTTTCTCCCTCATAAACGATTTTTTCGTTAATCGGGCGAGTATCCATCACGGTATAGGTGTTGTCGCCCGTTTTCTTCATGTTGGCCACGAGTCCCTTCGCCGCATAAATCTTATTCACGATCGCCCTGGCATCTTCAGCATCATATGTCGTTAGCTCCTGTGGTTTCTTAGGTGTATATGTGGCAAGAATATCCTTTTCATCCTTGTAAACCGGGGGTTTCATATCATTACCGTCGATAGCCGTATAGGGATTCTTTGCTGGAAGTTCCTGGGGATTCTGGAAAGATTCCTTGAAGGAGGCCAGACCCTGTTGAAAGAGGTCGGAGCTGGGTGGCTGAACCGTCCAATCCATCGGGTATTGCGACATCAGAAGATCTCTGGTCGCCTTCGTCATGGCCCTGTCACCCTCGTTCTGGAAAACCATACTGTATTCGTAATCATCGACCGAATTAATCATGTCAGTGGCGTAAGGTGGTGTGATCTTAATATCAAGCAAAAGGTTACCAGAAGCATCAAAGGGATTCCCTGAGTTATCTTTTATCTCCTTTTTTGGTGTTGGTACATCTGCTTTAGCGGCAGCAGCAGCAGCAGTGGTAGCAGGCATGTGAACAATAATGTATATGGACCCTATCGCAGCAACGAGGGCAACAATCAGGATTATATATTCTATCATCTCCCTTCTAATCCTCTGTGTTAAAAAGGGATTCTAATTGGCAGGGTTTCTCCAATATCTTCCCATTCCGTAAACGATTAGACTGGCAATGGCAACAATGCCAATAAGAGCCTCAGGACTACGAGACATGGCTATGGCAAAGATAACAGCGACCACTAAAATGATATTGATAGTTCCCATAGTTGTCATTTCTTATCTAGTTGTTCTTCTGGGTATTTTTTCATTGATAGAGTAGAATGGCGAAAACAAGAAAGGTAGGGGCCAAGTCCAAAGTGCTGAAAGTGGATGCCAAACACAAGATACCAGAGTTTGAGGAACAGATCAAGGCCGGCACGATTAATTTCGTCTTAGTGTATGCCGATTGGTGCGGAGCATGCCACCGTTTCATGGACAATATCTGGAATCCCATGTGTAAGGGAAAGGCCAAGCACAATCGTCTGGCGGTGCGTGATGATATGATCAAGGGAACTAGTCTGGCCAACGCAAACTTTGATTATTTACCCAGTGTCTTGATTGTGGATGAGGCTGGACAGCTACAAAGTTTCAAAACGCCGGAAGGAAAGGACACAAATGCTATGCCTACACCGAAAAGCTTGAGTGATATGAAGCGGATTGTTAATGTGCCAGTATCTGAGGTGTCTGAAGTCTCTGTGTCAAATAGAGTTCCAACACCGTTTGTGCGTTCTTCTTCTCCCACACGGGTTCTGCCAAATGCCGAAATGCCCAATATCCCTTCTCCTAACGCCCCGAATCGTCTGAGTACTGAGGTGCTGCCAATGGAAGGAACACCTGCCGGCGTTACGTATCGCCCCACACCCATGGTGGCGCCCCAGAAGGGTGGGAAACGCAGGCGAGGCACAGGCAGCAGAGGCAGAGGCAGCCGTAAGCAGTTGCGTTTCCCCAAGGAGTTTATGCGTCGCTTTGGTCTTGCGTTCACTCGTCGCATCAAAGGTAAAAACTAAAAAATTGATTCCAAGCCCCTAATCAACTAAAAGTCCAACCAACGTCAATGCAAACCCTCCACATCTACGACTGCCTCTCCCGTGATGAGCGGATCCTGAAGGAGACCGAGGATGAGAAGGAGGTGGAGTATCTAAGCGCCAATGAGAGTGATGACAGTGAGTATCAGTCTCGTCGGCGAAAGCGCAACTACGGCGACAAGAAACAACTTCACATGATCATCCATCTTTTCGGGATGAACGCCGACGGCGAGGCGGTGCGTGTGGATGTCTCAGGCTTCCGCCCCTATTTCTTCGTGTCCCTCCCAGACAATCAGACCGGCTACGACGCCATTGAGAAGAAGCTTCGTGCCAAGCTCAAGACCGATGTGGATCTCATTGACTTCAAGATAGAGAACCATCAGAAGTTCTACGGCTATACCGGAGGGAAGCCATTCCGCTTCGTTCGTATGTCATTCCAAAGCATGAGCCTATTTTACACAGTGCGTAAGGAGTTCCTGGATGAGAGGAATCAGCCAAAGATGGTTTTGCGAGTCGGCGAGGCGGCTCTTGATGTGTATGAGTCAAACATTGATCCCATGCTCCGTTTCTTCCATCTGCGTGGGGTTACCCCGTGTGGGTGGGCTTGTGTAAAAGGAGATGAAGTGGAGTCTGAGACGGGGATTCGTATTCAGTGTCAGTGGACCGATGTGTCTGTCGCCACTTCGCCTCCAGGCAAGGCACCGACCGCCCCTCTCCTCCACGCCTTTTGGGATATTGAGTGCTACAGCCACAGCGGCGATTTCCCTGTTGCCACACCAAAGGCCAAGAAGGCTTGTGCTTCGGCCGACTGCTCAAAGGCCAGGAGTGTCATGGACAAATGCGTGGCCTGTAAGGCGAATGATGGCGATCCTATCATTCAGATCGGCACGACTCTCTGGTCTCACGGAGGCATCCTGGAGAAGCATATCTTTGTCTTAGATACGTGCGACGATATTGATGGGGTGAAGGTTCATGTGTGTAAGACCGAGAAGGAGTTGCTGGTGCGTTGGTGTGAGTTGATGGTGGAGCGCAATGTGAATGTGTTTGTCGGCTACAACATCTTCGGTTTTGATGAGAAGTATTTGTGGCAGCGCTTGGAGAAGTTCGGCGTGGATCAGGATGACGTCGTCCAGGGCCTGAGTCTCTTGGCCCAGGAAGGGAAGGAGATGAAGTTGGAAGAGAAGCGTCTGAGTTCCTCAGCCCTCGGCGACAACTTCCTCTACATGTGGCAGACGCCTGGTCGTCTTCGCATTGATTTGCTCGGCCATATCAAGCGTAAGGCGCAACTTCCTTCCTACAAGCTGGATTCCGTAGCCGCCGTGTATCTGAGCGGGAAGTTGAGCGGTCTGGAGCGTCGTGGGGATCTCTGGCTAGTCAAGACATCCAAGAAGGAGAAGGGCGATGCTCGTGTGGGTCGTGCCGTTCAACTGCTGGACGATTTGGGTGAGGATTTGACCGAGAAGATGATTATCAAGGAGATCGTTAACGAGGGATTCTTGGTGGAAGTGACTGAGGAGGATGAGGAGTTGTTGGCCGCTGGGGCGGCATCAGCGGCCTGTCGTTGGGCCGTGGTGAAGGACGATGTGAGTCCCCAGGATATTTTCAGACTTCACCGTGGTAGCTCGGCAGATAGGGCCGTGGTGGCGGCCTATTGCGTTCAGGATTGCGACCTGACGCTGGAGTTGTATAAGAAGCTGGAAGTGTTCAATGAGGCGATGGCGATGTCCAATGTGTGTTGGGTTCCTGTTTCCTACATCTTCACACGAGGGCAGGGAATCAAGATTGAGTCCCTCATCTTTGAGTATTGTATGGGCCAGAAGCAGCTCATCAAGGTGCTTCCAGGCACGTATGGGGACAACTCAGGTCCATCAGATTCCTATGAAGGCGCTATTGTTCTAGTGCCAGAGCCAGGGTTTTATACGACACCTGTGGGCGTGTGTGACTTCTCTTCGCTGTATCCAAGCACGATCATCAGTGAGAATATCAGTCACGATTCCCTGGTGTGGGCGAAGGATTATGACTTGAATGGGCGCTTGGTCTGTGTCTCCTACGGCTCAGTGGATGATGAGCGGTATGCCCCAACGGGGACGCAATGGACGGATATTGAGTTTGATATTCTTCGTCCAGACCCAGAGGATACGAGGAAGCATCCTGTCAAACTCAAGGTGGGTGTGAGGCATTGTCGTTACGCCCAGCCGGCGGGTGGTGAGAAGAGCAGTTTGCCGAAGATTGTGGCGAAGCTACTGGCGGCGAGGAAGGCCACTCGTGCCGAAATTCCCAAGACGGATGATCCGTTCAAGAAGGCGCTTTTGGATGCTCAGCAGAATGCCTATAAGACGACGGCCAATTCCCTTTATGGTCAGCTCGGCTCTCCCACCTTCAAGGTGCGCCTTCAGAATCTGGCGGCATCGGTGACGGCGTATGGTCGTCTCCAAATCATGTTCAGTAAGGCGGCCATTGAGAAGTTTTATGGGCCTTCTGCGGGCGACCCTCGTTGTTCAGCGGATATTGTCTATGGTGATACGGATTCCATCTTTGTAGGTTTCAATCCACGAAATCCTGTCACTGGTGAGCCGCTTACAGGGAGGGAGGCGAGAGAGGCGACGAAGGCGTTGACAGAGGAGGTGGGGGAGTTTATTACGGGAACGCTCAAGGCGCCACATGACTTTGAGTATGATAAGATTTTCGCCCCTTTCATCATCTTCAGCAAGAAGAGGTATGTGGGGAACAAATACGAGGATTCGGTGGATGAGTTTAAGGAGACTTCTATGGGGATTGTGTTAAAGAGGCGTGATAACGCTCCTCTGTTGAAGATGGCTTATGGTGCGGCGATTGACCGTCTTCTGAATCATCAGGATGTGCCTGGAGCGGTGGAGGCGGTGAAGAAGGTGGTGCGGGATTTGGTAGAGGGGCGGATGAAGTTGTCGCAGCTCACCATTACCAAGTCGCTTCGTGCCGAGTATAAGACGACCCCTCCTGCTCACAAGGTGTTGGCAAATAGGATTGCCGAGCGAGATCCAGGTAATGCGCCGGCCTCAGGGGAGAGGATTGGGTATGTGTATGTCCAGGCACTGGCGGGACAACAGGCGAGTAAGCTACAGGGAGAGAGGGTGGAGACGCCGGCGTGGATTCTGAAGCATAAGCTGAAGCCTGATGCCGAGTATTATATCAATCATCAGCTCTACAATCCGTTGGCGCAGCTCTTTGGGATCATGGTGGAGAAGATGCCTGGATTCGTGGCACCGGTAACAGTGGCTCAAGGCGAAAAGCTGGTTGCCCAGAGGGAGGCGATTGCGGGGGATTTGCTGTTTCGTGAGGGGCTGAGCGGCTGTAGGAATTCGGCGAAGAAGGAGTTCATGAAGTTGTTTGGAACTGCTGCTGCCACTGCTGGCACTGCCGCCCCTGGAACCCAGAGTCCAATGAGTCTAAGATCCGTGTTCCGTAAGCCGCCAGTGGATGAGACGATGGCAAAGGCGGAGGCAGAGGCGTTTGGCGGTGGAAGTAAGCCAAAGAAGCAGCAGAGTATTCTATCGGCCTTTGCCATGGATACGGCGTGTTTTATGGATGAACTTCTGGTCAAAGGAATGAAGAGCGCCAAGAAGGCGAGGGCTTCGGCCAAAGCGACTAACGCAGTGGCTAGCGCAGTGACAACAGAAAGCAAAAAGTAATCAGCCCACCTAGTAAATGGCCTTGGCGCATGCCGAAATGATAGATCATTTTGTTGAACGGTGTAATAAATGCCAAGTAAATCGTCTGGCCCGTTCCAAATGCTCATATACGGCATGGAATGATCAGAGCCTGGCGATAAAAGCAAAACGTTTTTTAGATCAAAATATTTCGGTCTTGATCGTAAATCCAAGTGCTGAAGGAGGCATGCCGCATACACGAGCACCGTCATTAATATGTCTTCCGGCCTATTTTCCAGAGGAGCGTCTTGAAAGCACTATTAATCATGAACTCGTCCATATTTCTCAACGCCGAAACCCCTCCCTTTGGCGAACCCGTGCTGCCCAGGAGGGCTGGGTGCCCGTGGACGAGTCAGAAATCCCGCAACACTGGCTCGCCCGTTGCCGTCTGAATCCAGACACAGCCGGCGCCAGATTTTTTGCGTGGCAAGGTCGTCATGTCCCGCTCCCCGTGTTTATTCGTGAAGATAAGCCAGATTTACGAGATGTCCAGGTGCGGTGGTATGACAGGGCCGAAGGGATGGTCAAGTCAGGCATACCAACCTCTTTTACACAGAAATATGGTCATCTCGGTATATCTTCACTAGAACACCCCTACGAACTATGGGCATATGAGGCATGATCCGATACTTTTCCATAACTGCTCTTAGATCTGCTTTATGATCTAAGAACAGATGAGTGATGAAATATCACTAGCAGAACTAGGAATACAGTGGACATCTTCACCGAATCTATGGTATACTATACCAAAAAGACTCCTACCTTCGTGTGATATCTATGGACATGTGCGAGATCCTTCTGGTGTTTCGCTGTTTAAATTAAAGGCAGCAGGTCCGTTAGGAGAAGGAACTTTCGGTCAAGTGGATGCTTTTGTATCAGATTCTGGAACGGTAAAACGCCATGTGGCCATAAAACGACCAAAGCATCCAAACCTCAATTTATTAACAGAAGCCCTCTTTCAATGGAAGCTACATAACGATTTACAGAAACATGGGCTTTCCTTCTGTATTCCCAAGGTGGATAGAATATTCACCTTTAAAACAACAAACGATGTCTGGTTTTCCATGAATGCCTATGAACCGACCTTGTTGTCCTCGTGGTGTATGAACCATTTGAAACGAGATGGGAAAACCTTTTGTTTATTGATTCTACAGATTTCCTTGATTTTACAGGTGATTGAGGATATCTTGAAAGTGGATCATCGTGATTTGAAAGTCAATAATATGCTAGTTATTGATGAGCCGAAGGAAGTATCTCTTGGGAAAAGGAAGATTACTTTCCCTTTTTATGTGGTATTTATTGATTTCGGATTCGCCTGTAGCAATACCTTGGATATGCGAAGCGATGGTCTCCCTCCTTTAGATTTTTGTCCGAAAGAGGGCCGAGATATGTTCCAGACTCTGGTGTCTATCTGGAGAATTGATGCCTTGAGAGCTATCTTAGAAGAGGTCTGGGGGAACTGGTTCAGAGCCAAGATTGGGTCGGCAGGGAAGTATGTGGGTCTGACGGAATCCGCTAAAGATTTAACGTGGATGTATGCCGTTACAGAAAACCGAGAATTCCGTGCGCCTTTGTGTGCGCCTGGTATTATTATAAAAGATTGTCTGCGGTTTCTAGAACAATGCTAGATATCTTGTTCCCGTTTTCCTATGTTGGGATATGCCTGGGATTTTTAATCGGCATAGGAATAACGGCAGTGTGTTTCGGATTTCTGAGCGTTGGAATAATCTTGATTTGCGTGTTTATGGGCATGATACGTATTATGCCTCTGGTGAATCTGTGTAAAAGGGTTGTTAATAGCATCTTACCAGAGAGACTTTCCATGTTTAAGGAAAATATTAGGGAGTCTTTTAAGATTAGAGCATCTGAATTAGTTCCTGAGCAGAAATATATTTTTATGTGGCATCCTCATGGCGTTTTTGCCACCAGTATGTTTTTTCATATGAGTTTTCTAACAGATTGGCCAAGCGAACTAAAGGTAAAAGGAACGGCCTTTAACGGTTTATTATGGCTGCCGTTTATGAACGAATTCTTTGAAGAGTTGGGTGCCATTCCCAGCAACTATCATTTAATGAAGAAGACTTTAGAGACAAGTTCACTTTCTGTGGCACCTGGTGGAATGAGAGAGATGCTACATCCTGGTTCGGCGATTATCTCAAAGAGGAAGGGGATTTTTAGGATGGCCTTAGAAACAGGAACGCCCTTGGTTCCGATTATTTCTGTGGGTGAGGATGCCCTGTGTCAAATAGTAGAACTCCCTTCCTGGATACAAGATTGGTTTGAGCCATATGATGTCTGTATTTGTATTCCTACACTAAAATCTATAGTCAAACTTTTATCCATCTTTCATAGACCTATCTCGCCTATTATTTCTGTTATGGGAGAGCCGATTCCTGTTGAAAAGGTAGAAACTCCAACTGAAAAGGATATTAGTGAGTTGCGTTCTCGGTATATCAAAGAGTTGAAGGAGTTGTATAAAAAGGAGACTGGGAAAACTCTTGAGATACGCTAATAAAAATTGTTGGTGTGGTTGCCGAAGTGGGATAGTCCACAAATGCCACTAAGCATACGAAACATGCCTACGTTACCAAGCAGAATTCTCGTAGAGGCAGGAGATAAATATATTCTGCTCACAACTGAATCTGTGAGCAGAATATATGAAGGAAGAACGGTAGACTGTGTAAAACTGAAAGCTGTGAAGGATTCTGGATTGGTGGGATCGTTACGCACAGGGAGTCAAGTCCGCCGAGTCTTCACAACGTTCGTGGAGAGAGATTCCACGAGACATGGGCCGAAAATCTATAAATGCCAGATTGAAAAGAAGAATTCATATCTTCAGGCTCAAGAACGAATCTATGTCTATTCATTTAACCCAATCATTGTTCTTCCGTCCATTGTCTATCACATAAAACATGGGAGATATCTTGATATGAACTGGCATTTGGATTTGGATTTGGAGGCACATGAGGTCCTTGAGGTCCCTCTTCCAGACATCCCTGAGGACCCTGAGGTTCAAACAGGCATTACAGGCATTCCAAGGCATGTGTTAAAGTGGTATATTGATGGACTTCTGGCAGCCAAGGAAGTCTGTCCTATCACGATGGAGGAGTTCAGCCTTGGAAATATAACGGTGACTGGATGCGGCCATGCCTTTCAGAAAGGGTCGTTGGATACTGTTGCCTCTTGTCCGCTTTGTAGGGTGACTTTGCGGAAGGAGGATTTTATCTCCCTTTAGCAACGTTACCTTTTTTTCATTGTCAGTAACAGAATGATCCTTCACCCATCAGATTTCAAACATGTTCCTGGGGCGTTTCGCCCTCGGCGTTCTATCAAAGTGAGCCGTGCCTTTGGCCGTTCTGTTAAAAATATCAAAAAGTTTGGTGCTCGTGCGGATTCTGGTGATGTGGGAGATGTCATGATGGTGTTAAATAATATGCGCTTGAGGACTCCGAAGGTTTTTTTAGCGAAGACTGGCCGAAAGGGAAAGCGTGTGACTCGTCGCCGTTAATCAAGAAGATTATCATTTTGTTTTACTACACCACTAATACTATAGTGTAGTTTTAATCCTGAATATGTATCATTCTTATATCTTCTGTCAATTTGTCCCATACTGAATATATGTACACCATATTTAATACGAAAAACTACTTGTTTTGTTGTGATTTCATATATAACACATTCATCTAGGGTATTTGATAGAGGTGTGATATAAAATGATACGTGTGGGCAAAGAGTATATGTATGTGTAAATGGTATAGTAATATCTGTGTAAAAGTCAGTACGCATATCTTTATATAGTTCTGGGTGGTTTGTATAACTACGATTAGGACCATGTGTTAAATTTACGGCAAATTCCCAAAGTTTAGATTGTAAGCACTTTCGTTTTTCTTCCCCAATTACGGATTTCATAAAGACCTTTTCAAAGTTTTCAATATCTACAGAAATATAATCTGTACTAAGATTTCCAATTACTGGTGTTGAGTTTAATAAATAGTAAGAAAAAGTATTTATATTATTTTGACCAGGCGAAGCAGATACTAGAAATCTAAATGTATCTATTTCATTCAGGTCATATTCACCAAATTCTTGCGCTCCCGTACAATAATGAACATCACCCTTTGCTGGTAGAGAGCCTTGTAGTTTTGTTTGAAATTGTTTTAATTCGGCAACCTCATTCTCAAGTTTAACAATACTCTGCTTGAACCTCTCCATGACTTACAAGATATACGTAACACTCATTTAAGTATATCTTGTAATTAAAAATACCTGTTTGAATTATTTTCGGTTAAGATAATTAGGACCGAGACCGAGAATGCCACTGCTCGCCGCAGATATCGCAAATATAGAGATACATGAGATTTACCACGTCATACTTGATATAGATAACATCTGGCTCCTTACCCCCCTTATTGCTATCACAACCCGTATTGGGGCAGGTGATATTCTTGCGAATGTGAGGAAGCCTGGGATCCTTACGAGTGAACTCGTTCAGGAGAATCTTGTACCCCTCGGAAGACTTCTGTTGAATCATCATTTCCATGACGAGGCCGCCCTTGGCGTCCTCTTCCTTGAATCCGCACTTGCGACACACACGACGAAGCTCCTGGCTCTCGGCATCCACCTGCATATAGAGATAGTTCTCGCAAACCGGACAATAGCGGAGACTACTCTGAGAAGGCTCTTCGGCATCATGGTCAGGGGGTGATTGAACTTGTGTAAAAGGTGTTGCTAGGCCACCCTCTGGAATGCCCTGATTCACCGGCTCATCGGCAAGAGCTGCGAGGAAGGTGGGTGTTCCTGGATCAGGGACTGAGCCACCACCACCCACGGTTTGTGGAGGGGCCTTCTTTGTTCTCTTGGCTGCTGGCTTCTTTACTGGAGTGTCCATCTCTGGTTGAATCTTGGTATTTCTTTGAGCCTTGGATGACATTGCTGGGACTTTGGATTTAGGGAGGGGTGTGAATCAATTTTTAGCTTCACAGAAGCTAAAAATAGGGTGGATTTGTCCCCAAATCCCAGTTTTTTTAGGCCTTCTGACACAACCTTATCCGCAGTAAAAAATGATTTTTTATGCCGCTCAATCAGCATGTCCATTCCAGCAATGTCCGTCTTGGATAAGTATCACGGACATCCCCTCAAGGATTTCCTCAACAGCCACCTCTGTGACCAATCCCACAGTCAAGATGCCTCCCTGTGTGGGATGGGTGCTCTTAAGGGCAAATGGCTGATTCCTGACGCCGAGTATCCCAATTTCCTTGATCTCATGCACGACTACTTGTTTGTCCAAAAGGGTCGCCCGCTCAATCTCATTGAGCAACCCCGTCTGAACGAGCCGAAGCCGCTTCTGATTGATCTTGACTTCAAGTTTCCCATCTCAGACACTCTTTCGCACAAGTTCGACGCACGGCATATCAGCGCCTTTGTTCGTAAGGTGGCCGAGGGGCTTTCTGTCTTTACCGAGACCGAGCGATACTCCGCCATTCGCTTCTTTGTTTCTCAGCGCCCTCAGGCCTACGCCGATGGTAAGAAGTATATCAAGGATGGTATCCACATCCAGTGTCCTGACCTTTCTCTGACGAACGAGAAGCAGAAGGTGCTTCGTCTCTGGCTCTTGGAGCAGCAGGCGATTGAGAAGTCGTTTGAGGGCATCGGCTACACGAACGCCGTGGATGATATCTATGATGAGTCCATGGTGAGGAAGCAGGGCTGGTTTCTGGTCGGTGAGTCCAAGCCGCAGATTCCTCCCTACACTTTGGAGTCTGTGCTCGCCTTCAACCCTGACACTGGGGCACTGGACACTGATCCAGCGACCTATTCTGAGCGTGACCTCATGACCGTGCTCAGTGTCCGTTACGAGATCCCTGAGGATGACAATGAGATTCGTAATGAGGCCAAGGCCATGTACGACAAGTATCTCAAGGCTCGGCCTCCTGTTGCGAGCACTGCCATCACTACCACCTCTGCCACCTCTCCTACACCAGCCCCCATGGAAGGCGCTGTCTATATCCCAGAGGCCTATGACATTGAGGAGGTGGAGCTGGCGAAGCGCATTGCCCTGGAGTGTCTGTCAGAGAAGCGTGCCGATGACTACAAGACCTGGATGGAGGTCGGTTGGTGTCTATACAACATTGACCACAGTGAGGGGATGTTTGAGGCGTTCAAGGAGTTCTCGCAGAAGTCGGCCAAGTCCTCAGGGACGGATTGGGGCAAGACACGATCCGCTTGGATGCGTGGCTTCAGTCGCAACACCAAGGGCGCCAAGCTCACCATGAAGTCTCTTCATTACTGGGCTCGTGAGGACAACGGTGACAAGTACAAGGAGCTCATTGATGAGGACTATATCCGTTTCGCACAGTATCGTGTGAATGACACCCATCACCACGCTGCCCTTCTGCTACGCCGCATGTATAAGGGGCGGTTCTGTGCTTCTGTGGAGGCGAGGAAGACCGAGTGGTATGTGTTTGATGAGCGCATTCACACCTGGCGGCACACGAATCAGGGCATTGAGCTGCGTGAGAAGCTGAGTACGGAGGTGGCTGATCTGGTGGTGCGTGCTCGTATGCGGCTCAAGAAGAAGGGCTGGGATGAGCATTGTGCCAAGAATGCTATCACTGAGCGGAATCATATTGAAAATTCCACTCCTGACGAGGACTGGCACAAGAGTTGGACGAATACGATTGATGGGGCGAGGTTCTTGGAGCTTCACAAGCTGGAGAAGCACCTGTATTCCAGCGATTTCAAGGGCTGTGTGATGAAGGAGGCAGCGGAGCTGTTCTGCGAGGAGGATTTCACGAACTTGCTGAACATGAACCAGTATCTGTTCGCCTGTAAGAACGGCGTGATTGATCTGAACAACGAGGTCTATGACGCTGAGAGCGGGGGCCTCAAGAAGACGGTGGTGTTTCGTCCAGGGAAGCCTGATGACTATATGAGTTTCCTGGCGGGGCGCAATTATCCTGATTCTGACCCGATTGAGTATCATCCATATGACCCTGATGACCCGATTCAGCAGGAGCTCATGGATTTCTTGAGTAAGATCTTTCCCACTCAGGGTCTCTTGATGTATTACATTCGGCTGATGGCGAGTTGTCTGGAGGGGGCGAATAGGGAGCAGTGCTACTACACCTTCATCGGGGTGGGTGGTAATGGTAAGTCCAAGGTGGTGGATCTCATGAAGTATACCTTCGGGGACTATTGCTCATCTCTGTCTGCCACGGCGCTGACGAGGAAGCGTCCTGATTCTGGTGCGGCGAATCCTGATATCATTGGCATCAAGAACAAACGGTTCATTTACCTCCAGGAGCCGGATGACCGTGAGCCCCTGAACACTTCCAGGATGAAGCAGTTTTCTGGCGAGGATGTGGTGGAGGCTCGTGGTCTCTTTGAGGACCAGCAGCGCTTCAGGATTACGGGCAAGCTCTTTATGATGTGTAACAGGTTGCCTCCTATTCACGCCATGGATCGTGGCACGTGGCGTCGTATTCGGGTGCTGGTGTTTGGGAGCAAGTTCGTGGACAAGTCGGATCCAGAGCTGAAGGCGGGGAGGCCGAATGTGTTTCCCAGGGACAATGATCTGGACGCCAAGCTTCGTATCTGGCGTGAGGCGTGGTTGGCACTGCTGGTCCATGTGTATGAGAAGGAGTATCTGGTGAATGGGCTGGAGCCTATTCCTGCCGAGGTGATCAATGAGTCCAATAAGTATAAGGAGTCGTTTGATATGTATGGCAAGTTCAAGGCGGAGAGGATGGTGGATATGCGGGACAGTCTTCGTCAGGGCTTGACGGAGATGGGCAATGAGCAGGCGACGCTCAAGGATGTCCATGTGGCATATACCAACTGGATGAGGCAGAACGAGGGTGTCTTGACTGGAAAGAAGCTTTCCAAGCAGGAGATGCAAAATCGTCTGGATGAGGACTTCGGTTCTCTGGATAATGGCGTGTATAAGAGGGTCATGGTGTTCTTTGACGACGAGGGCAGGGCAGAGTTCTTGACTGAGCGAGGGGCTGGGTCTGTTTAAGTTTAGGCGTCTAAGCATAGCGAAGCAACTTGCTTAACGAAGTTAAGCGTAACGAATGATGATGCCAGAAATCATTAAGAGAGCGAACAACATGCCGAAAAATATTTTTGCTGTAGAAATGCCTACGGTTTTTCCATACATGATAAGACTTATAGTGAAGAGAGCATAGCCAACAAAGAAGAATAAGATAACAAACTCTTGGAGCGTTTGCTTTCTTGATTTTCCACCGTTTGCCTGGAATTTGTGTTGCTCCTCTTCAAACTTCCTGTCATAGGTCGCCGCCTCTTGTGTTAAAGCAGTGACTGCTGCCTGTGATACAGAATCATTATCCAATGATACGTCTCTTGTATTCTTTTTCGTATAACTCTTTGATATACTGGCTCTAAGAACCGTGATCTCATCTAAAATACTTTGGATGGTGGCTGAGAATTCTCTCACTGTCGTCATTCTAACATCTGGATAGTTTACTGGCTCTGGCACTGGCCTTAGTGGCTAGTGGGAGTCTATACTGCCATTTGTCTTACTGACAAGTGGCAGCCTTGGCAGATAGTCCAGAATCCTCAAGTCCAAGAAATCTGCGATTCCAGTAACGCTTATCACGGCTGTTAATTGTGTAAGAGGCACGATTCCACAGTGTTCCAACCAGAAGAATGGCTAATACACTGCCGACGATCCAGAGCATTCCATTGGTCATGACACCATATTGCCGGAGAAATATGAGAACCACCATCAAGGTGAAAAACAAGAAGGTTAGCTGTAGGAAGAAGAGGGTATCCAGCTTATTCTGTGCCTGCCATTCATTGATTTCTCCTTGCCGGGAATAGGTGTCCTTAGAACCATTTGTGGCCTGTGTATTGACTGTGGTCATATCTTTGGCGATATCATCAATTGATTTATTACGGCTCAGTAAAACACCATAGGTGAGTGAGTTATTGCTCGCCGCATCAGCACCATTCATGGTCAGTAACAAGTTATTTGTCTCAGCTGTTCTAATATTGTTTCTCAGGGCTGCTCGTGATCCTTCAGTGGCTGTGGCTAAAGCATCAACAGTTGCCGAATCAGCAGCTGGGAAAGCATAATCAATTGTGCTCATTACTACTAACTGATGCTAAATTCAAATGGAATTTAGTATAGACTAAAATCAATAGATAAATCCATTGATTAGAGCATAGGCTTATTCCCTAACCATTCTAAGAACGAGCTAAGTGAAACACGGTTGCCAGAGCAGCGATGTTCAAGAAAGCATAGAGACCCAGCAGAATATTAGAATACCTATTCTTCTCAGAATTGTATTCCATGACCTTTTTAGAAAAGTCTTGCTGTGTTAGATACTTATTTGCCGTATCAGCAGAACCCTGTAGAGAAGCGATGGTTGCCGTCAAGGCGGCATTGCCTCCAGGCACATCGCCAGAATTAATATTTGTCTGAATCAGAGTAAATACACCGTTGTAATATGTATTGATGGCGGCGAGGAGATTACGCATATCTGTCATGCGAGTATTGAGACAAGCCATCTGATACGCTAATCCTGTAAGGTAGTCGGACTGTGTTAAATTGCTTGCTGTTGATGTTGCTGGAAGAGCGTTTCCAGTTCCGAATAATTGATAGACGGGGGATCCAGCGCTAGGGGAGGTATAGAGAGTGGCACCTGCGCCACCGTTTGCCGCCGTTTTTAGGGCAGAGATCGTGAAATACTGATTCAACAGCCAGTCGTAGCGTGTTCTGTAAAAACAATACTCGGCCATAAAGGCACCGAAGAAACGGAGATTGGTCGCCTCCAGGGTATTTTTCAGTGTGGTCTGGACTTGTGTTAGAGTGGATTTCTGTTCAACATTATACAGATAGATCAAACTCTCTGTTCCTGCCGTGGGAGAACCTGTTGCCGTGAGCTGAGTGGGGGTATAGATTTGCGCCTGGCTCAGAAGATATCCCTTAGCGATGAGTTTTCCTAGAAGGGAGCTGGGAGAGGCTTTGATACTTCCAGAATCCGAAGCATCGGCAGATGTCCAGAAATCTGTGGCCGAAAGAATTGGCGCCGCCGTTGTGCTGTATGTGTATGCTGTTCCCTTACCCAGACCAGCGGGAGCGGCACCCACAATATACGTATCCACGATAGATTCGCAAGGGGCCGTTGGCACCGCCGTGGCACTAAGAGTGGGATATGGCCTTAGAGCGAGCCATTGAAGCGTGGAATAGTTGACAGGGGGGGTAGCGGCAGCCACTCCACCGCCACTCAAGAATTGAATGAGGCGGAAGGTGCTCGTGGACGATGGATTCGCTAGAACGGCATTTGTCAGATTGATACCACTTAGAGGATTCGTCGCCACCTGCGTGCTGGAAGCATTCAGAGCGCTAGAATAACTGATGAGAGCGCCAGCATTCACAATTAAAGGATATGCCTGGTCAGCTGACCTGCTGTTAGGAATAAAAAGGGTGGTATAGCTTGCTGCATTTAATAGCGAGCAAGGATCTGTTGAGCTAGGATCTAATGCCATCTACCGTTAAGCATGATTTTACACTTCCATCTTACTACTTTCTCATATATCCATACGCCACTGCCCCAATGATTCCTGCCGCTGCCCCACCATACATGTAATAAGAGGCATTCGGAGGAAGAGCAAAGGTTGATTCAGGAATCTGAATCTCAAGTTGAACTCCTGAAAGTCGGAGGAAGATTAGGATGGATACCAAGAGCATAAAAATGGCCGCTCCAAACAGACCAAAAAGAGCCGGTTCGCTCATTGGGCGAACTATCGGAAACCATCCTTCGTAATATGAGACATTGCGTTCAGGATTTACGATAGACTCATAACGAGTCTTTGATTCATTCAGAGTGTCTTTGGCTTTTATCAAGGCACTTTGATCCACCTCTAAGTTTTCTCGCATACAAGTATCGACCAGGCGAATCATAGGGAGGTATTTGTTTTGTAAGTCGAGAAAATAGTCTCTTATATTCAACCTATCCGCCACAGTAGTATCGAAACCAATTTTTCCAGTTAGATCCTGCCCTTGATCAGCGCGAGAAAGTTCTGTTTTAAAATTTGTAAGTTTAGTTGTTAATGATGTTGGTCCGAGAAATGCGATATTATAATTCGATAAAAAATTATTTATTGATGTCTGTGTTGTGGCTAAATTTGTAATATCAGAGCATTTATTAGGAATTACATTGGTGTTTGTCAGATCAAATGGTGGACTCGTATCAATGACAGGAGCCAGGTCCGCTCCAGCCGGTGTTTTGAGGCCTGTTATTGATACTAGGGGCATCTTCTACTTTAGGAGTTCCTAAGGAACTATCAAAAGGCTTCGCCTTTTCGGTAGGAAGCTAAGGCACACAAAGGCGGTATCCAATAGACTCGCCACCAGTGAGACTCGGCCGAGTAATCTTCACAATATCCTTTGGCACAAGTCCAAGAATCCTGGCAATAGGGTCCTCGTGAAAGCGAATCAGAGGAAGCTGCGCCTTGGTGGCATACAGGCTCTTCAGAAGCGCCTCCTCCTCCTCAGCCGGCACCTTCTCGTGCTTAGGAACCAGCATGTGCTTCAGAGGGTTATTCACAATGGCGGCGGCCTGGAAATAGCGGACCTTGGTTCTCGGATCGGCCATCCACAGCTGGAAGGCCATGGCGTGGAAATTCGGGGCGATAGGCTCCAGAGTCACAATAATCAGCTCGGTGGTCTTGGAATCAAAACCGGCCTCCTCAGGATCAATGAGCTTCTTAGTAAATGCGGGAAGCTTCTGCTTAATCTTGCCGATAGTGAAGACTACCTGGCACTTCTCATATGGTGTCTGGCCGTCTGGCTTCTTTACAAGCTCCATAGACAAGGCCGGAGGTGCTCCTGCCACTGGACCGGCCTTAATCATCTCGCCAATCTCCTTGGGACTGAACTTACTATAAGGAGTGGTATTGTATCCTGTTTGCTCTAGGTGCTCTAGAAGAGTGATGCGGCAGCGATATAGGACATCGACAATCTCGTAGTTCATTTGGGACTTGGGTTCTAATCAAGGGTGGAACTCAATTTTTTAATGGCAGAGCCATTAAAAAATAGGGTGGTCTAATCCTAAAGGATTAGACCCAATTTTTAATGGCAGAGCCATTAAAAAATAGGGTGGTCTAATCCTAAAGGATTAGACCCAATTTTTAATGGCAGAGCCATTAAAAATTAGGTGGAGATACTGCGTATCTCCCAATTTTAATTGGGTCTCCCAATTAAAATTGGTTGGCCTAATCCTTATTTCTCCAAAATATATAAGGCATCCCCCCAACCATACTTTGTCATAGAGGTCAGTACACGCTTGAAGTTATGCTGCGAAAGAAAGGCATCCATCTCTTTTATTAACCCACATCCCTTATACAATTCCTTCTCATTCACTTCCATATATAAGGCTTTTGCGTGCTGTATAGATTTCGTCGCCCCCTTTAATGCCATGAGCTCGGCGCCCTGAATATCAAAATTCCAGAAATCGTATTTCTGTGCATTAAGACCATATCGTTCAAAGAATGTATCCACTGTAATGCTCTTCCCCTTAATCTTATCTACATATACAACATGTGGATGCTCCTTAGAATGTGTGCCAAACTCTAGCAGACTTGACGACTGTCCGTTATTTGAGATATTGAATGAAACATCTTGATCATCCTTATCACTTATAATCGCCTCATAAATAGGAAATCCCTTAGCCTTTGCCTCAAGAACTTTTTCTTTCACGGCATCAACCCATACAATATTCTTATAAATTCCTAACTTAATGTAAAAGTATAATTCTTCACATTCATGTGCCCCAATATGAAGAGCACCATTTACTTGTATATTCTTTGATTGTAAGACGGAATTAATTTCTTCAAAACTTAGTAACATATCTGCCTTTATTAAAGAGAGACTGTATATATATTTAACGCATCCTGGTCTAAACCTTCAAGAAGAGAACAAATATATGTTTAATATATGTAATTCAAAGACAAATGGCGAATATGATTTCTTTTTGAGCATCAAACAGAATATAAAAAGTATCTTTGATGTTGGTTCTCGGTCAAATAGCCATTTCACAGAGTTTGAAGGAGAGGTTCATTATTTTGACCCAGTTGCCCTATTTACCATGAATTTAGCAAGTCAGCCGAATAAGAATAAGAAATCTTTTTTTAATGTATTCGGATTAGGAGATGAGAATAAAGATTTATATTACTACCCAAAGTATCAATCTTTCTATGACAGGGTTAATAGCTGTAAGGTGAGCGATGATTCAAACAAGATGGTATTAAAAATAAAAAAGGCGTCTGATTATATTATTGATAAGAACATAGAATCAATTGACTTTCTTAAAATAGATACAGAGGGGTTTGAATTAAATGTGTTAAAGGGGTTTGAGGATAAACTTGAGATTGTTAATATTATACAATTTGAATATGGTGGAACATTTTTAGACAGTAATGTGCGACTAAGAGATGTTATTGAGTATTTAGAAGGGAAGGGATTTTACAAATTCTCCTATTTAATTCAGAACGGAACTGCGCCATTGACAGATAGAAATGACCATTATCAATATTGTAATATTGTATGTATAAATAAAAAGAGCGGCTTTATACCTTTTTAACCAAGCTTACTAACGGTAATCTTTGTCATGGGAGAAACCGGTCCATCATCACCAAAGGATACCTTTTTTGGACTGACCGCTCTTCCTCTCGGTGTCTGGTGTCTAGACTTGGCTCCAAAGCTGCCCATCACAGGCCGACCCTGTCTTGCCTGTTCATAGGATTCCATGAACCCACCGTTTTGCATGGCCTGAGGGCTGGTATCAACCACAAAGGTTGGAGGACCCTGGGGAACAGGAGATTGATAGATGGTTGGTTGTTGGACCATAGGGGCCTGATAGATAATGGGTTGAGGAACGACATATTGGTATGCTCCTCCTTGTTGAACCATCACGGGCTGCTGTTGTGGTTGCTGAAACTGCTGTGGCTGCTGTTGCTGCTGTAACTGTGGCTGTTGCTGCTGAACTAGCTGTGGCTGTTGCTGTTGCTGTCCCTGAATATTTGGCGTAGTATTCTTATACAAGGGATCACCATTTGCGTTGTATTGCCCTTGGTTCTGGCCCTGGTTCTGAGGTCCGTAATTTGGTGTCTGAGGACCGTAGGTTGGTGTTTGAGGGCCGTAGTTTGGTGTCTGGGGGCCGTAGTTTGGTGTCTGGGGGCTCTGCCCGTTTTGTGGTGTAAATCCAAATTCTGGTGTTGTAGGAAAGCCTGCGCCGCCTTCGCTTTCGCCCCCTGCTGCGCTTTCGCCGCCGCCCTCCTCCTCAACTTCCACAGCTTCCAAAGGGCCCCTGATGACGCCCATGGCGTATAAATCTTCCTCAGCCGGTGCCACTTCAACTGGTGCCTCCCTAAATTCTGGAACACGTGTCTCAGGCATCACACGCTCAGGAAGAGGTTTCGCCAGAGCCGCCTTCACTTCATCCATCGCCGGCAACTCCGTCGGTTGTCCCAGGCGATTCAGATTCTTGGCCGTCAGAATTCGGAGTCCCATATTCATATAGGTCTGTAGCTCATCCGCCAGAAGTTTCGTGGCATACGGCATTTCCACCACAGAACTCGTTGCTATACTCTTCTTGGCACTGGGGAGAATCTCAATATTCGTGGCATTCGTTCCAATGAAACTCACAGGACCGTCGCACAGAGTGCACACAAACAGGTTCTGGTTCTCATTATACACAGGCACTGTTCCACATCCATTACAAATGGTAATCTGCGCCTTATCTGCCCTCTCCATCAGACTCTCCTTCAAAAACCCTGAGATACCATGACCAGCAAGAGCATCACGTTCCATCTCACCAATACGCAGACCGCCCTGTTGCCCACGACCACCCGTCGGCTGACGAGTCTTCTGCTCCCTGCGTCCCTCAGCACGGGCATTCCACTTATCCTCTGTCATGTGCTTCAGACGCATGGCAAACACCGGCCCCATGAAAATCGTCGTCTCCATCTGCCTGCCGCTGGCACCGTCATACAGAACCACATTGTTCGTCTTCTCAAGGCCAAACTGTCCCTCTAACACACGGCCAATAGCGTCAGGAGCAGTAGGATCGCTCGTAAAAATGGTGGCATCTCCAATCACAGAATTCTCATAACACACCTGGCCAAAAATCATCTCCATGAGCTGGGCGATCGTCATACGACTGGGAATACAATGGGGATTCACCAACATATCTGGCACCAGTCCATCGGCCGTTCTAGGCATATCATGCGCCCTGTATAACATTCCCATCGTGCCCTTTTGTCCGTGTCTCGTACTAAACTTGTCGCCCAGTTCAGGAATTCTGTCTTGTGTAATACGGACTTTCACGAGGAGGAGACCCTGGTTGGACACAGTAATAATCACAGATTCTACACGACCACTCGTCCATACCTGCGCCGTGAGTGAAGCGTCCTTAATCTTGCCAGACTTGTCCTGGATGTATTTGCCCACTAAGACCGTGTCCTCGTCCACGAACTCTCCCACCTTGATAATACCACGGTCATCCAACTTGGTATAATCACGGCCAGGCTTGAGGTCTGTCCATTGATGGACACGGGCAGGATTGGCGATGGTGCTTGTCGTGCCCGCCTGCTTATCCACTTCCTCAAAGCTCTCGTAGCAACGGAAATTGATATTTCTGAACATTCCACGCTGGAAACTATCGTAATTAAAGACGATACCGTCATCCTGATTGTATCCGTTAAAGGCCATGATACCCATAATCAGATTTGTGCCATAAGGCATCTGCCCGCCGCCAAGCATATCATATGCGATGGTTCTGACTAGAGGTGCTTCGGCATAACAAGAGATATTCGCCGAATTATCATAGCGATTGAAGAAATTGCTGGCATACATGGAAAGACCCTGCTTACTCTGGGAGCATGAGAGCTGATTACGAGGAGACTGATTGAAATTGGCGAAGGGAATCATTCCATTCACCACCGAAATGATCGTACAAGGATGGATTTCCATGTGACTGGCGTCGCCTTTCTCTGTGAAATGTTCTCTGAAGTTAATAATGAACGCCTCATTCTGCTCATAGGGATCCACGTATTCAATGAGACCGGCATGTGGCTGAAGGGCATCTATGTATTGTGTAAAAGGGATTTGTCCAGGGGTATCACCGAATGGATCTGTGAATCCAGTGGTGCTAATACCATTCTGATTTGTTTTTTCATATGTCCCCATCACGGCATCACGCCAGTTACGGACTCTGTCAAGACCGTCTGGAATGCCGTTTTCAATGTGGATGAGAGGGCGGGTTGGGCGACCTTCATCCACGAAGAGGAACACGGAGCGGTTTCTGATATTGAACCCCACACTGCTCATGGCCGGCAAGCAACCTGTCCATTTCATCAGCTTGAGCACCTTGACGAGTTCATAGGGCTGGAGGGTGTAGCCAATAATACCGTTATTAACGAACATGGGAATGCCGGCGAGCTGGAGATCCGTGCGCATTTCGCTACAGGGGATAATCCAGCCACGCTCGATGAGGCACGATACAATGGGGTCAGGATTCGTGGCGTTACTGATGAGCGTCATGAGAGATAAATTCTTGGCGATACCGATGGAGGCGCCGCCAGGTGTCTCGTTCGTGCAAAAGAAGCCGTATTGACTGCCGTGGAGCTGACGAGGGCCAGTGAGCTTCATACCTGTGTCAAAATTGAGACTGACACGACGGCAATGGCTCATGAAATCCAGGTAGGAAATGCGACTCATGGCCTGTAGGACGCCGGTTTTCTCGTCACTGTGACCGAGAGCACCGCCGCCCCCTGCTCCGCCCGTCACCCATTTACCCTTGAAGCCGCGCATGATTCCTTCCGTGATCATTCCAGGCTTGAAGATCTTCGCCGTATTTCCCTCATTGAAAATATTAATGAAGCGCTGCCCCTCATAAATGCTCTTGTTCTCCTCAAATTCTCGGTCGGCGCCGAGAAT
>Ga0247722_10000099_pt1 | contig 50936 bp, 47 predicted proteins | sample MSEWelMarce3H_FC_FD_189094 | JGI IMG/M metagenome (GOLD analysis project Ga0247722, IMG submission 189094) | Subsurface sediment microbial communities from gas well in West Virginia, United States - MSEEL Well Study Marcellus 3H_FC | ecosystem: Environmental > Terrestrial > Deep subsurface >...
GCCAATTCAAAATTGGCGAATGGCGCTAAATCGTTTCGTTATAGAATTTGGTGACCGCCTAAACGGCCACCATTAATTCCACAGGCATTTACACAGAAAGATTTACAGGCTCTTTAAAACAGAATCTTCTCCCCCCTCTGATAGCGGAATTGTGTGGTGAACCTCAAGATAAGGGGTCCCATCAGAAGCTCGATTGAAAGGTGCTTTATTGCCGCATTTCCCACATTTCCCACCCGACTTGAACAGCACCTCTGCAACGACGTCTGGGTTTCTACGAAATACTGTTGCAGATACAGTAACACTTAGGGGTAACTTTGCTGCCACCTTTAAGCGCGCAAGTCGCTCTTCCACAGTTGATCGAGCTGACTTCTGGATCTCTGCATAAAACTCAGCTTGTAGCTGGCTAACTTCATCAGTTATTCGCTTAGATATGCTTGGATTACATTTTAAGCACAATTTCGTAAAACCAGTCCCACCATTGTGGGTTATCCAATTTGATAGCTCTGCGGAATTATTAGAGCAAATCTTTATGTATTGCTGCCCAGTAAATGCACCCGGAGCCATGTTGGCTCGGTACTGGCCAATCGCTCCGCACTTCGCACGATGCAATACCATATATCCTTTTGAAATACTTCGAGCCGTGTTCAAAACATATCCATTCGGATTTGTCTTAATCCACGACAGGTATTCTTGTTCCAAGTCTTGAAAAATTGAAAGGAAGGGAAACAAACTATTTTCCCCCTCTATTTTTTCCTGGGTTTGAGCGCGCTCTGGCCTGCCATGCTGCTGATTCCCTTTTAAGTCTTCAAGGGTGCTATCTACAGCCCCAATGCCTTTTACTAGCTTGGTATTAAACTGCAACTGACCATCCTGCTCTAACTTATACAAGAGCTTTTTTGTTACATCTAATTCCTTCCTAGCCTGAGCAATACCACTAGGATGATTATTATATTTCTCTATTATTGGCCATCGTTTTTCACGCAAAGTGCCAACGCGGCTAGTACTATGCGCACCTGGTACCAAGGTGTAACTCGTTGCATCGCGTACATACTGAGGAAGGGATTGATTGCGAGACTTTGAGCGCATGACAATCCATTATTTAGAAAATCTAATTTAGAGTTGAGAAAAACAAGATCAAGCCACAGCTACAATAAAACCTAAGCGACCACCGCCCTAGCCATCGGCCTTTCCAGCTCCTGCTCCACCAGCTTTGCCATATCAACCAGCATTTCTATTTCAAAATCCTGCAGTTTTCGAGGGTAAGGGTCGATCAGGCAGAGCGTGCCGAGATTCATGCCATTACTGGCAATTAATGGTGCACCTGCATAAAAACGAATTTGCGGTTCGCCCGTAACCAAAGGATTATCAAAAAAACGTACATCTTGCAGCGCATCTTCAATCACAAAAACCTCATTGTGCAAAATAGCATGGCCGCAAAAAGAAATATCTCGATGGGTTTCTTTAGCATTTAGCCCACAGCTCGATTTAAACCACTGCCTATGACTATCAAGCAAGCTGACCACCGCAATTTTCACCCGAAAAAAGGCAGCTGCAGCGATAGTAAGGTTATCAAAACGTGCTTCAAGCGGAGTATCTAAAATCAATAGTTCTCGCAGCGTTTCTATGCGCAAGGCCTCGTTTGAAGGCATAGCCGGCACCTGCATACACAATCCTGTCTGAAAATAACAGGTGCCATTATACTATTGAAATCTATTTGCAAGCACAACTACCATTAACATATGGTTTAGCGGTAAGTGCAGCAAACTCAGGCAAACGTCCATACTAACTTAAATGCTGACGTGCTTGGCGGGTGGCTTCCAACATATTGGCCAGCGCCGCTTCGGTTTCTGGCCAGTTACGGGTTTTTAAACCGCAATCTGGGTTAACCCATAGCTGCTCAACGGGCACCACTTCGGCAGCCTTGGCAATCAAGCGCAACATATCTTCTACCGGCGGAATACGCGGGCTATGAATGTCATACACGCCAGGACCCACTTCGTTTGGATATTTGAAGGTACCAAAGCCTGTTAGCAGCTCCATATCTGAGCGGCTGGTTTCAATGGTAATCACGTCAGCATCCATAGCGGCAATCGCTGGCAGAATATCGTTGAATTCCGAATAACACATATGGGTGTGAATTTGCGTTTGATTGGCTACCCCTGATGCAGAGATGCGGAACGCTGCTGCGGCCCAATCTAGATAAGCCGCCCAATCGCTCTTTTTAAGCGGCAGGCCTTCACGAAAAGCCGGCTCATCAATTTGGATAATGCCAATGCCGGCGGTTTCCAGATCCACCACTTCATCTCGAATCGCCAGCGCAATTTGTTGTGTGGTGACCGAGCGCGGCTGATCGTCGCGCACAAACGACCATTGCAAAATAGTCACTGGGCCAGTCAGCATGCCTTTCATAGGTTTTTGCGTAAGGCTTTGCGCGTATTGAGTCCACTCTACTGTCATCGGTGTTGGGCGGCTGACATCACCAAATAATACTGGCGGTTTTACGCAGCGGCTGCCATAACTCTGCACCCAGCCAAACTGGGTAAAGGCAAAACCAGATAGTTGCTCGCCAAAGTATTCCACCATATCGTTGCGCTCGGCTTCGCCGTGCACCAGCACATCAATACCAAGCGCTTCTTGCTTACCCACCGCAAGGCGAATCTCGGCTTGCATCTGGCTAATATACTCAGCCTGCGCCAATGTACCTTTTTTAAACGCGGCACGTGCAGCACGAATTTCCTTCGTTTGTGGGAACGAACCAATCGTGGTGGTTGGCAATGGCGGCAAATTAAAGCGCGCTCTTTGCTCGGCCTGACGCGTGGCAAAGATGGCATGACGACGCGCATCGGCATCGCTCAGCGAGGCAATACGAGCACTGACGGCGGGGTTATGAATTCGAGGTGATGCTTTGCGTGAGGCTACTTTAGCTGCATTTTTTGCCAGCTCATCACTCACATCAGCGCCGTTTAATGCGCGCTTTAATACGCTGATTTCCTGCAGCTTTTGCTTAGCAAAGGCCAGCCAGCCTTTTAGCTCATCATCTAACTTGGTTTCCTGTGCCAAATCCACCGGCACATGCAGCAGCGAGCATGATGTAGACAGCCAGATATTACTACCCCGATGCGCTTGTAAACGCGCCAGAATGGCGGATAAATCGCTGACCCAGATATTACGGCCATCTACCACGCCAAGTGATAAGACCTTGTTATTTGGCCAGTTAGCAGCGAAAACATCGAGCTGTTGCGGCGCACGCACCAGATCAAGATGCACACCAGCTACCGGCAGATCACGCAATAAAGCGGCATGAGTTGAAACCGATTCAAAATACGTCGCCAGTAAGATTTTTGGCCCAGTATTGGCAAGGCTGCGGTACGCTGGTTCAAATGCCGCCAGCCATTCACGTTCTAAATCTAAACCTAAGATTGGCTCATCTAATTGCAGCCATTCCACACCCAGCTTGGCGAGGCGCTCTAATATACGATTGTAAGCTTGCAGAACTTTAGGTAGCAGGCTGAGCTTATCAAAAGCGGCTTGCTCTTTTGAATCTGACTTTGCTTTAGCGAGGTAAAGAAAAGTCAGCGGGCCTGGCAGCACCGGCTTTACTGTGTGCCCCAGCGATCTAGCCTCTTCAATTTCATAGAAGAACCAATCCACACCACCGGCAAAATCACTGTTTTCATCCAACTCGGGCACTAGATAGTGATAGTTAGTATCAAACCACTTTGTCATTTCCTGAGCAGGCTGAGCCGTATTGCCACGTGCCAGCTCAAAATACTGTTTTAAGCTCAGGTTTTTAGCATCGAAGCCAAAACGAGCAGGCAGCGCGCCCAGCAGCGCAGAAGCATTCAACATCTGGTCGTACCAGGCAAAATCGCCCACTGCAACAAAATCTAAACCCGCTTCTTTTTGCCATTCCCAATGCTGGCGGCGCAAGCTGTTACCCGTTTGCGCCAGCGCGCTTTCATCAATCTCACCCTTCCAGAACTGCTCTACAGCGAACTTTAGTTCACGCTGAGCGCCAATACGCGGAAAGCCAGTAATATGAGCAGTAGTCATCGCAATCTCTGTTTGTCATGAATATGATTTGTATCATGCCTGCTGCATCGGTATGATACAAATTCATTATTTTCATAGTAATGATGAATATCACTCAATAGATTGAAGCCTTATAATTTAATAAGCAAGAAAGCTAAACCTTAAATATCAGAGCGCCCTAAGACCACAGAGCGTAAAAGAAAAAATAAAACCAAACAAACACTTAACTTATAAAATACTCAAAACAAAAGTGAACAACTTCCGGATAAAAAATTTCTTTATAAAGCGCTGTGCCCTCATGAGTTTGAAGCGGCCCAAGGTTTGTATTTTGACTAATAGATAACGTCACTAAAAGATTCGCCATGCAATCACTACTCGAACTTCGCCACCTTAAAACCATACTTGCCATTCGCGAATCAGGCAGCCTAACCCGCGCTGCAGAGCGGCTGCATTTGACGCAATCAGCGCTTTCGCATCAGATCAGGTTACTAGAAGAGCATTACGCGCTACCGCTTTTGATCCGTAAATCAAGCACTAAATCTGCCTCGCTCAGACTCACCCCAGCAGGAGAAAAACTTGCCCTGCTGGCTGCAGAGGTATTGCCACGCATAGATCAGACGGAGCGCGATATCGCCAAGCTTAGAGAAGGTGAAGCTGGCCAGCTGCGTATTGCAGTGGAGTGCCACACCTGTTTTGATTGGCTGATGCCTGCTATGGATAACTTTCGTGGCCACTGGCCGGAGGTAGAGCTAGATATCGTGTCTGGCTTTCATGCCGACCCAGTCCAGCTTTTGTTTGAAGACCGCGCTGATTTAGCGATTGTTTCCGAAGCCGCTGATGAAACAGGAATCAACTATCAGCCGCTGTTTAGCTATGAAATGATCGCCCTCATCGCCAAAGATCACCCTTTAGCAGCCAAGGCCTATTTAAGCCCCGAAGACTTTGCCAGTGAAACGCTGATTAGCTATCCTGTTCCCGATGAAATGCTTGATATATTAAGAAAAGTACTCAAACCTGCTGGCATTAACCCCAAACGCCGCACCACCGAGCTAACCGCCGCAATTTTGCAGCTGGTGGCCAGCCGCCGTGGCATCGCTGCCCTACCAAGCTGGAGCGTACAGCATTATCTAGAGCGCGGTTACGTAGTTGCTAGGCCCATCACGGCACAAGGACTAACCTCAGATCTTTACGCCGCCATCAGCCACGGCCAGTCTGATACTGCTTTTGTGCGTGACTTTGTTAGCACCATGCGCGAAGTCAGCCATCTCAGCCTGCCAGGCGTAACGCTGTTATAAACACGGTAGGGGCACGGCATACCGTACCTCTACAAAAAACATGGGATAATCGCGGCCTATCTTACTGTTTGTAGCCCATGCATACTCTTTCCCAATTACGCTCTGGTGAGCTAGCGGGTATTTCCCGGCTTGATTTATCTTGTGGTCTCACTGAATTTCCTGAAGAAATTTATCATCTGGCAGATTCTTTAGAAATCCTCAATTTATCGGGTAATTTACTCTCATCCCTGCCAGATGATTTGTCACGACTGCACCAGTTAAAAGTAATTTTTTGCTCAGATAATCAATTTCAACAGCTACCCGAAGTACTGGGGCGCTGCCCTCAGCTATCTATGGTGGGCTTTAAAGCTAATCAAATCAGCAGCGTCAGCGCTGCATCACTCCCCCAAGCTTTACGTTGGTTAATTCTGACCGATAACCAACTCAGCCAGTTACCTGCCGAGCTAGGGCAATGCCTCTCCTTGCAAAAACTGATGCTGGCAGGTAATCAATTGCAATCATTGCCTGCAGAGCTCGCGGCTTGCCAAGACTTAGAGCTCATCAGAATTGCCGCAAACCAGCTTGAGGCTTTACCAGATTGGCTGTTTACCCTGCCGAAACTGGCATGGCTTGCATTTGCCGGTAATCCATTTTGCAAAGCACCTCCCGTTCGATCTAGCCAAATTATTGACTGGCAGGATCTGCAAATCGCCGAACAATTGGGGGAAGGCGCTTCTGGCCTAATCTACAAAGCCAGTTGGCAAATAGACGAAGCAATCCAAGATGTGGCGCTAAAACTATTTAAAGGCACACTGACTAGCGATGGCCTACCACAATGCGAAATGGCTGCATCCCTAGCTGCCGGTAAGCATCCAGCACTGATTGGTGCCATTGGAGAGGTAAAGCATCACCCTGAGCAAACCCCAGCACTCTTGATGCCACTTATCGCCTCAGGCTTTAGCAACCTAGCAGGCCCACCCAGCTTAAAATCGTGCACAAGAGATATTTACCACAAAGATCAGCGCTTTAGCTTGGCCAGCACGCTACGCATATTAAGCAGCATTGCAGATGCCGCCGCGCACTTACACGCCGCCCAAATCCTGCATGGTGATTTATATGCGCACAATATTTTACTTAAGGCCGATGGTGAAACACTTTTAGGGGATTTTGGTGCGGCGTCTTTTTACACAGACTCGCGATTACAGAAAATTGAAGTAAAGGCTTTTGCATACCTTTTAGAAGAGCTCGTCAGCCGCACAGAAGGATCGCAGGCCATGCTCAATGGCCTAATACATCTGCAAACAAACTGCGCACAAAATAATCTAGACAATAGGCCTACATTTGCTGAAATAAACCAAATAATAACGACTCTCTCAAACCATTGAAATCATGATAGAGGGCCAAGCAACTCTAATGATGCTCGACCTCTTCATCTGCAAACAATATTCTAATATCAGGAAAGGTTTTTTGAATCCTTAATAAAGCATCTACCACTACGGGATCAAAATGTGACCCTCTTCCTTTTACAATTAAGTCAATCGCTTCTGCGTGCGAGAAAGGCGGCTTATAAACCCGCTTAGAAACCAACGCATCATAAACATCTGCAACCGCCATTAATCGGGCAGATAAAGGTATATCTTCCCCCTTTAAACCCTGAGGATAGCCACTGCCATCCCATTTTTCTTGATGGCTATATGCAATCTCACGTGCATAGTGCAAAAATTTATCTTCTTTAGACCCTAAATAACTCTCTACCGAAGTAATGACATCTCGGCCATACACGGTATGCATTTTCATTAAATTGAATTCTTCATCCGTTAATTTACCCGGCTTCAGTAAAATATGATCAGGTACACCCACCTTGCCAATATCATGCATAGGCGCAGATTTATACAGCCATTGAATATTGCTAGGGGTTAGCTCCGCACTAAACTTGGGATCATCTGCCAATTCCAACGCCAGTAAAGCCACAAAATGTTGCGTACGTCGTAGATGCTTACCCGTTTCGTTATCTCGTGTTTCCGCTAATGATGCCATCGCCAGAATAGTTGCCTGCTGTAAATGCGCTAATTCTCTAGTGCGTTCTTGCACCAAATGCTCTAAATATTTATTTTGATTCTTTAAAAAAACTTGTGCAGCCTTTAATGCTAATTGTGTTTGCACCCGAGCCAATAAAATAGTCGGGATAATAGGCTTACTAATATAATCTGCGCCACCTACAGAAAAACCCTCCTCCTCATCCTCAATAGCCGTTTTTGCGGTAAGGAAAATAACTGGAATATCTTCTGTTTCTTTATCTGCTTTTAATTTTCGACAAACCTGATAGCCATTAATATCAGGCATCATTACATCCAATAAAATGAGATCAGGTCGAGGCTCCGTCAAAACCAAACGCAAAGCAACCTCACCATGGTTTGCTACTTTCACCCGATATTTATCACGTAATAAGCCATTAAGTAACATGAGATTATCTGGCGTATCATCCACCACCAAAATGGTTGACCTATTTTCTTGCGATTGTAATAGTTCCATCATTACCCCTTATTCACTAAGCATTTACTATTTAATTAAATGGGAGATTTCATCATCCATTCCAAAGCATCATTAAATGCAAATTGATTAATGAATCGCGCAAGCTCGTGGCTTCGCCCTTGCCATAGACACTCAAAACCAAGTTGGTTTTCTTCAAAAAACTCACATGCAGCGGCGTCACCTTCTTGCAATAAATGTTGCAAACCTTCGAACAATGCTTTTTTGCCCTCCTCATCTAATGGGGAAATTAAAGGCGAAGCCACTGCAGGTAACGCTTGAATCTTTTTTTCTTCATAATAAAAATGCTGCAGCGATTCAAGCAAATAATGCAAAGCATCATTGGTTTCAATCTGCATTTTCAGAATAAGGGGCTTCTCTACAATTTTATCCAAAGCCAATTCGAGCTCTTCTGCATGTTTTTGCACAACATTTGCACCAATTGTTGCCGCAATCCCTTTCAAAGTATGCGCATGTCGCCTTGCATCACTCCAATGATCAATAGCAAGTGCCTCGGCTAAACTAGATTGCACTTTTGGTACTTCATCTAAAATCTTCAGCAATAATCGTCGGTAAAAATCAGGATTGCTCATTGCATATTTAAGACCCATCGCAATATCGAGCCCCGCGATCTCATGAGGCAACCCTACAGCAGCCAAATCATTAGGTGCAGCTACTTTATTTTTCACTTCTTTAACTACCTCATCTTTAACAGCATCTCTTTTGGTATGTGGTAACCATTTAATCAAGGTATTCATTAACAAATCAGGATCAATTGGCTTAAGCAAATGATCATTCATACCTGTATCAAAACACGTTTTTTTATCTTCAATCGTAGATAAAGCCGTCAATGCTACGATAGGAATAGAGGATTGATATTGGCCACCGCGAATAATCTTTGCCGTACTCCAACCATCCAAAATAGGCATTTGAATATCCATTAAAATCAGGTCAAAGTTTTGTTTTTCTATTATCTCTAAAGCCTGCTGACCATCGCCTACTACAGTAACCTGCATACCCGCATAAATTAACATTTCGCTCGCAATCTTCTGATTTAATTCATTATCTTCAACCAGTAATATATGAGATCCTAATCGGGATATTAACTCTTCTCGCTGAATATTTTTAGCCAGAGGGTCAACAATTCTTGCTTGCCTATTTTTTTTAAATGGTACACAAAACCAAAAGCAACTCCCTTTTCCTAACTCACTCATAACGTCAATTTCTCCTCCCATTAATTCAACTAGCTTTTTAGATATTACTAAGCCCATACCTAAGCCACCAAACTTTCGAGTTGCAGAAGTATCCGCTTGAGTAAACGCCTGAAATAAATGAGCTTTTTGTTCTTCATCAATTCCCATTCCCGTATCACTAACGGAAAATTTCATAGTCATGTCTATTTCACTTTCTGCTTGAATCTCTACTTTTAACTCAACATGACCTTGTAACGTGAATTTAATAGCATTACCCACCAAATGTAATAAAACTTTCTCTAAATGCGCTACATCACCCATTAGCTCGCCTGGCAAGTCAGGGGGAATAATATAATTCACTGCTATTTTTTTTAAATCAATCTCATTTTTATTTTTTTCGTCTATTTTTTTTAAAATTTTATTTAAATCAAAAACAACGCATTCCAAAAAAAGCTGCCCTTCTTCCATCTTAGAAAAATCAAAAATATCATTAATAATACTTAATAAATGTTCGCCAGATCTCTGAATAACATCTATATAATTTTTCTGTCTTATGTTCAATTCAGTTTTAAGTACTAAGTGCGTCATTCCAATAATTGCATTCATTGGCGTTCGAATTTCATGACTGATATTTGCCAAAAAATCACGCTTTAGCTTTACTGTTTCATCTATTATTTTTTGAATTTTATCGCTTTCTTTTAGCTCACTTTTAACAGCATAACTATTTTTAACCAACAAACAAATATTAGCCCCTTCAATCCCTTGATTCGGCAACAAACTCAAACGCATTTCACCAGGGAATACACAGCCATTATAAGCTTGCCAATTAAATAAGCTTGCGTCACTCAAAGCCTCACTTTCGCTCATTAAATTAAAGCTATCCAATAATGTTAAAAGTCTTTCTCTTTGCTCTGTAACCACAAGCACTTCAACATTTAAACCTAATAATTTAGTTTTCGAGTATGCAAATAACGTTACTAATGCTTGATTTGCCCAAACAATCCTCCCTTCAATATCGATCAAAAGCATCGCTTCTGCAGATAGATCACAAATACTTCTATAGCTTTCTTCTACATCTCTCTTACTTTGCGTCCCTCTTTCTAAGGTACGTAGATGCAAAGCGGCCACTTCAGCCAAGATTTGCTGAAAATCTGCAGAAACTTCCTGGTGCTCTGAAAAGCTATTCACTTGAGTTTGCACATTACATACTCCATTGATCTCTCCCCCAATGCCCCATGCTCTTCAGCGCCACTAGATAAAGCATAACTTAAGCAATTAATTCTAGATCATTATCTTAAATAATTCCCCAACATGCACAAATCACTGTAAGCACTCAGCCGTACCACAGCAATTCTGGCATGCTGCGCTTTTTATCTTTGGAGCTGTAGCATGGGTATTCGTCGATTTGATCTTATCTTGGAAGCGGTCAAATTTGCGGTCATTGTCAAACAAGTTGTCGCCTCAATCGGCGACGAGACCTGCTTATTTTTAGCGAGAACCATCCAGCCCTTCAATGTTGATTGAGAGAGATTGAGTTCCTGAGCAACCGACTCAATCGTCCGCACTTGGCGTTGCTAAACCTTGCACAGAGCCTGCTGTTTAAAGTCGTCAGAATAAGTGGTTTTTTGCATGATGAATGCCTCTGTTTTTTTAAACCAATGAAAGTTCAGAGGCGACAACTAGTCTGACATAGGGGGTTATGGGATGGATATTTTTGAAGCCACCCCCCGACCAGAGTGGCGAAACCTGCATACGCTCCAGCCGTTGCCCATCAGCTTTTTTCCTAATGATTTCATTATTTTCCCACTCGATTCAATCACAACGCATCAAGCAGCAAAGGTTTAGGGCTAAGCCTCGTTAGTTCAGCGGAACACGATTTTGCTTCTAAATACAATTCAAATAAACCCACTTTTCCATCTATCTTAGGTCCATCAACCTTCGCTCTTTTTCAAGGACTTAAAGCGCTGGCTGATATTCATTCTTAAAAGAGATTTGATACCTAACTGATGTTACGCAGGCCTTTAGGTGGAATGCGCTCTGCAGCTGATTGAGAAAATCCTAACCCATTGATTTTTCATAATGGGTGCGTAACATCAGATACCTAAGTAATTTCAAGCACCATTGGGTGCATTAAGGGTGGCATGTTAAGTAGATAAAGTAGTCATCAAATTAAGTAATTGAATGGGATCAACCGGCTTTTGCAAAAAATGCTCCACCCGAGCAATATTAATAGCTGCGCGTAATATGGCCAAATCAGTACTTGCAGTAATTAAGATACGCAATGCCTTTGGCTGAATCGCCTTAGCCTTGGCTAAAAACCCAATGCCATCCTCGCCTGGCAATTGGTAATCGCAAATAATGGCCGCAAACTGGTGTTGCTCTAACAGCGGTAAAGCAGCTTCAGCACTATCGGCCAGATATAACTGCAAGGAAAGGGTGGATAAAATATGCTGAATCACCTCCAACATCAACGGTTGATCATCAACCACCAACACACAGGGTGAGTTTACGGCCCCCTGTAATTGCTTTGGGTCTAGCACACAGGCCTGCCTTAACATGACCTCTAAATCTGTACTAGAAACAGGGCGTGAAACCCAATAGCCTTGAATCAAATGCGCACCTAACTCCAGCAAAATTTTCGCTTCTTGCTCAGTCTCAACCCCTTCTGCCAAGGCCTGCATCGATAAGCTACGTGCCAACTGAATAATGGTCGCTACAATCGCTTTATCATGCGCACTATGACTTAGGCCACGCACAAAAGATTGATCAATTTTTAGCCGCTCGGCAGGAAAGCGCTTTAAATAACCTAAGTTTGAATAGCCAACACCAAAATCATCAATCGCCAGCACCACGCCTAAAGCCTTTATCTGGTTAATGATAGCCAAAGCCATTTCTGGATCGCTAATCGATAAAGTTTCGGTGATTTCCAACTCCAAACATTCAGGAGGAATGCCATAGCTAGCCAGCGCATCGGCTACACGATCAACAATTGCATCGCTTCCCAGCTCCAATGGTGACACATTCACCGCCACCCTCACCCAACCCATACCTGCTTGCTGCCAGCTCAATATTTGCTGACAAGCCGCTAACATCACCCACTGGCCTATCTCACAAATCAAGCCCACCTCTTCTGCCATCGAGATAAACTCATCTGGATAAAGCAAACCATAATCAGGAGATTGCCAACGTACTAGCGCCTCCACACTCACTAACATGCCGGTACTTAAATCGACTTGAGGTTGGTAATGTAAAATCAATTCATTATGGCTAATGGCATAACGAAAACGACTTTCAAGCAAGCGCCGCGAATCTAACTCCTGCTGCATATGCTCAGAGAAGTAGCACACTGTACTGCCACCCCCCTCTTTAGCGTGATACATGGCAATATCTGCACGTTTTAGCAATGTCTCCGCATCTGAGCCATGCTCAGGGTATTGCGCAGCACCAATGCTGCCCCCCATAATTTGATCGATTCGTTCCAGCTGAATCGGCTGCAAAATAGCGGCTAAAATGGCCTGTGCCATCTGTAAACGATCCATAGCACAGTGAGTTGGCACCGCCACCACAAACTCATCCCCGCCCAACCTTGCAGCTGTTCCTCCTGCTAAAGGTAAGGTTTGTAGCCGCTTGGCAATTTCGCACAGCACCAAGTCGCCTGCAGCATGGCCTTGGCTATCATTAATAAATTTAAATTTATCTAGATCAATGAAAAATAAACTTAAGCCCATACCATGCAGCCGTGCAGAGGCAATATGCTGGCTTAGCCGCTCTAGTAAACGGGCGCGATTAGGTAGACCAGTAAGGACATCGTGGGTGGCTTGATAACGCAGCTGATGATGTAGGCGACGCTGCTCGGACACATCGTGCAAAATAATAATACGCACCGGCCGGCCCAAAAATGCACTGCTACCAACAATAATATGCACCGCCGAAAAGCTGCCATCGCCCTTGCGCAACAAGATAGCGGCGTCTTCTTGCACCCCTTCACTAAGCGGGTCAATCTCATCATCCACCACCATACGCAGCCAATTTAGGCCAATTAAATCCGCCTCTTGAGCAAAACCTAAAATCTCTGCTGCAGCAGGATTAGCCAGTGAAATTTCACCACTCACCTGTGCCAGCAGCACTGCGCAAGGCATTTTTGATAAGACATCAAAAAACTCCTGCTCTTCTGCATTGCGCAGCTTTTCATAAGCCAAGCGCAGCGACTCAGTACGCTCTTCAACCAAGCTTTCAGCGTATTGACGTGCTTTTTTTTCACGATCAATGGCACGGCGCAGCGCCGCTTCAATTTCATCGCTCATGATTTAAGGCCTAAAGTGAACACACCCTAAACTCCGTCACCTGTAGCTCGCCCTCATCCGCAAAATCACGGCGTATCACGGTGGCCTGACCACCGTAGTGCGTGATACAGCCTTCAATCATGCCCAGTGCTAGATCTGCTAAATGGCGGCGAGAACGATAGCGCAATAGCAAAGAACCATCACTCGCCCTCTCGGTTTCTAGCATTGGTAAATCTGCATCAGGGTAAATTCTGCGGACCTCCACATGAATCTGTCCCTCGATACTCTCCAAAAAGGTATATACATCGGGCATAGAGCGAAGTAATTCTGAGCGCTGCGCGATGAGCCGGCCAAATAAATGCTGCCCAAATGCTCGAACTAAATCAGGAGCGGGCGTGCCACAGCGCGCTGATAATGCCTGTACCAAGGCAAACATTTCATGAAAATCATAATACCCAGCCGCCGTATAAGCGCCACCAGAAGGCGGATTAGCCGCTGTAATCATTTCATCGACAGCCACAATCCCCTGTACAGACTCAACAAAATCCATAAACTCATTGAAAACAATCCCTTTCATGACGTTGCTCCATTGCTGAATCTGTCCCCTCAATTGCTCAGCATGGATGAGAAACAAAACAAGTTCAAACCTTACCTATAAATATCAACGATATACGAACAAGCAAGCGCTAAACGTTCTAAAAGTGATGACTCACTATTTATTAAAATACGCTCAACAAAGACGGCTTTGACACAAGATGATTTTATTAAAAATAATTTAATCAGTTATACATCAGAAAAAAACTCACAGAGGTTCATCGTGCTGAATACGCTTTAATTTTTTTTTAGGACGTGGGTCAAAGTAATTAGGTTGCAAACGAATAAATAATAAAGTGCCCATCCCAGATAATACGCAGGCAATAATGGTGTTTTCAACCCGTGCCCGTACCAAGGAATGATGCTCCCCACCAAAATCAAGCAACACCATCACTAGTGCCGTAATAGGAATCACCGCCAACCAATAATTACGTTCTAAAAATATGGGCGTTATTGCCGCTAATACTACGACCATCGCCGCCAATTGCCATTCGGCTTTAAAAAAATACAGCATACTCCAGCCTAATAAAGCACCCAATATTGAGCCAAATAGACGCTGCACCATTCTATCAATAGTGAGTTTATTATCGTAAACCGTTACCAGCACCACGGTTAAAGGCACCCAATAAGCGCGTTCTAACCCCAAGCCATAGCCAATTAAATAGGCAAGGACCACTTTGGCGGCAAAATAAAAGGCAAAAATAGAATTATTATGCGAACGACGTAAAATACGGCTCATTGCCTCAAACAACATTGGGCCATTTTTTTGCTCAGGCGCACGAAACAGACAGCGATCCAATAACACGGAAAAAATACCCGACATACCGCCAATCAATAAATACGTGCCGGCTAATGGCGATAAATGGGGTGCGCTATCGCCAAATAAAAAAGCAATGAGCCAGTATTTACTCATCATTTCAACTGAATTGCCCGCGCCTTGCAGCCAGCCGGTAAAAACAGCAAATGCCAATAAAAACGCTAATGGTGCCCCTTGCACATAATGCCCCGCCACTCCTGCAATCCCTGCCAGCAGCATGCCTACGGTCATATACATCATCACGGTAATTCGCTCCGAGGTATTGCCACCGTTATCCACAAACATGGTATAGAAACCGGCCACCGCACCATATACTGCAGGTAAAAACTCACCTCTGAATAGGGCAATCGCCAAGGGTAAGCCAACCGCAATCATCACGCGCAATACCCGTCGCCAAGGAATACCTTGCTGCGGTTTTTTTATGGCTAGCATCTGAACAAGCTGAGTATGCATACATCGCCCTTTAGATAAGGAGCAGGATTCTACTGCTGTTTGCTTATGCACCCTTGCGGTAAAAAATCACACCATATCTATCAGCGGGCATTAAACCTAGCTATCAATACCGCAAGCTCATACTTTAGCTGGCTAGCTCGCCAAGCTTGGTTTTTACGGGCGAGTAATATCTGCCAACTGGCGATTTAATCTTCGCGAAACTCAATCGATACCGAGTTAATACAATAGCGCTCACCGCTTGGTAGTGGCCCATCCGGAAAAACATGCCCCAGATGCGCATCGCAGCTACTGCAGCGTACTTCCACCCGAATCATGCCGTGGCTACCATCCCTTATTCGCTGGATACTTGACCCTGCGGCCTCGGCCCAAAAACTAGGCCAACCGCAGCCGGCATCAAACTTGCGCTCGGATTCAAATAACAAAGCACCGCAGCAAATGCAGTGATACTTGCCACGATTTGACTGGCGGTAGTGCTCACCAGAAAAAGGCCGCTCCGTGCCGCCCTCCCGTGTTACGCGATACTGCTCGGCAGAAAGTTGCTCACGCCACTCGCTATCACTTTTCTTTACTTTTCCTTCCATTTAATCCTCCGGATAATTTTGCGTTAACCACGCCAAGACTCTCTCGGCAACGATATTCTGTTGATAATCGGCCATCATGGCATGGCCACAATCGGCAATCATCTCAGCTTGAGTATTCCAAGCTGTTGCACAAGCATAGATATCGCTCGGTGGAATCAGCTGATCATCGCCTGCTCCCAGCACCAAACATGGCAATTTAGGGCAGTTTAATCCAGCAAAAGGATGTGGAATCGCCATTTCGGTGAGCGCACGCATCGATTCAGGCTGCGCTCTTGCCGCAAAATGATCCACCATCGCTCGATCTGTTTTTGACGAAAACAGCAGCTCACGTACAAAGCTTGGGTTGCCGGCAGCAGCCGCACCCTGCCATTGAAACTGGCTTAAATTCCACAATAAACTAGGGGATGCCGTTAGCAAATGGGCAAAAGAGGCCGCTACGCCATAAGGTGCAACGCTCGCCAAGAGTACTAAACCCGCTAGCTTGGTTTCTTTAGCCACCCTTTGCGCCACCAAGCCCCCCATAGAGTGCCCCATTAAAATAGGCGGCTCGGGCAAATCGGCAATAATGGATAAAATATCTTTTACATAATCATCAATACCAAAATGGTCTAGCTTTTCTCTCCCCATACTGCCAGCATGCCCGCGTAAACTGGGCGCAATCACATCAAAGCCCGCAGCGGTAAAATAAGGCAGAAAAGAGACTTCCCAACACCAAGATCCCGCGTAAGCGCCGTGAATCATGAGTAAAGGCGGTGCCTGATTGCGTTTTTTTACTGCCGCAGCCTTTAAAATCTCAAGGGTATAAACGCTCATGTAGTTATTATTCCTAACGCTGAACAGACCATAAAAAAACCATTACAGCTGACGCATACACCTTTGTGGCAATGGCTAAGGCTAAGGCTAAGGCTAAGGCTTGCAGCCTACCTCATTCAAATACACAAAATAATATACCCACGCTACAAACTGCTTAAATGGAGAACGTGCACTAAACAACCATAATTCAATGGCCTATTAAACCAAAGCAGCACTTCATTCATTAAGGATCCGTGATGCCCTATATTTCCCGTGACCCAAATGGCCAAATTACCGCCATTTTTCGTGACGCTAGCCCAGAGGCTAACCAATTCATTCCGCAAAATGCACCAGAGCTACTGAGCTTTATCGGCGCGCCAGCCAATACAGAGCTATTCCACTCACTTGATAGTGATTTGATTCGCGTGATTGAAGACGTGATTGACGCACTAATCCATAAAAAATTACTGCTGCTAACTGATCTTCCTGCCGAAGCTCAAACCAAGATTTTAGCAAGACGTAACCTAAGGCAAAACTTGCCACAGAGTAGCAGCATCCTCGCACCTAGAGATGGTTTAATTTGGGGCGAATAAGATTGTCTTTGCCGCAATGCAACAAACACCGCATTGCTAGCAACTCAGTGCCTGCTGCCAAACTAGGGTCTGTTGACGTTTCATTCACGGCTGCGTTTGGCCCAGTTTTGGAGCTGAACAAGGAGAAAATTGCGACATGGTACGAGTATCATGAGCGATTTTTAACTTTCGTTCCGCCCCAAAAAGGGGCTAAACCCGAAGGGCTGTGCCGGAAAATGGCCATTCACTGCGTGATGCTCCTCGACAATAACCCGTTATTGCCTTCGTCACATGCCTTATGCCTGGCCGTTTTCCGGCTCAGCGCAATGGCGAATGAAACGTCAACAGGCCCTAGAGATAACGCAATCAAATTGACTAAGCTCTTGAAGCGCCAGAAGCTGTCCCCATTTAGAACAGCATCACCGTTCACTTATTAAAAGAGCATCTTCATGGCAAAAGAAACATTAGGCTTCCAAACCGAAGTTAAACAGCTCTTGCAGCTGATGATCCACTCTCTCTACTCTAACAAAGAGATTTTCCTGCGTGAGCTGATCTCCAATGCATCAGACGCATGCGACAAGCTGCGTTTTGAAGCACTGAACGACGCAAGCCTGTATGGGGATGATAGCGAGCTGAAGATCAGCCTTTCCTTCGATAAAGAAGCACGTACCCTTACTCTAAATGACAACGGGATCGGCATGAGCCGTGATGAAGTCGTCAAGAATATCGGTACCATTGCCCGCTCTGGCACCAAAGAATTCTTTGGCAAACTCTCTGGTGATGCGCAGAAAGATGCCAACTTAATTGGCCAGTTTGGTGTGGGCTTTTACTCCGCCTTTATTGTGGCCGACAAAGTAACCCTAACCACCCGCCGCGCTGGTGAAAGCACCGCTACACAGTGGGAATCTGCAGGCGATGGTGAATTTACGCTAGAAGAAGTCGCAAAAGAAGGCCGTGGTACAGAAATTATCCTGCACCTAAAAGAAGGCGAAGACGAGTATCTATCAGATTGGAGCCTACGCTCGATTATCCGCAAATACTCTGACCACATCACCCTGCCCATTTTCATGCCTAAAACAGCAGGCTACGATGCAGAAGGCAATGTCACCCCTGCAGAAGGCGTTGAGGCCGTTAACCAAGCCTCCGCACTGTGGGCGCGTGCTAAGTCAGACATCACGGACGAGCAATACACCGAATTCTACAAACACGTATCACACGATTTTGAAGCGCCATTGGCGTGGAGCCATGCCCGCGTTGAAGGTAAGCAGGAATATACCGAGCTGCTGTATATCCCTCAGCGTGCGCCATTTGATCTGCACGACCGCGAACGCCGCCACGGCATCAAGCTCTACGTTCGCCGCGTATTTATTATGGAAGACGCAGAAAAACTGCTGCCACAATACCTACGCTTTGTCCGTGGCCTGATCGACAGCAGCAACTTACCACTGAATGTGAGCCGTGAAATTCTGCAACACAGCAAAGATATCGAGCAGATTAAGCAAGGTTGTGTGAAGAAAGTACTGGGCTTACTCGAATCTATGGCCAACTCTGACGATGCGACCGAGCAAGCTAAATACACGACATTCTGGGAGCAGTTTGGCCGCGTTATGAAAGAAGGCGTTGCCGAAGACTTTGCCAATAAAGACCGCGTGGCTGGCTTGCTACGCTTTGCTTCATCACACAGCGATAGCACCGAGCAAAATGTCAGCCTTGCAGCCTATGTGGGCCGCATGAAAGAAGGCCAAGACAAGATCTACTTTATTACTGCTGACAGCTTTGCCGCCGCAAAAAATAGCCCGCACCTTGAAGTCTTCCGCAAGAAAGGCATTGAAGTGTTACTGATGAGCGAGCGCGTTGACGAATGGATGATCTCTGGCTTAACCGAATTTGACGGCAAGAAACTGCAATCCGTTACCAAGGGTGAGTTAGATCTTTCTCAGTTTGAAAACGAAGAAGAAAAGCAGCAACAAGAAGCCGCCGCCAGCGAACTAAAAGACGTGCTGGACAAAGTAAAAGCCGTATTGGGCGATAAAGTAAAAGACGTGCGCGTTACCAATCGCCTCACCGACAGCCCAGCTTGCATCGTGGTAGAAAACCAAGATATGAGTGCCAACCTTGAACGCCTCTTAAAATCTGCAGGACAAGATGTTAAGGGCAGCAAGCCGATTCTGGAAATCAACCCAGATCATATGCTGGTGAAAAAACTGAAAGCCGAACTAGAAGGTGAGCGTTTTGGTGACTGGACGGAGCTACTGTTTGACCAAGCTCAGCTAGCCGAAGGCGCACAGCTAGATGACCCTGCCAGCTTTGTTAAACGCCTGAATAGCTTGATGATGTCAGTTGTGGCATAAACGGTTTTAAACAACAAAGGCCAGCGTAATGCTGGCCTTTGTTTTGCTAGTGAGTGTTATACAGTTGTAATTCAGCATGATTACCATCGGCTATTTCCCCGCTGACGGCCAATATCAAGTAGGCTACAGCCGCCAACTGGCAGATAGCATGTTAGGGAGTACACCCCATGGCCAAAGGTCAAGTACGTAGTAATCGTGAAACAAAGAAACCAAAGAAAGAAAAAACAGCCACAGTGCCTGTATCCACCTTCGCAAATGCTGCGGCTCAAGCCAATGCGCAGATTAACGAAGCAAAAAAGAAGTAGGCTTTACTCTAACTACCTAAGGTAGCTACGTAAATTAGCCAATACAAATAAAATGGCCGTTCTCCTAAGGGGAACAGCCATTTTTTATGCGCGCTAAATATCAATTAAAACAACTCAATATCCCCCGATTCTGGGCCGGCCGATTGATCGCTCTGCACCGGCACCATACTGGCAGCTAAAGAGAGCGCTTGGCGTATATCCATGCCGTTTAAAATATCATCAAAGAGTTTTTTCTCTTGCTCCATCGAATACTGCGAGCGAATTCTATCTTGCAGCGCCATCCATTCCGATGGCACATACAGCCGATTGCGATCAGATACCAGCTCGGCCAAACCACTAATCGTGCCGCAAACATGATCTAAGCGTTGCGAAAGCCGGTCGTAAAATTGAAATGCAATGACCGCCTGCATATTACGTTGGCCGATTTCTGCAATCTTGGTATCTAATTCAAGCTCGGCAGGTAAAGTAGACGCTTGCGCCAATAAATCATTACGCAGCGATTCGATCCGATCATGGGTGTCCGCAAAAGAAAACGCTAAAGCATTGAGCGAAGCATTGCTCTCGGCTACAGCGTGCTTCACCTGCGCCACGGCAATACCCAGCATTAACATGGTTTCACGAACCTGACTCCAGTCAAGATCGGGATTACGCGCGGCAGAACCACCAGCAGGAAGCTCAATCATTTTATGCATCACCCATTAGGCGGGAACATTCAATATATAGGTTTAAACCGTGCAGCCTGCCCAAAAACAATCAAGGGCAAGCATCTTAACGGCTCTGTAATGCTTATACGGACAGTAGTTTATGTAAGGCATCTACTAGCAGCTTACACTCCGCATCCGTACCAATACTAATACGTAAGAATTGCTCAATGCGATCTTGCTTAAAGTGCCGCACAATAATTGAATGCTTACGCAGGGCTGCGGCTAATTGCGCTGCATCGTGCTGTGGATGGCGGGCAAAAATAAAATTAGCCGCAGAAGGCAGCACCTCAAAGCCTAAATCACGCATTTGCCTGCTTAGCTGCTCACGCGTGGCGATAATGACTTGGCATTTCTCTTGAAAATACGCCTCGTCACCAAAAGATGCCGCAGCGCCAACTAAGGCAACCTTATCCAGCGGATAGGAGTTAAAACTATTTTTAACCCGCTCTAGCGCCTCAATTAAATCAGCGTGGCCAATGGCAAAACCAACACGTAAACCCGCCAAGGAGCGAGATTTAGACAGCGTTTGTACCACTAATAAATTGGGGTAGTGATCCACTAAGCCAATCGCGCTCTCCCCACCAAAATCGATATAAGCCTCATCCACCAGCACCACCTGCTCTGGATGACGCTGTAGCAGGCTTTCTACGGCGGCTAGTGGCAGGAGTTTTGCGGTAGGCGCATTCGGGTTAGGGAAGATAATTGCACCACAGTGCTGATCATAATCCTCAACACAGATAGCAAACTCAGCATCAAGCGGCACTTGGCGATAATCAACGCCAAAAAGACCACAGTAAACAGGATAAAAACTGTAGCTAATATCTGGGAATAATAAGGGCGCATCGTGCTGGAGCAGCGCAGCAAAAGCATGAGCCAGCACTTCGTCCGAACCATTACCCAAGAATACCTGCGACTTATCCACGCCATGATACTTAGCTATCGTCGCCTTTAAATGATCCCCATTTGGATCTGGATATAGCCTCAACGTATCCGCTAGCTCGGCCTGCATCGCTTGCAGCACTTTGGGGGATGGGGCATAAGGGTTTTCATTGCTATTTAGCTTAACTAGACTAGTCAGCTTAGGCTGCTCTCCTGGCACATAGGGAGTCAGTTTATTGACTAGCGTGCTCCAAAATCGGCTCATTATGTCGGCTCTGCGAGTAAGAATAAGCGCTATCTTATTCTATTTAGAAACTAAAAACTTTGTCAGCTGTGCGAACAAGGTCTTATAGCGTCTGCGCTCTTGCTCGCTTGCTGATCAGCACTGGTTTCTAGCTTCAAGAGAAATTCGTTGCCCAATATTTTAACGCGAAATGCAAAAACGCCGGATTCCTTTCGGAAATCCAGCGTTTTTATATACTTGTCTTTGGTGCCGACAGAGAGACTCGAACTCTCACAACCGAAGTCACTACCCCCTCAAGATAGCGTGTCTACCAATTTCACCATGTCGGCATTCAAATGCTTGCTTCATCAGAAGCAGAGAGGGACGCATAATAGTACAAATACTAAACCTAGTCTAGCCCCTATATGAATTTTATTATAAAAAAATTCATCCACTTGCTTTATCACTACTTCAGCCAAAAAGAAGCGCCACAATTCTATCGCCCGATAGTTATCATTTAGAATAAGGATGCGAACAAATAAAGCACCCTACAAGTAATGGCCTCACTTGTAAAAATGTAAGGTGCCATTGAGCCCTAGGGATCAATAATCTAGTAAAGGGGAACTTAGATCATGGGCCACACACATCACTTATCGATTAATTACCCAAGCATATAGCCAGCTAACAGAAAGCCTGTGCGCCAGAGCGAAGGCATACGCCAAGCCATTGCCAGTATTAAAGACCGCTATCCAGCATGGATGCAACTGAACACCAGCGAGGTAAAAGAATTACGCTCGCTATCCAAAATATTAATGCGAGCCTTTGAAAACAAAAAAAGCACCAATATCACTCTGCAATTTGTAGAATCATGCGAAATCTCTAACGAGAGATTTAAAAAAGTCAAAGAAATTCGTAAAGAAATCAAAGGCATTATCAGCGATAACCAACAAGCGCTCGCCGACGATAGCGTAGGCGCTTTGAGCTATGTAGTAGCGTTTCGTAAATGCATGGGGCCAGCACCGGCGCGCTCTATTTTATTAAGAAACTTTGCCAATATGGTAGATACCGTGCTATTGGGCCAAATTCAATATTCAGCTGAAAACGTTGAAATTGAATTATTAATTGATGTGATTTAAAAATCATTAGGGAGTGCCAAGCCCTTGCCCACGCGAGTGCACAGATACAGCGCGTCACACCCCCTACGATAGAGTTGATGCTGTACTAATGAGCCACAAACCTAATGTGCAGCTAAAAATATTGGTCGCTGTAGGTGCGTCCTACCAAAGTTGGAGGGTGCCATTAAAAGCTAAGCCCACCTCCCCTACTTAGCACTATGCGTTAGCATATAATCTGCGGTGGTGTAGTAATCCCTTAATTTCGTTTTCATTTTTTCAGCAATTTCAGGATGCTCAACACTTTTATCAATGCTTGGTGTATTGGATTTCATATCAAACAAACCACCACTTTTTTTGGCAACCTGCATAATGTAATACCAATCTTGATCGAGAATACCAATCTCGCCGCCTTCGTCGGGGTAAATGGTAAAGGCAAAGCGCGATGCATCAAAACGTGGGTCGAGTAAATCGCGGCCCATGCCTTTATTGATAAAAGTGAAATTAAATAAGCCTGCAATCGTCGGCAGGATATCAATTTGCGAAGCCACTTTATGGTAACGCGCAGGTTTTAATAATTTAGGTGCGTAAAGCACAAAAGGCGTATGCACCGATGATAATTTTAAATCCTGATAAGCACGCGGCACATTAGGGCCTACATCGTGGCCCATGGCGCGAATACCGTGATCGCCAAAGAATACAAATACCGTATTATCGAAATACGCTTCTTTTTTAGCGGTTTCCATAAATTTTTCGATACAGTAATCCATATAGCGGAAAGAATTGTATTCATCTGCCGCCGCAAAACCATTGGCATGCAACTCTGCAAGACTTGGATTTTTTAATTTAAAATCAGTGTCTTCCGCCGGAATAGTATACGGGCGGTGATTACCCGAAGTCTGAATCACTGCAAAAAATGGGCCTTTCTTTTCTTTAAATACTTTATTGGCTTCAAAAAATAGATTTTTATCTGAAATACCCCATACATCATTACGCGGCGCGCTGTAACTGCCCTCTTCGTGGATTTTTAAACCATCAATGTTTTTAGTAAGCACCCCGCGTACATTGGCCCAAGTCGTGCTACCGCCAATAAAGTAATCTTTTTCGTAGCCTTTAAACGCATTAATCAGCACATTTTGATTCACCGCTGCTGGGTTACGGCTAGATGTATCGCGTAAATCCACGTCAGGAATGCCACTTAAGCCCGCAAAAATACCGCGTGCTGTACCAAAGTGCGGGGTAAACAGATTATCAAACCAGATGCTCTCTTTAGCCATTTGGGTAAAGAAAGGTGTGGTTTCCAATGGATTGCCATAAAGACTGGTTTTATAGCCAGAGAACGATTCTAAATACACCATCACCACATTAGGCTGGCCAGGAAGTGCCGTGGCTTTAGGCTGGATATGCCGTTCAAAATTAAGGGCTTTCTCATCAGGATGATCCACACCAAGATAGGCAGCCATCGCAGGATAAGCCTTACGCACATCGTCTAAGGAATAGGTGTCTCTGGTATAGGACATCGTATCGAAGAAATTTAAAGCAGGGTTAAGCGCCACAGCAGCGGCAAAGCTATTAGTACTGTAATAGGCATCACTCCAGCGTAGCGGGTACTGCGAAAACTTGCCGTGTATGCCCAGTAAGCTAGCCAAAATTGAAACCAGCACCAGCGCCGTGGTTTTCCATTTGCCCGCATCCCAGCCCGAATACGTCGCAACCTTACTCATCATGCAAGAAACTAGCCACGTTAGCAGCGCTACGGATAAGCCCCATACCAGCGCCAGCTTTATTACCGGATAAGTCGACCAGACCATGCCTGCCGATTCATCTAAGTTATATAAAAAATTAAGTACGCTGGCAGATAGCTTTACGCCTAGATAAGAGTAGTGGGCAAAATCAACCATATGCGTAAAGATCAGCATGGCAAACACCAGCGCAAACCAAACTAGCCACAAGCGTCTTGCCAGCCCCTCTTTAAAGGGCGTCATCATTTTAAAGCCCCCCAGTAGCAGCAGCGGCACTAGGCTGAGTAGGCCTAGACGCAAATCAAACCGTGCGCCTAGCAGCAATGATTGCGCCAGCAAGGAGCTTGGTAGCGGGTCGGCTTTGTTGCCAAAGGCGGTGGCAAAGCCCACGCGGATACATATGCCCAAGGCAATAAATACCAGCAAATAAACAAGGGTAAAACGGAATAAGCGAGGGATGCGCATAGGGCTATATTTGATTAATTTTCCAGAAAGGCGATTCTACCTTATGTTTTGAACCTCACTCGCCAAAATTGCAATCAAGTTGCATTAACTACAATTCAACCGTTTTACCTAGGGTTGACAAAACGACACCCAGTAGCAATGTGCAGCTACATCAGCTGGCTTCAAAGCGGCCTGTGGAGCTCAAGCGGCACGGCTGCAAGCGCTGATTTGATCATGTTTTTATGTTTTTTTCGTTTCACACAGCTGATTAACTTTGGGGGCAAAAATTAAAAATCACGCCGAACCACGCTCTTTTTCACGAGCTTGGCATAAATCCAACAAGCTACATAAGCGATGGAGGTTAGAATAGCGGCAAAATTTTGACTCAGTCCACCGGAAATCCCCATGATCAAGCGTAGCTTCGAAAGAATAGCCACCACCTGGCTGGCTGGCCTGTTAGCTCTGTTACCCTTTTTACTCACCTTAGCCCTACTGGCATGGCTGGTTAAAATACTAAACAATTTTATTGGTCCGCAAAGTATGGTTGGGCAATTCTTTGCACTGATTGGCCAGCCCGTGATTAATCACCCCATACTGGGTTATGTAATTGGCTGGATCATATTAATTGGTGCCATTTACCCACTAGGGATTATTGTTCAGTCGAAGCTGAAGCGGCACTTGGCCTATTTACTTGATAAAACAGTAAGACGGATTCCAGTCATTGGCACTTTATATAATACTGCAGACCGTTTTGTGAGCTTACTTGATCAAAAAGAAGATGCAGATATCGGCAGTATGAGCCCAGTATGGTGTTTATTTGGTGGCGATGGTGTTGCCGTACTAGCGCTAATGCCTAATCCTGAGCCTATTGAAATCGAAGGCCGTCTCTATCAAGCGGTACTGGTCCCCACAGCACCGGTTCCTATTGGCGGCGGGCTACTTTATATTCCTAGCGAATGGATTAGACCCGCTAATATTGGTGTGGATAAACTCACGAGTATTTATATGTCTATGGGAATTACCCCCCCACCATCGCTCAAAAAAGCCTCGCAATCTGCAGCACAAATTTCCCCTGCCCCCCGCTAGATGCATAAAAAATAGCCTTACCCAACACCTAGCTATACAGACAAGGCTAATATGCGCACACTTTTTCTCAACCTTTCCTTGATCTGACACAAACCATACTAAATTAAAAATAGTTAAACTTCAATTTTAACCGACAGGTAGATCCGCCATGACTACGACCGCATTCTTTATTCCCTCAGTAAACCTCATGGGCTCAGGTTGCCTTCAAGACGCAGCGAGCACCATTCAATCTTACGGCTTTAAAAAAGCGCTGATTGTGACGGATGCCGTACTCAATAAAATAGGTATGGTCGCCAAAGTGAGCGAGCTGCTTGGCGCGCATGGCGTGGTTTCTGTGGTGTTTGACGGTGCTCAGCCCAACCCAACCGTGGGTAATGTTGAAGCTGGGTTAAAATTACTTAAAGAAAACAACTGTGACTTTGTAATCTCGCTAGGGGGTGGCTCACCGCACGATTGCGCTAAAGGCATTGCACTTTGCGCCAGCAATGGTGGCAACATTCGCGAATACGAAGGCCTAGACCAATCTAAAAAACCACAACTACCTTTAGTTTCCATCAACACCACCGCCGGCACAGCAAGTGAGATGACACGGTTCTGTATCATTACTGATGAAATACGTCATGTAAAAATGGCGATTGTAGACAAACATGTAACGCCGATTCTTTCGGTAAATGACCCAGAGCTGATGCTAGATAAGCCTAAAGGCCTAACCGCTGCCACCGGCATGGACGCGCTCACCCACGCCATGGAAGCTTATGTATCCACCATTGCGAATCCCATTACCGATGCTTGCGCACTTAAAGCAGTCACACTGATTAGCGAAAATCTGCGCCACGCCGTAAGCGACGGCCAGAATCTGCACGCTCGCGAGCAAATGGCCTATGCGCAATTCTTAGCGGGTATGGCGTTTAATAATGCATCGCTTGGCTACGTACACGCCATGGCGCATCAACTTGGTGGTTTTTACGATCTGCCTCACGGCGTATGCAATGCGATATTGCTTCCACACGTGCAGAAATTTAACTCACGCATTGCCGCCAAACGTCTCGGCGAAGTGGCTCACGCCATGGGCTGCGATGTGCGCTTCTTAAGCGATGAAGCCGCCGCCGAAGCCTGCCTCGCCGCCATCCGCCAGCTAGCCGCTGACGTAGGCATTCCCGTTGGCCTGACCGAGCTAGGCGTAAAAGAAGCCGACTTCCCCACCCTCACCGCCAACGCCTTGAAAGATGCCTGCGGTTTTACCAACCCTATCCAAGCCACAGCAGAAGAAATTACTGCGATTTATAAGGCTGCGATGTAAGAGTTTAATGCAATTTGACCGTGTGTATTTGAAAGCAAACAAGAGTACGTCATCTCGTAAGCTTTATTGCATTCGGCCAAGTTACGCGTTAATTAAACAAAAATGCCGCAAACTTTTGTTTGCGCCGTTTTTTTAATGAATGAGCGTTGCCCCTAGCAGCCTGCCGGACTTAAGCGATCGTAGCGAGGGAAAGACCGGTTTGAGACCGATTTCGCGGGTTTTTGAGGCGAATAGCTGGCTATTCAACGAGAAAATGCGTGAAATATGGCCAAACTCGGCTTTTCCGTAGTAGATCAGTCTTAAGTCCGACAGGCTGCTAGGCTTGCTTGAAGTGCCCCTGTACCCTAGGTGCCATTGCCCCCCCTCTACAGCGTCATGCCTGCGGTGATTACACCTTTAAAAATCAAACCATTGCCTTCGCCACGAATGCCACACTCATCCCCAGATCGCTTATAATCGCGCGTTTTACGCGATGGCCTTACCATGACTACTCCTGCCCTTATTGAATCACTCGACTTTGAAGGCCACGGGATTGCACGCGTAGATGGAAAGACGATTTTTATTGACGGTGCCCTGCCACGAGAAAGCGTCAGCTATAAAAGCTATCGTATTAAGCCGCGTTTTGAAAATGCCGAAGCCACGCAAATCCATACCAGCAGCCACCTGCGGGTTAATCCGCCCTGTCCGCATTTTGGCAGTTGCGGGGGGTGCAGCATGCAGCATATGGAATTCTCTGGCCAAGTGGCGGCTAAGCAACGGGTACTGGAAGACAATTTAAAACGCATTGGCAATATCAAACCAGAAATGCTGCTACCTGCGATTTACGGGCCAGAATGGGGTTATCGCCAACGGGCGCGTTTATCGGTGTCGGTAAGGGGCAATGAGGTACGCTTAGGCTTTTTTGAAAAACGCTCTAAGATCATCGCCGATCTAAAAGAATGCCATGTGTTACCGCCGCATATCTCCAAGCAAATTTTGCCGCTGCGCCAGCTGATTAAACGCCTTTCTATCAAAGAAAACCTACTGCATATCGAGCTGGCGGTGGGTGAGCATGTCGATATTCTGGTGCTGCGCACCCCCATCAAGCCCAATAAAGCTGATCAGGCGTTGCTTAAAACATATGCAGATGAATGGAAAGTGCAATTCTGGCTGCAGGCAAAATCAAGCGAAGCGGCCACCGTGTTCTATCCAAACAATGCGCCGCAGCTCAGCTATAGTATTCCTGAATTTGGCATTGTGATGCGTTATAAACCCACCGAATTTACCCAGGTAAACCACCTCATCAACCGCACGCTGGTGGCGCGGGCGATGGGCTTACTTGATCCGCAGCCTAATGAAGTGATTGCTGACTTTTTCTGTGGCGTGGGTAACTTTACGCTGCCAATAGCCAGAAGCGGTGCTAAAACGCTGGGTATGGAAGGCTTGCAGCAGCTGGTAGACCGCGCCAATGAAAGCGCTGCGGATAATCAGCTGGCTAGCAATACCCAGTTTAAAGTCGCTAATTTATTTGAGATGACTGAAAGCTGGCTAAAAAAGCTCGGCCACTTCGACAAAATGCTGATCGACCCGCCACGGGACGGCGCACATGAATTATGCAAATCCATCAGCGCCCAAAACGGCCCACAACGCATTATTTATGTATCGTGCAACCCCGCCACACTAGCGCGTGATGCAGATGTACTGGTGCATGAGAAAGGCTATGTGCTCAAAGCAGCAGGTATCGTCAATATGTTCCCACACACGGCACACGTTGAGAGCATTGCTTGGTTTGAGAAGGCCGAGTAGCACCCGCTATACTAATCGGCAGTGCATTCAGTCATGCGATCATGCTTAAGTGGCCATTTCAATTACAGAAATGGCTAACTGCTTACCTTCACCTCAAACAAATCAACAACAAGGGAGAGAACTAAGATTGCCAGTATTGTTTGTCAACTTAAATTAAGTTAACGTAACTTTATTTTGCCGAGCTGACAGCTATGACCATCATCCTTTCAGGGCTTTACCGCTACCCAATTAAATCTAGCCAAGGCCAGCGGCTGCAGCAAAGTCAGGTACAAAGCAGCGGCCTGCCTTTTGATCGCACATGGATGATTGCCACCCCCAATGGCAGGCTTATTACTGGCCGAGAATTCCCCAAGTTAGTTTTATTGTCGGCCGAGCCAAGCACTGAAGGCCTTAGCCTAAGCGCGCCTGGCATGCCCACACTATTTGTTGCTACTGGCTTGTTTAGCCAAGTTCACCCCGCCAGCGTATGGGAAAGCGACTTTACCGCCCATCACGGTGCCAGCGATGCAGACGCTTGGTGTTCGGCCTATTTAGGTGAGCAGGTGATCTTACTTTGGACAGGGCTGGAGCTCAACCGCCAAAGCAGCAAGGGCGAGCCGATTACCTTTGTGGATGGGCACCCGTTATTGCTGACAGGGGAAAGCTCGCTTGCAGATCTCAACCATCGTCTTGATCAAAAGCTATCTATGCAACGCTTCAGACCCAATCTGATTATGCAAGGCGCTGATGCTTTTGCTGAGGATAGCTGGAAAAAAATCCGTATCGGCGAAGTCATTTTTAGCTTTATTAAGCCCTGCACGCGCTGCGTATTTATCACGATAGACCCAGAAACGGGCGAAAAATCTCCCAATCAAGAGCCATTACGCACCCTAGCAAAATACCGAAAAACTGCAGATGGTGTGATCTTTGGACAAAATATTGCGGTAGAAAAAGGCGGTGTAATTAACGAGGGCATGATCGTAGAAATTTTGGAGTAATTGATAGGGCGCTGCCAGCAACACCCTATCTAAATATCAAGGCTCAGCGCGCTGCGCCTTGAGCAAGATCACTGCTCAGCAGACCGCACTCGTGCAATCACCTGATTACCCGTGCCTTTATATTCCACTGATTGAAACGATAGCATCCGTGCCATCGAAATACCTCGACCATGCGGGTCAAACGCACGCTCTGGCGACATCTCCAAAAATGGCTGCCATTCAAAGCCATTGCCTTCATCGGTGATGGTAAAAACAATTTCGCCGACCTCCCGATAAAACGCAACCTTCACCTTGCGATGTTCATACTCTGGCAGCGTTAAGCGCGCTTCTATCTCATCTTGCCAACGACCATGCTGTAAGAGGCGCGTTTTTTCAGCGTAGCTAATAGCTAAATTACCGTGTTCTACCGCATTCACTAAGAGTTCAGACAAGCCCAATGCCACCCGCTGCGGCTCTGGGCAAGCATTGGAGAGCAGCAAGGTCAGGTGGCGAGCTTCATCCAAGGTCTGAAAATGGAACTCGCCCTTCATCAGTAAATGGTAAGAGCTGGCTTGTGCGGCTAATTGCGCATCCAGCTGGCTTTTTTCACGATGAAAATTAACCGCTGCAGCCACAATTGCCAGCAACATATCACGCTGAAATGGCTTAATTAAATAGTAATAAGCACCCGCCGCCAGCCCTTCACGCACGTTTTCTGCAGCGCCTACAGCCGTTTGCATAATCACCGGCAGATGTTCAAATTCTGGTTGCTGTCGTAATCGGGCAAGTAGAGCCATACCATCCATACGTGGCATCATGCGATCAAGCAGCACGGTGTCAAATGAGTGATCTTCTGACAAAATCCCCCAAGCCACTTCACCATCCTCGGCCACCACCACATCGTAGCCAGCATCCGTAAGGTGCTCAGAAAGTATTTCTAAATTAAAGGGTTCATCATCAACAATAAGTACCCTAGCCCGCTCTTGCATGTCATCTCCTCTCCACTTTTATCACTTCAACCCCCGCCCTGTAAGCAGCAAGGTAAATTGTTCGCGGATGTAGCGTTCATACTTAATATATAGATTATTTAATATATAGATTATTCTATTCTATTTCCTGATTATGTCTCTTGCTCCGGAACCCTTGATTTAGTGACCTGCGCGGCATTGCTAACTTCAGACGATTCAATTGGTTTTGACATGGAGCGCCCTTATTCCGCACACATCTTACTCAAGCCGGATCATGCGCGTGCGAAAGCTCGGCTGAGCAAGAGACATAATCAGGTTCTATTTAATTTAATTATTTTAATACTTTATGGCATATTATTTTAATAAGGCATATAAGTCAGCAAACTGCTGCGATAACTTATGATTTGGATCAAGAATAAGCAAAGGTATAGCGCGTTCATGTGATTCCCTTACTTTAACTGAAGCCCCTAGAAACACATCTAGCACTGGCAAACCCTGCTGTTTTAGTTCTGCGACCATTCGTGCTGGCAAGCTGGCACGAGCTTGAAACTGATTCACAATAATGCCTTCAATCACTAAATCAGCATTATGATCATTGCGAATCTCTGCCACTCTATCAATCAACCCCAATAAGGCATGCCGTGAGAATTCATCACAATCAAATGGAATCAAACAACCTTCTGCCGCAATCAACGCAGATAAAGTAAAGAAATTTAAAGCTGGAGGCGTGTCCAGCCAAACTTCATCAAAATCATTTACTAATTCATTTAAAGCTTCACGCAATTTATAAATTTTATGCCTTGATTCTAATTTGGATTCCAACTCAGCGATTTGTGGGTGCGAAGGCATAATCGATAGCCGCTCAAATGGGCTGCGATGCACAAACTCACGCGTGTCTTTGGCATACATACTAAAGTTAAGAACTTGATCAAAAAAATCTAACAAACTAGGCTTGGCCAAATCAAGGCCCACCCCTAGCAAATAATGGCTTGAATTAGCCTGCGGATCTAAATCAACTACCAATACCCGTTTACCTGCTTTGGCAGCAGCCGCCGCCAAATTAATAGTGATTGTTGATTTACCAACACCACCTTTTTGATTAAACACCACACGAATTTTCATCTAGACCATCTCTTATTTACTCATTATTACAATGAATACTAGCAGCTCTTATTCAACTTGTATTGCGTCGCACAATAGGTGTGGTGATTATGTAAAAAGGGTAGCGATGTAAGACAACAAAAGTAAATCAGTTAAACAACATTTTTAACAAACTAATCCATCACTAAAAGCTGCCACTTGCCATCAAACAATCCTTCAATCGGTTTATAGCATGTTTTGTAAGCCATTTTTCGGCATTGGTCAATCCAATATCCGAGATAAACATAGGGGAGCTGCATTTCTTTTGCTAGATCAACTTGCCAAAGAATATTGAATACCCCCAAGCTTGCCCCAGGGAGATCTGGATTATAAAAAGTGTATACCGAGGAAATCCCATCATCTAGCTGATCAATCAAACTGACCATCTGTACTTGATCATCAAGGCTAAACTCTGCCAAGAAACTACTCACATTACTTTTTAATATAAAATTTTGATATTGTTCTCGATTATCTTGATCCATCCCACCACCAGAATGCCTTGCCATTTGATAGCGCTGATACAATAAATAATGTGATTCTAAGTATTCCAAACCCAGTAATCTAACTTGTAATCCAGCATGTAATTTTTGCACGCGGCGTTGGGTACGATTAGGTTTAAATTGCTGCACGGGTAGCCGCACCGGCACACAGGCGCGGCATTGATCACACCAAGGCCGATAAACAAATAGCCCACTACGCCGAAAGCCATGCTGCACTAAATTGCTATACGCTTGGCTATCAATAAGCTCCGCTGGCACCGCCACTTGCGAGCGCGCCACTTGTCCATCCAAATAGCTGCACTCATACGTCGCTGTGGCGTAAAACTGTAAAGAAATCGTGCGAGTGCGCAGCGAATCATTCATGTTTTTACTCCGTGGAGATAAGACCAAGGACCAACTTGATGTGGCTCTGTAATAAGTACGTTTAAGCGCTCAATAAACTCATCGCGCAAAATCTCACGCGCACCAAAGCGAGCCAAGTGATCGGTACGCATCTGACAATCAATTAACTTAAACCCTTGCAGCTCTAGATAGCGCACTAAATGCACAAAGGCAATTTTAGAGGCATCCGCTTTTCTGGCAAACATAGATTCACCGTAGAACATTTTTCCGATGGCGATGCCATATAAACCTCCTGCAAGCTCACCATCAATCCAACATTCTGCTGAGTGTGCCCAACCAGCAAGGTGCAAAGCCCCGTAACTGGCACAAATATCTTCACTAATCCAAGTTGCAGGCTCGCCATCACGCGGAGCAGCACAGCCTTGCATCACCTGGGCAAATGCCGTATCAAAACGTACTTCATACGGGCGATTCCTAAGCACTTTCTCTAGCGACTTAGGAATATGCAGCTCGGCGGGGAAAAGCACCATCCGTGGATTAGGACTCCACCAAAGAATAGGCTCATCAGGCATAAACCAAGGGAAAATACCTGACATATACGCTGCCAACACTCGCTGAGGCGACAAATCCCCCCCCCGCCGCCAACAAACCATTTGGCTCTTGCAAGGCAAGAGAAAGCGGAGGGAACTGCAAACTGCTACCAAGCCAAGGAATCACTTAAATTACGCCACCTTGCATGTTGCACAAATACCATACAAATACATTTCATGATCCTGAATATCAAAGCCATGTTCCTTGGCAATGGCATCTTGGCGCTTTTCAATTTCAGCATCATAAAATTCTTCAACCTGCCCACACTTCACACAAACCAAATGATCGTGATGGCCACCCGCGCTCAGCTCAAAGACTGATTTACCGGTTTCAAAATGATGACGCACCAAAATACCAGCCTGCTCAAACTGCGTGAGCACGCGGTAAACAGTAGCCAAGCCAATATCTAAGTTGTCAGCGATCAACAGCCGGTAGACATCTTCCGCTGTCATATGACGCTGATCACCTGTCTCAAACAAGTTTAAAATTTTCAACCGTGGCCCAGTCGCCTTCAAACCCATTTCTTTTAATTCGTTTGCTTTACTCATGCGATTCTCTCCCAGTTTTAGGCTACATGCCCCAGATCAGGTTATGATATAGCGTTTAAGTTGGTCACTCCAACCCGCTCTGGAAAATATCGCCCATGATGAAGGCAAAAGTACTTATTTTATTGCTCCCTATCGCGCTAGCTACCTCGGCGTGCAGTGTTGCTAATTTCCTTACACCTTATAAACTCGACATCCCACAAGGTAATGAAATTACCGCTGATCAAGTCGCCAAGCTCAAAACAGGGATGACGCACTCACAAGTGCGCTTTCTCTTAGGCACACCGCTGCTAACGGACCCCTTTCATGCCAACCGCTGGGACTACTTATATAGCGATGCCCGCGCGGGTGTGTTAAGAGACAAAAAAAGCTATGTGCTTATTTTTGAAGGTGATAGCTTAGTTAGCTTCTCTGGCGAAACACTACCAGCCCCTGCCAAATTTCAATCTGCCGAAACTTCTGTAGCCAGTGCTGTGACACCTGCTCCAGCCGCTAAGGAATAAACAACATGACGATTAAAATCGCCATTGCCGGTAGCAGTGGCCGCATGGGCCGCATGCTAATCGAAGCCGTTATCGCAGCAAAGGATTGCCAGCTGTTTGCCGCCTTTGATCGCGAAAACAGCCCCGCAATCGGTAGCGATGCAGCAGCTTTTTTAGGTAAAAATTGCGGTGTGAATATCAGTGCTAATCTCAATTTGCTAGCTGGTGCCGATGTTTTAATCGACTTCACTCGCCCCGAAGGCACATTGCAGCATTTATCAGCCTGCCAAAAACATGATGTGAACATGATCATTGGCACCACGGGCTTTGAAGAAACAGGCAAAGCCACAATTACCGCAGCCGCCGATAAAATTGCCATTGTGCACGCCTACAATATGAGCGCTGGGGTTAATTTACTGGTAAAGCTACTTGAAGTAGCCGCAAAAACCCTGAATACCGGCTACGACATTGAAATCCTAGAAATGCATCACCGCATGAAAGTGGACGCGCCTTCTGGCACGGCCTTAATGCTGGGCGACGCAGTAGCAGGAGCAATGGGGCAGAAGCTAGAAGACTGTGCGGTTTATGATAGGCACGGCATTACTGGCGAGCGAGATCCATCCAGTATTGGTTTTGCCACGTTACGCGGCGGAGATGTGATTGGCGACCATACGGTAATTTTTGCTGGCATGGGCGAGCGTATAGAAATTTCGCATAAAGCATCTAACCGCAATATCTACGCCCAAGGCTCTATCCGCGCTGCACGTTTTTTAAGTGGCCAGCAAACCGGACTGTTTGATATGCAGGATGTATTGGGTCTAAGTTAATCAGGAGCAGACTATGCGCTGGCAAGACTTACGACGTAGCGATAATGTGGATGACCGCCGTGATGACGACGGCGGTGGCAGGCTGCCCATTGGCCAGCTAGCAGCCTGTCGGACTTAAGCGATCGTAGCGAGGGAAAGACCGGTTTGAGACAGATTTCGCGGGTTTTTGAGGCGAATAGCTGGCTATTCAACGAGAAAATGCGTGAAGTATGGCCCAATACGGCTTTTCCGTAGTAGATCAGTCTTAAGTCCGACAGGCTGCTAGGTATTGGTGGCGTGGTAATTGTCGGCGTCATTAGCCTGCTACTGGGGCAAACGCAGCCGTGAATGAAACGTCAACAGACCCTAGGGCTTCTTGCCAATCACAACGCGCCCACACATCGAAACCAATCCACTCAAGCTAAAGTGACCACTTGCGATGATCCAGCCAGCCAGTTTGCGCGCGCCATCTTGGCCTCTACCGAAGATGTGTGGAGTAAAGCCTACCCAGAAGCCTTTGGCAACGCCTATAAAAAGCCCACACTCGTATTATTTAGAGACCAGGTTAATCCGCCTGCGGTAGCGCCTCTTCTGTGATGGGGCCATTTTATTGCTCGGCAGATCAGCAAATTTATATCAACCTGAGCTTTTATGATGAGCTAGCCAAACGCTATGGCGCACCAGGTGATTTTGCTAATGCCTATGTGCTAGCGCATGAAATTGGTCATCATGTGCAAAATCTCTCTGGCATTTCAGGTAAGGTGCGCCGAAAACAACAACAGGTGTCTGAAAAACAAGCGAATGCACTATCTGTAAAACTAGAGCTTCAGGCCGATTGCTTTGCTGGTGTTTGGGGCTATTACGCAGCGCAAAATAAACGACTAGAACCTGGCGATGTAGAAGAAGGCTTAGCCGCCGCCAACGCCATTGGTGACGACACCTTGCAGCGTGGAGCAGGCCAAGCGGTTACACACCAGATGCCTTTACACACGGCAGCTCAGAGCAGCGTATGCATTGGTTTAAACAGGGATTAGCAAACGGCAAGGTGAATAGCTGTAATACATTCACTAGTAAGTAAACAACATTTTACAAATAGCAGAAACGACAACGGGGTGCAAATGCACCCCGTCGCTTATTGCGGTAGAACAGATGAAATACATACTGAAGGTTAATGTTAATAAAAACAACGTTCACTTCAAAAGCAGCTACAGGAAAAACACGTACAAAAAATACTACGGTACGGCCACATCTACAGCTACAACTCAGTACTTACATCTAATACACGCAAAGAGCAGATACTACGACATCTGATGGCCTTCTCGTGTTGGCAGAACTTTTTCACCAATCACTGCACTACAGATGCCCAGCATAACGACACATTAGCCGCGTCGCAACGGGGGCAAACCTCACCTCCGAAAACAGCACTTCTTGGAAACTATTCATTCGATCTCCTTTTGCTGTTGCTGGAGATTTAGTTATACACCTAGCAATTTAATCCTGCAACATATCCGGACGACCAAGCCCACTGAAAGTTGTACCCACCCAGCCAGCCGGTCACATCGACCACTTCACCAATAAAAAATAAACCAGCAACATGGCGTGCTTCCATGGTTTTAGAAGACAAAGCCTGCGTATCCACCCCGCCGCGTGTCACCTCGGCTTTTTTATACCCCACCGATCCCGAAGGAATAATCGACCAGTGGTGAAAGCTTTCTTCTATTGCAGCCAATTCTTTAACTGAATATTGTTTAAGCGGTTTAATCTCGCCCCACTGCGTCAGCCAAGCTTGCACCAAGCGCTTAGGCAGTAGCTCCGCTAAAATAGTAGTGATCAGTGCATCCCGATTAGCACCTGCCCATAGCGCAGCAAAATCCACATCAGGCAATAAATCAATTTCTAAGCTATCGCCCGCTCGCCAATAGCTAGAGATTTGCAAAATAGCGGGGCCAGATAGGCCCTTGTGTGTTAGCAAGATGGCTTCTCTAAATTGCATATCACAACAGCTCACCACAGCGTCTTCAACCGCCACCCCTGCCAAATCAGCCCATAAATCTTGTGGTTGAAAGGTAAGAGGAACAAGGGCGGGAGCGAGGGACAGCACGGGTATATCAAACTGCTTGGCAATATCAAAGCCTAGGCCAGTCGCACCAATCGGCGGAATAGATAAGCCCCCACAGGCCACTACCAGCGAGCGGCATTGCCAAGTTTCGCGGCTGGTTACCACTGCAAAGCCATTGGCCGTTTTTTCAATCGATACGATGCCGGTGTCCATGCGCCACATCACATCGCCTTGGTCCACTTCGGCTTTTAGCATGTCAATGATCGCTTGCGAGCCTTGGTCGCAAAACAATTGCCCCAAGGTTTTTTCGTGATAGCCAAGGCCATGCGCCTCAACCATTTTAATAAAATCAAACTGACTATATTGCTTAAGCGCAGATTTTACAAAATGCGGGTTGGCCGATTGATAGCAGCTAGCAAAAGTATTTAAATTAGTAAAATTACAACGCCCGCCGCCAGAAATACGAATCTTCTCTGCAAGTTTTACCGCGTGGTCGATCAATACCACGCTACGACCACGTTGGCCTGCAGTGGCCGCGCACATCATGCCAGCCGCGCCGGCCCCAATTACAATTACATCCACCACATTTTGCATTACTCTACCTTTGCCACCATCGGCCTAAGGCCAAAAACGGCGTATTGTAACTCACGAGGTGAATCCATGAATCCTGATCATGTTCTTAATTTTTGGTTTGGCCAGCCCCTTGAAATTCGCAGCGAATGGTTTCGTAAAGATGCTAACTTTGATGCACAAATCAAAGCACAGTTTTTAAGCGCAATCGAGGCCGCCGCCAATGGCGAGCAAGCCGCTTGGCTCAACACCCCAAGTCACAGCTTGGCCTACATTATTTTACTAGACCAGTTCCCACGTAATATTTTCCGCAATGATGCACAAAGCTTTGCATATGATGCATCTCGCCTTAGCAGCAGCTAAGGCCGCAGTCTGTAAAGGCTTTGATCAGAAGCTCACCCCACTTGAGCAACTCTTTATTTATCTGCACTTTGAGCATTCAGAAAGCCTAAGCGATCAAGAACAAGCCGTTGAGCTTATGACAGGCTGGCAAGTGGATGAAAAACTGCAAGGCTTTTACGATTACGCTGTAAAACATCATGCGGTAATTCAGCGCTTTGGCCGCTTTCCACACCGCAATCAACTATTAGGCCGCAACTCAACGGCAGAAGAACTAGATTACTTATCACAACCTGGCGCGGGTTTTTAATTACTGATGTTACGCAGGCCTTTAGGTGGAATGCGCTCTGCAGCTGATTGAGAAAATCCTAACCCATTGATTTTTCATAATGGGTGCGTAACATCAGTTAATTAGTTTTATTTGGCATTTTTACAAGCGCAGTAAAACGCTGTTGCAGATAAAATCAAGACTCCCAGAATCAACCGGATTGCCTACGATGTATCAGCTTATCGCCTCCGATCTTGATGGCACCCTGCTCAATGGCGAGCATATGGTGGATGCCTATACGGCAGAAACGCTACGCACGCTGGAAGAGCGTGGTGTGCAGTTTGTCATTGCCACCGGACGTCATTATTTAGATGTGATGGGAATTCGAGATGTGTTGGGCATCCGAGCCCATTTAATCACCTCAAATGGTGCACGCATTCATAGCCCAGATAATGAGCTGATCCACGCGGAGGATATCCCCGCCAATTTGGTGAAGGAGCTCTCGCAAGCAGAATTTTCTGCAGGCACCTTATTAAATTTTTATCTTGATGATGCATGGCTCATTGATCAGCACAGCCAATACCTACTCGATATGCACCAAGATTCTGGCTTTACTTACCGGATCGAAGACCTCGCTAACCACAATGGCCATGGTGTGCCCAAGATTTTATATATTGGTAATCACGCGCATTTGCTTGAGGTAGAGAGCAAATTACGCGAGCGCTTTGGCAACACCTTGTATATCACCTTTTCTATGCCCGATTGCCTAGAAGTCATGGCTGCGAGCGTATCCAAAGGGCACGCTTTGCAAGTAGTGCTTGATCGCCTTAGCCTAAAACGCGAGCAGTGTATTGCTTTTGGCGATGGGCAAAATGATCTAGAGCTATTACAAACAGCGGGCCACCCAAGGCTCATGAGTAATGCGAATCCTCGTTTAATCGCCGCCCTGCCAAATGTGGTACAAATTGGTAGTAATGAAGAATCCGGCGTGGCGAAACACCTGCGCAGCGCTTTCAATATGACTCACTAATTACATTAAGATGGTGGCGGTATTCATCGCCACCACAAAGCCTCACTCGGCTTAAGGCTTAGCTTTAAACGCCACTTGACGATCATACTCCTTACCTTTTTCTGACAAGTTTTTCCTGCAAACTGATCTATCCTAATGATTGGCTAGCAGCCTGTCGGACTTAAGCGATCGTAGCGAGGGAAAGACCGGTTTGAGACAGATTTCGCGGGTTTTTGAGGCGAATAGCTGGCTATTCAACAAGAAAATGCGTGAAATATGGCCAAATCCGGTTTTTCCGTAGTAGATCAGTCTTAAGTCCGACAGGCTGCTAGTCATTTCCACATCTTGCGACATTTTTTTTGTTCTGATATAAATAGTCCTAACACGAACAATATGGCTCACATGTCATGGAAAACTTCCAAATCACCCTCCGTGAACTGGTGCGCTGCTATCAAGCTTTTGAACAATTGTCTAATCGGCACATCCGCACTATGGATTTAACCCCAGCTCAATTTGATATTGTGGCTACCCTAGGCAACACACAAGGGATGAGCTGCCGTGAGCTAGGCGAAAAAACCTTAATAACTAAAGGAACTTTAACGGGTGTACTGGATCGCTTAGAGGCAAAAGACATTATTCGCAGAGAAACCACGAATGCAGACCGGCGCAGTTTGCGAGTATTTCTAAGCCCTGCTGGTGAAGAGCTGTTTAATCGTACTTTTAATCAGCACCTTGATTATATTCGGCCGTTTTTTTCAGAATTATCCGCACAACAATTAACAGAAATAAACCGTTCACTGGCTGAACTTCGCAGTAAATTTCAAGACCAAACAAATGCAATTTAAATTCTTCCATTACTTTTTAAAATAGTGAGCAAAATGAGTAAAAAACAATACGATGGAATGCAAGTTTTATTGCACTGGTTATCTGCCCTCTTAATCTGTGCTGCATTTGGCCTAGCATGGACCATGGACGATATGCCATTATCTCCGCTTAAATTTAAAATTATTTCTTGGCACAAATGGGCGGGGATTACCGTGCTGGCGCTAGTGGCTATTCGGCTGATTTGGCTAAAACTCAAAGGTGCTCCCGCAGCAGACCCTAGCCTACCCGCTTGGCAAAGTAAGCTCTCTAGCGGCGTGCATCATCTACTTTATTTATTAATGTTTGCCATGCCGCTTTCTGGTTGGCTAATGAGCTCGGCCAAAGGCATCTCCGTAGCTTATCTAGGCCTATGGCAATTGCCAAATTTGGTCGAAAAAAATGAAGCCCTAGCTGGTACATTAAAAGCCAGCCATGAATTATTTGCCACCGCCTTACTGGTTCTTATTGGCCTGCATATTGCTGCAGCGCTTAAACACCATTTTATTGACCGAGACACTATTTTGGCTCGGATGCTGCCTTTTTTACGTAAAAATTAATCTTAATAACTGCTACTTTTCTATCTTTACTGGAGAATTAAATGATTCGGCATATCCTTAGCGCCACGCTCATTTCGGCCATTAGCCTTTCAGCAAACGCAGCACAAACATTAGTTCCACAAAAAAGCAAAGTAGATTTCAGCTTTAAGCAAATGGGTGTAACAGTGGATGGCGGCTTTAAAAATTTCAGCGCCAAAGTAGACTTTGACCCAGCTAAGCCAGAAAAAGCCCAAGCAGAAATAATTGTCGATTTAGCCAGCATTGATGTTGGTGGCAGCGATGGTAATGCCGAAGCAAAGAAAAAATCGTGGTTTGATGTAGCCGCCTTCCCAAAGGCCACCTTTATTGCCAGTAGCATTAAAGCACTGGGTGCTGGCAAGTTTGAAGCCAAAGGCAAGCTCACCATTAAAGGCATTAGCCGCGATATAACAACCCAACTCACCACAAAATCAGAAGCAGGTAATCTGGTGGTAGAAGGCAATCTCCCTATTTTGCGCTTGCAATATAAATTAGGTGATGGTGTTTGGGCCGATACGGATACGGTTGCTGACCAAGTTATTATTAAATTTAAAATAGCGCTTGCCGGTACCGCAGGCAAATAAGTTTTACCCACCCCACTGGAGTCTACAATGAAGCGTTTTATCGCCACGGCACTACTCGCAGGTTTTAGCAGCACCGTTTTTGCAGCACCTGTTGTTTACAACTTAGATCCATCCCACACCTACCCAAGCTTTGAATTAAGCCATATGGGCTTTTCAATTCAAAATGGTCGCTTTGATAAATCCAGCGGCACTATCACGCTAGATGCAGAAAAGAAAACCGGCGCAGTGGATATCAGTATTGATACACGTAGCCTCAATAGCGGCTGGGAAAAGCGCGATGCTCACGTTAAAGGCCCAGATTTCTTTAATAGCGAAAAATTCCCAGCAATGACATTCAAATCCAATAAATTGGTATTTGAAGGTGAAAAACTGGTAGCAGTAGATGGCAATTTCACCCTATTAGGTGTAACCAAGCCGCTGACTTTAGCCGTTAGCAACTTTAAATGCGCAATGCACCCAATGATGAAAAAACAAGCATGCGGCGCTAATGCTACTGCAACCATCAAGCGCAGTGAATTTGGCATGAATACTTACGTACCGAATATTGGTGACGACGTTAAGCTCAGTATTGCTGTAGAAGCAATTGCTCAATAATAAATAAAGATTAAAAAAGGGAAGAGATCATCTCTTCCCTTTTTTATTCGAATAATATTCAGCTCGCGAAACCCCAATTATAAAAGCACAGGTAAAACTTTACAGATAAAAAAAACAACATCAGCGGCTTAAATAGCAATTAAACAATTGGCATATATTGTAATTTATCAAGCTCTTTCTGCGTATCCTCACGCACCTGGTTAAGCACTGCTATTACAGCATAATCAGGCTCTACCTCAAGTGCAGACCAATGTTGACCTAAGATAATTGCGCCAATTTGTAGCGCAATTCCTTTAGCACTATGAGCGTACCGCACCGCCTCATTTAACTCCTGCTGCTTAAGCGCCGATTTATATAGTAGCTCTAACTCAGCCACACGGTTTAAGCCTCTTTGGCATAAAGCTAAATAACGCTCAAATTTAAATCCTAATGAATGAATCGCCGTTTGATAATCTAATAAGCCGCCCGCTTGCTTATAATTATTGTCTTGCCATTTACCTAACAACAAAAGCAATTCATCAATTTTAAACGGCTTTCTTAAATGCCCGCTAAAAGCCACAAAACCAGCCTCCTGCTGCAACTCTTCTAATGGGCTTGCTGATACTAAGTAAATCGGTTTTTTCCATTGCTGCTGCCGTAAAATACCTGCTGCAGCCATGCCATCCATTTGGGGCATCTGATAATCCATAATTATGCTATCAATGGCTGGATGTTGCTTAACCTGAAAAATAGCTTCAAAGCCATTACAAGCCTGTAGAGTGGTCGCACCGAAATCCTGCAAAATGCCACAAATCATTTCACGATTAATCGTTTCATCTTCCACCACCAAGATAATGCGCCCCATTAAGGATGGCTGTTGCGATTGGCCAATAAGTGAAGTGCCAACCGATGCCGTGACCACTTGGGTTTCAATAGTAACGATAAACTCACTCCCCTCCCCTTCTTGGCTACTAAAAATAATATCACCCTTCATTAAGCGAGCGTAATCACGGCTTAAAGACAAACCCAGCCCCGTTCCCCCCGCTAATTGACCCAATTTACTCTGCTCAAAGGGGGAAAAAATCAAAGATTGATCTTCTGCTTTAATCCCACAACCAGTATCGACAACCGCAGCATGCAAAAGATAACAATCCACTCCATACTCACCATAAAGCGTTAAGCTAATAGCACCACGTTGAGTAAACTTAAGGCTATTACCTAGTAAATTAATTAAAATTTGACGCAGTTTCCCAGCATCTAAACTTAAATCAATTTCTAAACCATCATCAAAAAAAACATTAAATCTTAAGCCTTTTTCTTTCGCCATCATATTAAACATGGCCTCAAGCTCAAGCCTTAGCTGTTTTAAGCTGATGGTCTCAATAATCAATGAAATTTTATTCTGTTCTGACTTAGATAAATCCAATACATTATTGAGTAAGCTTAATAAATGCGTACCGCTATTTTCAATATAGCCAATCTCACGCCTACCCTCTTTATCCAGTGTATTTTTACGTAAAAGTCGATCGGTATAGCCAAGTATTGAAGTAAGTGGCGTTCTAATTTCATGGCTGATATGGGCCAAAAACCGACTTTTAGCCGCATTGGCTACATCCGCTTGCAACCTAGCTTCTTGTAATGTAACAGCAAACTCAGCAAGCTTTTTACGGCTAGTTTCGGTTTTCCAAAGGGCATAAACGCCCAAGGCTGCAAATAACAATAAAATAATAATTTGTGTTGTGGCTAATAGAATACGCAACTCGCCCCAGTACATAATGTTTTTTCGATAATCGTCAATCGATCTTGAATCATGACTACGAGCGGCCTGAATCAGATTGTTAACTGCTTCCTGCTGCTCTTTGGTTCTTTGATTAAGAAGGACCCAATTCGTTTTATTTATTGGATCATGCTTAAGTATTTCCACACCAAAATGAATGTAATCAACCAAGGGCTTTAATAAAGCCATATCAAGAGCTTCTTTACTGACTGAAGAAGGCAGTTTTACTTGATTATTAGCAAAACCATTAATGCGGCTAAAATAGATATCAAAGCGTAAATTAATCTCATCTAGCTGATGCCGATCACCATACTGTAATGCTTCACGTAAACGCGCATATTCGCTGCTGAGTTGGAAAAACTGCCAGAGCTGATTATCCATTCCCAATTGATTTGCACGTTCAAGCTCTCTTTTTTGCTCTAATTCAAAATGCACAATCAGGCTGAAATTTACAATCAACACGATGCATACAAAGCTTAAAATCAATCTAAATCGAGTCATGAGTTAATCGGCTTTAATTTTACGTAGCTGCCAACTACAACGGCGAAAATATTCTGTAATTCTTAATTCAGCATGATTTTGGAAAGGGTACATAATAAATAGTGGCCCTTTATCACGAATAGTCATTAATTTATCATTGCGTTTTCTAGCAACAATCACCTCGTATTGAAATGCATCAACTACAGGAATTGAAATTTCATAATCATTTAGTGCAACTAATTTAATATTACCATTTTTAATATTAGCTAGCTTTAAAACATCACGTAATAAAGGCCCTTCAAAAGTTTGCTCAGTAGAGAACCACGGTGTAGGGATTCGCATTTTTTGTTGTGGCAACTTGGCCAGTGCTGCATCATCAAGCTCTACACTTGGCCCTGATTTAGAACTAACAGAAAGAATAATATTATTAGACGCGGCAGCTGCTTGATTGACATATAGCAAGAGACACAAACTCAAAACAACAATCCGAAACATCCATTCATCCTTAAACACAAAAAATCTATCTATATTGTAAAGTAAAAAACAACAACTTGTAAGCATGAGCCTTTTGCAAAAACAGCCGTGGTCTCACCTCTATTCAAACAGTAATTTATTAACTTACACATAAAAAAAGCATCACTTACAAACGATGCTTTTTTATTTATAACAATATGGCTCACTAACTAAAGTATCTGCAGCAGATTGAGCAGTTTTATATCATTGATTGTAAGCTGCACATACCGCTTATTTTTTACCCAAATAGGAATCCATTACAGCACGGCCAGTGATTTAACATCACCTTTACGTAAATTAGCCGTACGGGCATCTTTTACCACACTAGAGCCTGTTGACGTTTCATTCGCCATTGCTCTGAGCCGGAAAATGGCCTGGCACAAGGCATGTGACGAAGGCAATAACGGCTTATTGTCGATGAGCATAATGCAGTGAATCGCCATTTTCCGGCCCAGCCCTTTGGGTTGGCTACATTTTTAAAGCTATATGCGGTTCCTGATCATGTCTCTTACTCCGGAACCCTGGATTGAGTAACCTCTACGGCAGTACTAATTTCAGACGATTTAATTGGTTTTGACGTGGAGGGCCCTTATTCCACACTTACCTTACTCAGGCCGGATCATGCGCGTGTGAAAGCGTGGCTGAGCAAGAGACATCATCAGGTAACTGTTAACTCAGCCTCTCTGCGCCTGAACACAAAAACATTATCAGGCATGCAATTTATTTTATCAGGGACATCAATCTAAATACCCTCCATAGCTATATTCAACTCAGCAAAGGAACGTAAGATATTAAGTCTGTCTCAACTTAAATCATAAATTAAAAATCGACATCCCTGATTACCCCATAAAAAAATAAAAATTAATTCAATATATTTAATCGTTAAATTACACATCACAGCACGAATTTTATTGCCAATGGCCCCAATAAAAAATTCGTACTACCACATATAAATTTTATATAAAAACAAACAACAGTATTTAGCAATCTATTTTATTTATGACTCTTAGTGTTCACCGTATAATCAAAAACAAGCACACCCTGCAGCGCAAGTAGCGGCCCTACAAACGCCTTAAATTTCTGATGCGCTAAATCATAGTACCGAGCATCAGTAACAATTGGCTCACCCACATAGTAATTACGATCGCCTTCCGAATTAAACGTAACCTGAAAAGCCTGCTCTAAGCCCTGATCTGCATTTTCACCACTACTTTGCAAACCTTCTTCAATTGAAGAAATATAAGGCTTATTGTTTCTTAGCGACTTTTGTAATGCCATAAAACGATTAGTTACTTCTAGGCGCTGCTCTGCATTGACAGAAGGCTTATACCGAAACAGAACAATATGCCGAAGCTGGCCTTTTTTATAATCTGAATGGGTAAAACGTGCCGCACCAACAGAATCTAATTCTTTTTTCAACTTATCTTGCTGATTAATCACTGAAACCTCCTCCAAAGACGCGGCACTCAAAGCAGGCATTGAATAACAAGCGGCTATCATTGCAACAACTGATAACACGGGCATCCGGATTAAATTTATCATATAAACAGCTCCATGATTAATAAATGAATTGCAATATACCACGCATAATAATCGTTGTTTTTAACCTAAAAAACAATCAAAAACATCTGATTCTAATGCCCTACTTTAAAGCATATAGCACAAATGTATACCAGATAATGCCTCTTGCTTACCTATCTTTAAAAAACATAAGTAGAACGAGCATCCTACTTAAATAACCACTTATGCCAATATAATAAAATACCGATACCATAAAGATACCCTTAGCCAACTTCTTACTGAGCAAGTTAAACAAGTAAGTGCAACAGCGATGCTGATCACAGAATGGGTGAAATGAAGTACCACCTCCCCTGTGCCAAGATAGTTGAGATACTCCATTTTTAGGGATTCCAACTAACACAGGGGGCCGGTTATTTATCATGCCGCGTATTCCCAAGGCTCGTAAGGAGGGCATTGTAAGCAAAATGCTTGCTCCGAATCCAATCAGCATCCGGCAGTTGGCTCTGCAAGAAAATCTCTCCGAAGCCACGTTGTACAACTGGCGAAATCAACTTCGCCAAGAAGGCCGCCCCGTGCCCGAACATCATCGCAACGGCATCAAGGGTAGAACAAAGCGCTATTAAAAAACGCCGCCCGCCTGCAAGCGCGGCCTGAACGGTGGCGTAACATGACCCGAAACTGGAGCTGGCAAGACGAAGTGCAACTCAACCCGGACCGACTCATTGAGCCTAAAACAATTGAGGAATTACAGGTAGCATAAACATTATTTTAAATACTCACTAATTTATAGAGAATTTAGTTATTTAACATGACATAGTATGGGGCAGGGGCGCTTTGATATATGGGAATCACATTGCAACTTGGGGCATCAAGGTAATGTAAAGTCATTTCACTCTACCTAGAAACACTTACCTTTAATGCAAAAAACCATGCGTCACATATTGTAATAGAAACCCCTTCCCACTCGGAATTTAAATTACACACTATTAGGAAGTCACCACGAGAAGTAAAATTAGTGGTCGCATCACTTGATCTGCTTACAAATAAACCAAATACCCTACAACATAAAACTGGCTACCTGCAAAAGATGATTTACAACTGAGCATAATAGTGAGGAAGAAAAATACTTTTTTAAAATTCTTACTCTTAAAATAATAATCAATCAAAACAGCGACATTTTTTATTGTGCAAAAATTTATTGGAAGTCACTTCAAAATAGACGACATAATACCACGTAATAAAAAAAACGACTCTCATTTACTGAAATATTTTTACAAAAATAGACAGAAAATAAATAATATTTTGTTATTTAAACATAAATTTTATCTACATTACATAAAAAAAGCCCCGCCAAATTGGCAGAGCTTTTTTTCTTTTTTCTCACAGCTATTAAAACGAATCACCCATAAAGCGGCAATAACAAAAATAGCTTAATCAATATCGCATTAGCAATATCAATAAAGAATGCGCCAACCATAGGCACAACTAAGAAGGCGATGTGCGAGGGGCCGAAGCGTTCGGTTACGGCTTGCATATTGGCAATGGCGGTTGGCGTAGCGCCCAAGCCAAAGCCGCAGTTACCGGCAGCGAAAACGACAGCATCGTAGTTTTTACCCATTACACGGAAAGTGACAAAGATGGCGAATAGCGCCATTATGCCGGCTTGCAGCGCCAAAATACCAAGCATAGGCAGGGCTAATGAGCCTAATTCCCACAAGCGCAGTGTCATTAAGGCCATGGCTAAAAACAGCGATAAGCTCACATTGCCCAATACCGATACGCCACGATCAAAGACTTGATAAAGGCCGAGTGCCGATAAGCCGTTTCTGAGCATAACGCCAATAAACAATACGCAAACAAAGCTAGGCAATTCAAAAGCCGTGCCTTTTAACACGCCGGCTAATGCTGAGCCTGCCATTAAGCTGACGGCGATTAAGGCCAGTGTTTCAATAAACACCTGTGAGGTAATTAAGCGTACCGCGTGTGGCTGCTCAAAAGGCGTTGGGGTTTCATCACTATTGTGCTCAGAACCGGGCGTTTTTACTTTTTTAACCAGATAACGTGCAACTGGCCCGCCAATCAAGCCGCCCATCACTAGGCCAAATGTCGCGCAGGCTATGGCAACTTCGGTGGCAGAGGCTAAGCCATATTTCTCGCTAAACACCGTACTCCACGCCGCACCCGTTCCATGCCCGCCCGACATGGTAATTGATCCGCCCAATAGGCCAAGCAGAGGGTTGATGCCCATCGCGCTAGCGGCGGCAATCCCGACTATGTTTTGCATAACCAGCATGGCAACCACCACACAAGTAAAGATCACAAGGGTGCGGCCACCCTTTTTCAGGCTAGCAAAATCTGCATTCAGGCCGATACTGGCGAAGAATGCGAGCATCAACGGCGTTTGCATGCCGGTATCAAACTTCACTTCTGTACCAAAACTCAGCCGTCCAAGCAACAACAAAGTAGCGACTAATAAACCACCGACCACCGGCTCTGGAATACTGTAATTACGCAGCGGGGGCGACCATTCAACAATTTTCCGCCCCAGCAATAAAACCAGCGAGGCGGCGACCAAGGTGCCATAAAAATCAAGTTGAAGCATATTCATCCTTATTGTCTTTACATAACAAATGACATTCAAATATTACATAAGAATATTTAGCTATTTTATTCAGACCGTGATTAAACAAGCCATTCTTCTTAAAAACAAGCGAGGAAAACCCGACTTAAATCGCTAAATTTGTCATAAAGGTAAAAATAACCAAGACCAAATAGATATAAAATATAATTTATGCCAAACAAATACTCGAACGGAATAAATTATTTCAATTATTTAGCCAATTACACCCTAATGGATTAATTATGCACAATCAGCGCGACCACCTTACGATTTTCCGACGTCAAAATATTAAAGGTGCGGCAAAGTGCGCCGGTATCCATCACATCCAGCCCAATATGCGCTGCTGCTAGTGCACTATAGAGTTGCGGATGAGGAAAGCGAATGGTTTTCCCTGTGCCCAATAAAATAACTTCAGGTTTATACGCCAGCACGGCACTAAAATCAGCCTCAGTTAAATCATCAAAACCCAAAGGCCGCCAAACGTGAACCTCGCTAGCTGTTACCAGCACATTGCCTTGATGTTGCTCGGTATTCACCCGCACAAAATCATCTCCATAACCTGAGAACTGGTTCAGATTTTCTACAGCGGTATGTTGTAATTTCATGGTGATTGTCCTTTTAATATGCTGGCTATTTTAACTTATTGCTCAAGCAACACGGCTTTGTATTCATTTTTATGTTTTCGTAAGCACAATAAGTGCAGTACAGCGCAATCTTTCGCTAGAATACGTTCTCCCTAGCTTATTTAGCCGCAGCCATGACTTCCATTCTTAAATCAAACAAATTACAAAATGTCTGTTACGAGATTCGCGGGCCAGTTCCTGAACGAGCGCGTCAGATGGAGGAAGAAGGCCAACGGATTATCAAGCTTAATATTGGTAATTTAGCGCCATTTGGTTTTGATGCGCCCGAAGAAGTCGTTCAAGACGTGATCCGTAATCTGCCCAATGCCGCAGGTTATGTGGATTCCAAAGGGCTATTTCAGGCACGCAAAGCCATCATGCATTACACCCAGGCCAAAAATATTGCCGATGTGACTGTAGACGATATCTATATCGGCAACGGCGCATCCGAGCTGATCGTGATGGCCATGCAGGGCCTGCTCAATGATGGCGATGAAGTACTGGTGCCTATGCCGGATTACCCGCTCTGGACCGCAGCAGTGAGCCTGGCTGGTGGCACACCACGCCATTATCTGTGTGATGAGGCCAATGAATGGTATCCGTCGCTAGATGATATCCGCAGCAAAATCACCGATAAAACTAAAGCCATTGTGATTATCAACCCAAATAATCCAACCGGCGCTTTGTACCCAGATTCGCTACTGAAAGACATTATTCAAATTGCACGTGAACATAGCCTGATTATTTACGCCGATGAAATCTACGATAAAGTGCTCTACGACGGTGCAGAGCACACTTCGATTGCCTCTTTAGCCAATGATATTTTGTTTGTTACCTTTAACGGCCTATCCAAAAACTACCGTGCTTGTGGCTTTAGATCTGGCTGGATGTTTGTTTCGGGCAATAAGAAAATAGCCAAAGATTATATCGAGGGACTGAATATCCTCGCTACTATGCGGCTCTGTGCCAATGTGCCAGCGCAATATGCTATCCAAACGGCGTTAGGTGGATATCAGAGTATTAATGATTTAGTAAAACCCACCGGCAGACTCGCTAAGCAACGCGATCTGGCCTACCAGCTCCTTACGGCGATCCCAGGAGTGAGCTGCGTAAAACCAAGAGCAGCACTGTATATGTTCCCCAAGCTGGATCCGGCTATTTACCCAATTAGCGATCTTCT
>Ga0247722_10000100_pt1 | contig 50861 bp, 58 predicted proteins | sample MSEWelMarce3H_FC_FD_189094 | JGI IMG/M metagenome (GOLD analysis project Ga0247722, IMG submission 189094) | Subsurface sediment microbial communities from gas well in West Virginia, United States - MSEEL Well Study Marcellus 3H_FC | ecosystem: Environmental > Terrestrial > Deep subsurface >...
TAATAGTGCCGAGGGAAGAATCGGCGAAACGGGGATCCGTTGGCGCACCAACACGACAAGGGTCGCCACCACCACGGTCATCGGAGCTGAAGAATCGGTATTCAGCTCCCATGTCTAACGGTCTCTCGGTGACGCACCCACACCCCTTACAGACGACGAGTTCATCTTGGTCCTGCCAATCAATATCATTACACATTTTACAATCATCTGTGGGCGGCTTCTCTTCCTTATAGGGCGACCAGTCAAAGATTTCTTCATCGGTTGTTTTCTTAAATGCGGGGAATAGACTCGCCATTTGGTTGGGACTTGGGTTAAACAGATGCCCTTAAATCAACTTTTACTGGGGCGTGTGGTTTGTGTAAAATTGAAGTTGGTGGGTGTTGGGATGTTTAGTCTCACCATGGCATATAATTTTGACAGAATCTTCAATCTCTCAAAAACAAAAGAGTTAAAAAAGTTGATAGAAGAATGGCACTTCTTTGGAAAGGAACGAAGAGAAGATGGACTTTGTATATGTGGGCATCATATGAAGTATGTTGCATATTTTCTCAATATTCTTACTGGACATGTAATTCAAGTTGGTGAAACGTGTCGTAAGAAGTTAAGATTAACCTTAGAAGGCAGAAAACTTAATCCTATTCTCAGAGAGCTTATAGAAGGTTCTCAGTTAGGATATACAAATATCTTTGACCTACTTCGTTATTCTGAAGAATCACGGATACGCCTAATACAGCTTGTAAAAGGACGTATTACTAATTCTTCAGATCTAGCTACATTACAGATTCTTTTGAAAGAACTTATCGACTTACTAGAATTACACACACAGAATACTATCACGTGTGACTATATTAATGAACTCATAGAGAAAGTAAAAGTAAACATAAAGGGTATTGAAAAGAGAGAGAAGGAACAGAGGGAACAGAGAGAGCAGAGGGAGAAGGAGCAGAGGGAGAAAAGGGAGAAGGAACAAAGTGAGCAAAAGGAGAGATGGGAGAAAGAAGTGAGAGAACAGAGGGAGAAATGGGAGAAGTGGGAGAAGGAAGAGAGAGAGAATAGAGAGCAGAGGGAGAAGGAGCAGAGGGAGAAAGAAATTGAAAAAAAGGAAAGGAGAATTAAATGGTTGATTGAAAAGAAAGAGATGGAAAAGAGATTTATGATTGAAAAGGAAGTGAGGGAAAGAGAAGAATCTTTAGAAAAAAAAGAGATTATAAAAGAAATTAGTATTTATAAAGAAACTGAATCTGAAATAAAAAAGAAAAAGAGGGAAGAATTTTGGAACAAATTCGCTAAACCCTCCAATCTGTGCCCCTCAGAACCTTGAGCGATGCCTCCTGGCTCTGAAGCCAGGACGAGCCAGGATGAACAAGGTGAATGTATTCCAAGCCAGCGGGATATTCAATAGAATATCCATTTTTCACAAACATCCAGAGCATAAAAATGGCATCAGCCGCTTGAATGGTCTCACTCTTCATAGGTGGCAGGAACTTGACGGCATCTGAATGTAGAATCCAGTTTCCGTCATTGAGTAAATAAAAGCATTTGTCTTTGTGTAAAAAGGAATTCCATGTGTCCTTTGACAAGACAGTTCCTGAGAATTGGGAACAATGGCGTTCTACCTTTCCAGTATCGGCATGGAGAGTCTTGAAATCGGCGCTTCCATAGATATGACGTTTATCTGAAAAATCTAACTCTCTGACAAAATCAAACCATTCATCGGGAAAGACATTGTCGCTATCAAGAAGTGCCACCCAACCTGAGCAGAGACCGAGGACTTTCGCCTTATTCTCATAAATACCGAGGCGGGTCTCGTTTTTGTAGAGGCGGAGCTTTGGGTTTTCTGGAAAAGCAGCCTGGGCCGCCGCATAATCTTCTCCCGTTTCGTCGCACAGGACGACTTCCTTCACTTCTGGGCGGGCCAGGAATACGGGAATCATACTTTTTAAGAACGACCAGCGACGCATAGTAGGGATGGCAATCGTTAGCATTATCTGTAAAATGTGGCATTAGTTTAGATGTCTTCGGCACCTGCCAAATTGCCAGGATTAGAAAAAAGAACATCAATTCTGCCAACACCGGCCGCAGAACCTATGGGCCCAGGACTTCTTGGGCCCGATTACAGTTTCGCCGATAATCTTGCGCTCCCTGGACAAGTGGGTGTGCGTGACGGAGATGATATGGGATCTGTGATTGATTCCGTCAAAGCGGTAGGATATTATGTGGATATGATAGGATTTGGTGAATCCAGCACGGGACTCAGCAGAGGCGTGGGTCCAGGAGGTGGTCCTCGTCCTCTAGGTGTCCGCACATGGATGAAGACAGGTTTGAAGTGTAGTAACGGGGCGGAAATGTGGACGTATATGGACGGTGTGCCAACGGGAAATGCGCTGGGAAAACGCATCAAGGACGGTCTGGCTTCGGCGGGCCTGCCAGGAATGCGTGGTCTTGCGCCAGGAATTATGGAAGATGCTCAGAATGCCCTGGACCCGATGCCGATTCTGAAAACGGCCTTTGGCACAGGATTTCCACAATGTCGATTCGAGGCGCAACCTGTTGGCGATCAGGACGGCAATATTCAGAACGCCACCACGGGTGGATACTATATTCAGAATCCTGAGACGATCTTTCAAAAGGATGGTCGTGCGCATCAAAAACGCTGGGTTCATGACCGTGATTTAACACAAGAGGAGTGGAATAATCAAACAAAGACCCATTGTGCCGATGGCTATTTGGTAGATAATCACAGAGATTCAAATTGCGCTAATCCCTTGGAATCCACCACGGAAGGATTTCAAGGAAGTTGGATGTCGGCTGGTCTGGCGACAGTGGCAGTGCTTGGATGCGCCGTGTTATTCATGAGGATGAGGATGCGCCGTTAATTTATGAGAACATCTTAAAAGCATAGAGCGCAATCACAGAACCTAGGACCTGGGAGAGGGAATAGGCCACGCACTCAGACGCATCAATAGCACCCTTTAGATACATCGCCACGCTCACGGCAGGATTCATGTGCCCACCGCTCATATTACCATTGAGGTAGAGAACTGCCGCCAGAGTTAGACCAATAATCAGCCAATTGCCTGTGAAGAGGATAGACGTGAGGAGTAAGAACGTTCCAACGCACTCTGACACAAGGCTGAGTATTTTCATATCTAAACTGGAATGAGCTAAAAAATTGACTTCCATGACTTCCGGTAAGGCTTGTCCCAAACAATGGCTTCAACAAAGCGCATCCAAAGTGAGCTGAAAGAGCTGCGCCGAGACCCTCCTGCCAACTGTTCCGCAGGTCCAGAGGGCGATGATATTTACAAGTGGGAAGGCATGATTGTGGGTCCTTCTGATAGTCCATATGCCGGAGGAATTTTCAGACTAAGCATTCATTTCCCCACAGATTATCCGTTCAAGTGTCCTAATGTGAAATTTCTAACAAAGATCTACCATCCAAATATCAGTTCTTCTGGAGTTATTTGTCTGGATATTCTCAAGACGGCCTGGTCACCCGCACTTACCGTGGCAAAGGTGCTCCTAAGTATCTGCTCTCTCCTCACAGACCCTAATCCTGCTGATCCTTTGATGCCAGAGATTGCTCATATGTATACAAGCGACAGACCAGAGTATGATAGGAAGGCGAGGGAGTATACGATGACTTACGCACAAGCTTAACTTGAGTAAAGACGCAAGCTTAATTAAAAAAAGGCCATGAGTAGAATGGAAAAAATTTTTGTTATTCTTGGATGGGTCGCTGGCGCAACACTCGCCTTGGCAATTGCCAGGCAGTTATCAGAGCAAAAGAATATCACTTATTAGATGGACAGAATCTTTACTGTTTTGGGCTGGTTTGTCCTTGCCACACTGGCACTGGCTATAGCAAGACAATTATCAGAGCAAAAGTTAATTGATGAAAGTCTATATGCGCCGGCTGCTCTTCTGGAGAGCTTTGTTGACGCAAATCCGGCTTCTCTTAAGGAACCGGCCGGCTCTCTAAATCCGAGAGATGCCTACGCCCTACTTTCTGGTGTTATCCCCGTGAAAAAGGAATCAAAAACAGGTGACCTAACAGCCCAGACTTGTTACGGAACAGACTTTTTAGCACAAAACCAAATGACTGGCAATTATTCTCAGACGACCAATAATTTCAAACACAGGGCGCCTGATTCTTGTTCAGCGCCTATTACAGGATTCGTTAATACTATTTATAAGCAGTGAATGGTCCTATATATGATAATTCGGGAATCTCCAAATACAACCTGTTGGTATCATCAAGGTATGTCGGCAGAGAATATCCCGCTGGCCCTACCAGGAATCTGGACGATTGTGGTGATTGATAAGGAAATGCGTAATGTAACACCAAGTTTGATATGGTTTATTACTCGGATAAAGCATTGGTATCGGGTATTGAAATTCGCAAGGAATCCGAGGAATCTGTGTAAGAGGGAAGTTGGTCTTTGTCTTGGTCAGACTCGGAATTTACAATGGCGCAACCGGCTAGCGCAGTCGCAGCCGCCGCCTTTGCCTTCACCTTCTTTGGCGGTGGGATCCATGTTCCTTGACGGGCGGCTTCCACATCTTTCCAGAAGGCTTCCAAGTCTCCCTGAGATGCCTGAAACCACACTGGATCTCTCTGAAGAGTTACACGACGTAGGTGAACAACCTCCCATTGATATTTCTCAATCTCCGCCCATCCTTCCGTTGCCTGTGATACAGAATCGGCAGAATACGTATAACGCATATCCATTGTCTCCTGGTTGCCCTCTAGTGTGATCCAGCCATGTAGAGAATGTGATGGAACGGCATCGGCATCCAACTCTTTGAATTTCACTTCCACGAATTCACAGGAAGGTCGGTCGCACACTTCCATCTGAAGCTGCATTTGACACCAGTATTCAAACGGTATCTTATCGTTGATTACCCGTGTAGGAGGACACTTGATTTCCACCAAACTTCCAACGAGCTGTGGATTTGTAGTACATTCCGTAATAAGACCGTCTGGACTGGCGGCAACTCGTGGATCACTGCGATGCCGAATACGGCCCAGTTCCTGAATCTTGGCGCCGAGAGTGTCTTCAAGAATTTGCTTCACCACAGGCTCATATCTCACGCCCCAGTCCATAGGACCCGTCTGAGCCCGTGGAAAGGCAGTGTTCCTCTTAACGGAAATATCTTTATCAGTCACCTTTGACATAACCAGAGCGGCTCGTGTGCGTGGACCCTTCCAAATCGCCGAAATCTCACTGGCAGTGATGATGTTCTTTGTTTCCTTATACCACTCTTCCGTGCGCTGCTCAACCTGCTTTGCCGTGATCAGCCACTTCCAAGAGTCGTCGCTTCCGCTTGTGCTTCCTTGCGTTTTCTGGTGGGTCTGCTGGGCCTTTCCAAGAAAGGATTCCTCCAGGAACGTTTTCCGAAAGTTGAGGACCGCCTCAAGATGACCCTGACCTTCGCCTATCTGAAGATCCCATTGCTCTCTCGCATCATCTGCCCACACATCATAAAATGCTAAATTTGTGGGTAGAGGATTTACGTTTTCATAGTGTTTCAGGAATTCAGAAGCACTATGCATCAGGTGGGACTGTGGTTGCGGCGGCGTCAGACTTCACATTTTGTTTTTTTGTGCGAAAGGTCATTCCAACCTTCTTATCAACAATGTTTGAAAGAATTCGGCCTTCAGCGGTCTTGTGATAAATAAGGCCCTTAATCTCCTGGATCTCCTCCTTCTCCTGATCATAGACGACACAGGTCTTGCTATTCAATAGCTTCTTCTCTAGTGCCTTATCAATCTTTGTCTTGAGATACTCGGTATCCTCGTCAGAAAGAGACATTCTCTTTTTCTCGGACTCCACGAAATTGCGAATACGATTCAGACGTAGGCCACGCTCCAGACGATGCCAAGGACGCTTATACGCCTCGCTGGCATTCAGATTAAGAAACTGCTCTAAATCGGCATTTATACCATAGCCGTTAGCTGATGAGGAACGGCGCTTGCGTGTAGCATTAATACCCTGCATCTATATATATCTAGCGAACTTTGCTTAGACCAGAGACCAGAGACCAGCCTCTTACCAGACACTGGCAATACGATCCCATAGTTTCTCTAAGCTCCCATACTTACCTAGAATAACATCAGAACACTGCTCAGACCATCCCCAATCATCTTTAACACCAGGCTTATCACCCACCCAAAACAATGGACGAAGCACAGGAATATCAGGGATATCCTCCGCCTTTTCCAAGAATTCTTTCCAGTTATACAAATTTGATAAATCCATGGACTTATCCATCTTGAAATACAACGAACCCTTGTAAAAGGTGTGCTGACCCACAAATCCATTCGGTGTCAAATAATTGTCCATCGTTTCCTGGGTGTTACACGGCTCCTCAGTTTCCCACACCTCAGTCCCACCCTTTGCCAAGAAAACCCAGACCTTCCAAAGTTTAAATTCAGATGAGGATGTTATCGTTTCATCAACATAATAAGGAATGATAAACATCTGGACCACTGTGTAAAAGAGATCATTTCGGTTTATATGTCTATCCTGTAGAGAATGCTTCCCATTCATTCCAAAGGCCTACCAACCAATTTAACACCATCCTTCATCATGCGAAGCCGTCGTGAAACAAATGCCGAGGAAGTTATTAATAGTCGTCTCGTGAATTACTGGGAGAATGATTCACCTCAACGCACTAACGTGACATACCAGGCGAGTGATATGAATCCGACATCTTCCAGATTATACCGAGAGGATTTGAATCGTGCGCAACCCTTCGTCACTCCTTCCGAATCAGTCAAACAAGTGGAAGAGGCCAAACAATTAGGATATGATACTCGTCAGACCCTTGCGAAAATCCAGAGTTTGAAGATTCAGAAACAGACGCCTGATGTGGTGACGCAATTAAAGGAGCAGAGTATCCTGTACAATGCCCTGGCAATCAAGGCAAAGAATCTCAGCACCGATTCCTTAGCGTCAAACCCTTATTTTGATAAATACGATATTGCCACGGATTCCAGGAACGTAATTCGTGAATTGCGAGGAGCGGTGGGAGAGGCGGTAATGGATAGGGGAACAGTTGAATCTCAAAAACTCTTATCAAGAGAAATGGAGAGTCGGTGGGTGAAACCTGAAACGGCGTTTGAGCTTCTGAGACCCAAATTCAATGATATGGGGACACGGTATAATTAGGTGATCTAATCAAATCTCATCTCAATCTCACACTCATGCTTCTGTAGAAGCTTGATTGCGGCAGTATCAGTCTTCACATTACGCTTTCTTGTCTGTGAAGATCCTGTAGTGGTGGTTGTGGAAGCAGAAACAGTCGTCACCGTTGAAGCAGTGGTGTCACGAGTGGATGGCTCAGATCTCTGCTTGGTCTGCTCACGCATGGCGGCATTCATCTCCTTCTCAATCTCAGTCTGATGCCCCTTGATATAATCCAGAATACCCTTCTCAATTGCCCAACGGAAGAAGTTCAGCTTCCCCACGGTAGTGAGAAAGGCTTCGTGTCCAGGGATTTGGAAGGAAATACGCTCTCTCCTACAAAAGGGGTCAAAGAGCTTCTTACTATAGGCCTTTAGCTGATTCTTATAATTCATATATACGACGAACTCCTGGCTATTCAGAATATAGGAAGTACTGTGAGCCTTGGAATAGTTTGTCACGAACCAGTCAATGAGACGCAGACTGACATCACTGGTGCCTTTTAGAAGCTCTACGATCTCGTTGAGATTGTCGTGGCCGCTATAAAAGCGCTGGAGACTGGCGATAATCAGTTCCTGTTTACAATGAATTTTCCGCTTTCTCGTCTGGAGATCAGGAGTCACGGTTGGTGGCTGTTGCATTCACTAGCATACTAATCCCGGAATTCTTAGGCCTCCCCTATTAGTAATGCCTGGTCCTCCAGAAAACTATTCTGAAAAAACTATTCTGGATCAACCTGAAGTGGCAGCCCGTATTCTGCCCATTCAAGGTGGTGGTGCGAGAACTCGGGCTCAAGCTGCTGCTGAGGCTGCTGCCAAAGCCGCTGCCGAAGCCGAGGCTAAACTTAAGGCTAAGGCTGGGGCTAAGCTCAAACCAACTACTAATGTTGAATCAGTGACTACGGGGAATAGAGGTTCTGAAAATGGAAGCGAAGGTTCTGAAGATGGGAGTGAAGAAGAGGATGAGGAAGAGGAAGAGGATGATGAGGATGATGAGGATGATGAAGAGAATGGAGCTTCCTCTGTAGCCAATGAAGATTCTGTATCCCCTCTAACAAATGAAGCTTCTGAAGACAACCAAGGTCCTGAACCCAATAAAGGTCCTGTAGCTAATTCTAAGACAAATGTAACTGTGGGTCCAAAGACTGTACAGCTAATGAAAGGATTTCGTGTTCGTCTGCCTGAAAAATACAAGGATGAAATCATGAACTTAGATTTCACTGAAGAAGAACAACGCCTTTTTAACGATTATCTCAAATTCAATAAACCTTTCATTGTTAATTACATAAAAGAATCCGAGGAGTCAAAACAGGAGTTCTATGATTTCTGGAAACTGTTTGTGGAAAAGGACGGCACCGATGGATTTACCTTAATGACCAAGCTGGAAGGAAGAAAACTACAGAATTATATGGAAAATATCGTATATGCTCACAGAGAGTATTTGATACAATCTGCCTTGCGAATTCTGAGGAAACAGGATAACCCTCAGCAATTTGAAGATCTACTCAACCCCCCTGAAGAAGATGGATTCTTATTCACAACAATTGGTGTTGGAGCTGCTACTGCGGCCACTGCCACTGCTGCCCCTCCTGTAAACGCTGCCGAAGAGAAAGAGAAGAGAGAAGATCCAGATTATAATCCAGAAGAAAATAGAGCAAGAGAAGAGGCAGAGGAGGAAGAGGCTGAAGAAGATGAGTATGCCGAAGAGGAAGAGGATAAAAAAGCTCCAGCTGAAGATAAACTTAAAGATTTTAAAGAATTACGAAAAATGTTGAATGGAAGAGAAGGCAATGAAGTAAAATTAAATAATGTAATCAATTATTTAACTACATCATTTCCTAAAGATAAATACCCACAATTCAAAACATTAATGGCTGTAAAGACTGGCTCTCATTTTGATGTTGGTCACCCAAGAGTAAATCTTGAATCATTCTTCGATTTGTATCGTGAAGAGCGTGATACACTATCATTTGCTTCTTTATTGAACCTTCTCATCAGAATTAAGATTGACTCAATAAAAGATGTAAATTTAAGAGACAGTTTTAAAGAATTTTTCACAAGCCATATCTATAATGACGTAAATGGTGTCAAATATAGAGACAGAGTGGAACTTTATATTCAAGGAAAGTATTAGCGAAGAATACTAACGGAGAATATTAACGGAATTTCCTGAGTGTTTCCATACCGAATAACAAAAATAAGCCGCTTAAGATAAACAATGATACTTCCGTATGCGCATATTCGTTTTTCTTGTTCTCTAAGTCATCAAGGCGAGCAAACAGCACATCCAATTTCTTGAGTAGAGCCTCTTTTTCGTCTCTACTGAATGAATCATCGGTCCGTGAAGCATGGCCGTAGTGAGCATCAAAGAAGCTCGTCTGCGCACCACCGGGTGTAAGAGGTTTCCAGACATTATTCAGTGCCGGTGTGGGCATAATTTTGTCGCCAGTCGCCTTCTCCAAGCCTTTCTTGTCAAAGGATCCGAAGCCGGCGCCTGCGATTTGATATCCAGGATTGTCAGTCAGAGCGGGATTGAAATCGGCGTATCCAGCAACATCGTCGGATTTTCCAAAATAGGATGGGACTGTATCGCCGTAAGTTGTTGTCCCGTGCTGGGTCTGACCCTGTGTCGCTCTTGGTAAAGAATTTCTGGACTTCTCGCCAATAACATCCTTCACATGTTGTCCAATCAGTTTGGATGAATCATCTGGGCATGCTCCTGGCTTCTCCTGAAGAGGTTTGAAATCGGAGGGAGATAGGAAATTCTCCTTTTGCCTTGACATTGCCGATGGTGCTTCATCAGGTCGTTTGGCAATACGGTCTGGATCTGGATCTCCATTTTCATACCCTTCAGCTTCGGCCGCCTTCAGAAAGCTGAGTGCTGGACCACCACACATCTTGGCTTTCTTTCGCTCTTCCTTTCTGGCGACCTTACCAGATTTATCTGTTATATCCGGAAAAGCATCTGTGAGAGAACATCCTGACATCCTGTCTCACTTCTGATAAGTAGAAATCTTAGAAAGGAGTAGAATGGCATCTCCCTCAACGCCAATTATGGTGGGTGGAGCAAAACTCCAAGAATCTGTGTTAGAATGGTCTAAGAAATCATTAAACTTGTATTCAACCGTATTAATGGTCGTTATTATCATAGCGGCGCTCTTTGCCGATAAACTACCGATGATGGCTCGTTGGCAACTGTCTACGACTCCTGGCAGACTTTTGCTGATCTTGCTCCTATACATCATTCATATGACGTGCGGGTGGCCGATGGCTCTCTTATTCACCATTGCCATAGCATTAGTATGGGCGGCCAGACCGGTGTTCAAACCGACAGGAACAGAAGGTGTGGGTGGAAGCGTGGGTGGAAGCGTCGAAGGATTCAGCGGAGCAAATGCTCCACGCCCTGGCGTCGAAGGTTTCAATGACATGAAAAGTACAAAGGCCACCAAGCACAAGTGGTTTATAGAGAAGACTCTTCACGAGAATCCTAAGGTGATTGTGGAAGATAGGATTAATACAAGTGCCGTGGAAGGGGAATCATTTGTGGCATCACAGAGAACTTCTAAATAGAAGTCCTATAGAGAACTTCTAAATAACTAGTAAAGGCCATATGCCACCCATTGAACCAGTCGTATTTGGCGTTCTCTTTGTCCTGGCCGCATGGAATGTCTTCATTGCCACACGCATGGAAACACCATATCCAGAGTCCATGGTGGAACTCTACGCACTTCCTTTTACACGCCTCTTCTTGCTCCTAACAGTTGTCTTTCTGAGTCTATGGGATATCAGAGTAGGACTCATGGCAGCACTGGCATTTATATGTCTTGGGGCTGACGTTATATTTCTAACAAAATAACCAGATGAGCAGCCTTCCGGCAGCAGCACCAGCAATAGGAGCAGTGGCAGGTGCCCTTGCCTTGACAAATCCGCTCGATGTCTTAATGGCAAGCGTAAATTCCAATCCCTATTTCATCGGTTTAATGATGCTACTTCTGAACTTGGGTGGTCGTTTCCTCGCCCTAGAAATCAGCAAAGAACAAGAGAAGTTCCTCAGCCAACCGATAGTGCGTCGGTTTTTCCTCTTTGCCGTCTTGTTCGTAGCGACGAGAAATATTGTGATTGCTGGAGGATTAGCTATTATCGTTATCATATTGCTGGGATATCTCTTCAATGAGAATTCCGATCTATGTCTGTGGAAGAGCTGTATTGCTGAACCGACCAGCGAAGTAAAGCAAGAAAATTTCGTTGGCCTCACTTCGGAAGAGGCGATGATTTACAAGCGTCTTCAGGATAAACAAAATGCCGCCTCTAAACCGCCTGAAGAAGAGAAGCCTGAAGATAAAAAGGCAACCATGGCATCTGTGTTATATAATTCCGCTTTAACACAGATCAATAGCTTCCGTGCTTAACGAAGTGGCTTAACGAAGTAGCTTATAAAAATCATATGTGAGCAAACCTTGCTCCGTTATGATCTAATTTTACGTGTATAACAATTCTTATATGGGCGACACGACGCCTTCTCCGTAAATCCCATACGCTTACAAGCCTTTTTCTTACAGAACGCCTTGGTAAATCGGCGAGGGAAGCTATACTTTTTCATTGCTTTCTACTATACATTCAAACTAACCGTATTCCCCACTGGTGGCTGAGCACGCCTCCTCCTTGGCTTTAGAGACCCTGTTGCTCCTGTCATCGCTGAATCCGCCATACTCCTTCCATCCTCGCTCATGGCGCTCGTCATGGCCGCAGCCACGGCGGGCTGAGTCATCACACCACTCGCCATCTGAAACCCGTTCATTGCGTTGGCGGCATTCTCAGAGGCACGCACCTCGTCAAAGGTCTTCAGGATATCATCTACGCCGGTAGGACCAGACATCTCACGCCTTGCCACGGGTCTCTGGGTTTGTGCCTGGGGAGGCTGGACGTAGGTTGGTGGAGGTGGATTAGATGAGCCGAAAAAGGCGCCGGTAGAAGAAGGATCACCGCCGTTTCCTGGGAAAGAAGGCTGTGGCATCTGTGGCACCTGTGGTGGCTGGACGCCCATGGCCATTCCCATGAAATTGCCGAAGCCAGGACCTGCCTGCTGTGCCGCAGCCGCCGCCATCTGGCGGGCAAGCTGAGGGTTGTTCTTGAGAACATCGTCCATGGTAGGCATCTTGGAACGGAAGAAGGTGTTGCTCACGTGGCACATAAATCCACTTCCACCGACCGCCATAATGAGACGCATCTCTGGGGACATCTTGCCACGATCCTTGTACTTGTCATAGAGCTCCTCAAAAATCTCGTCAAAGTCCTCCACGTTCTCATGCACACTCTCAGACCATCCCTCCAGCTTAATGTCAAAGGGATCAAAGCGCCCGTTCAGCCACTCCATGCCCGTGATTGCTCCCATCAGCATCTGGCGCTGGAACTTGATACTCGTCTCCAACTGCCTGGCATCCACCAGACGAAAATACTCGGTCTTGACCTCCTCCAGAGAGTTATCCATGGTGAACTTGCGTGCCACGGGGAATCCCTTCGCCTCCAGACGCTGAAGCTTGTTCAAATAATCGCTCTTCTCCTTCTTCTCGGCCTCGGGATCCCTCGCTGGAGATGCCAGCTGAATCCCAGGACCCGTGGCGCTCTGGTTGTTGCCAAAAAGACCGCCGAAACTCTTGGACACACCCACATCCACGGGAGGTCCGCCGAAGTTATTCATGTCAATAGGCTGGGAGTCAAAGTTGCTGATGGAAATTGGCTCCAGGGGCTCAAGAGGAATAGAGTTTATCGTCTGCTGATTGCCGCCAGACTCAGAGCTGAACGAAAATGAATCAGATGGGCGTTCTACACGCTCTGGAGCTGACTCCATTTGAATTACCCTATTTGAAGTATCACGGCCATTGTTTACGCTGGCCTTACTGGGATTCATCAACATGCTTAGACCGAGATCATCGGATAAATCACCCAGCTCAATGACATCACCAACATCACCCATCCCGCCCATCCGGAGAGCATCCCCTCCTAGCGCAACACGCTCCATATCTGCGATGGAGATACTCATCTTCTTCTTGGCTTTGTCTTGCTTTTAGGTTCTTCATAAATCCGCAGTTAGGAAGAATGACTAACTAGGAATCCGTATAGGTCCGCATTTAGGAAGTTAGGAAAACGAATCCATAACCATCGACAGACAATCGGCCAAATCGCTCCGCTTCGCCTGTTTTCCAAACCAAGAGGCATCACGCCCATGGCACTCCATGCGAATCTCACCTGCGGCAAGCCCCTTAGAGATTCTCGCCTCAGCGGCGTTCTTACGATCGGAATATCCCTCGTCACCCTTTGCCGTCTCAACACCGGTTGTCTTACGTGAAGCATGAACCAAGCGAACCAGAGGAACCGGCTCAAGAAGATCACGAAGTGTGGCGAACAGCATCATCTGAACACTCTTCATCACGGGATTCTTGAGAACTGGCTGGTTTTCCAGTAGAATCTCCGAACAAGAGGAAAAGAGCTCCTTGTTTTTCAAGATAAAAGCCCGAATACCGTCGTGAAGTTCAATCAACTCCACTTTCTTGACTTTATCCACGACCTTGGGAAACAGGAATTTCGTTCTCAAGAATGCCAGGACGGTATCCTTATTCTTCAGGGCTGCCTTATCAGCTCCTTTCCCCGTAGCAATCTCTTTTAACACAGATACGGAAGGAAGCTTCTTCAGCAAATTACCACTTAGATCTCTGAGGGCTGGTGTTAAAGATGGACAATGACGCACACAGAACTCTCCATAGACTGCCTTGTGCTTACAGCTTTTACAGAAAAGATTCGCTGACTCGGCAGTTCCTTGGGTGATGAGATTCTCGTTTGACCAGCCACGCACCGTTAAGGTGGTGCCAGATTTATCAGCAACTCCTGTTGCTGGCTGATGTGTCGCAACGTTAGTTGCGACCTTCTCCCCAACCGCCCAAGCAAGATTCTTGATTCCGATATCAAAGGCACAGATTCTCTTGGACTGCGTTGGCTGGTTAGGCTGATTATCCATTTCTTATCACTTTATATAATCCTTTAGATAGAATGGAGGTTGAGAAGAAGAAAGCACCCAGAACATGGAATCAATATGGTATGAATATAATTTATGCCATACGAGGTCAGGAGCAGTTTATTGACGCTAGCGGAGCGACAACCACGTCCATGGGATTTGGAATGTTTTTTATTCTTCTTACATTTGTTATCGCCTTCCTTGTCTGCTATGGCGCTGCTCGTCTCTCCTGGTGCTATAACACCTTTTACGGAGAATCCACCACAGTAAAGGTAATTTTCTCCATTTTATGCTTTTTCTTCCCTCAACTCTACTATCCCTTCTACGCCCTCTTCCTTGACCCCGTCTGCGGTCGTGTGAAGAACCAGGTTGGCGGTAAGCGTTAGCGGCAAGCGATAGCGGAAAGCGTTAAATAAGTGATACAAGTAGAATGAGTGATTTAGTAACAGATTCGTGCCATACCTATGACATGAATCTATTAGATAAACATATAAAGGACTTTCCAGTGATAAGCATACCCAAGAAGCTTCTGAATATTAAGGCTGATTCTGAAGACCTTGAAGAATCCAAGCTAAAAAACCTATCTAAGCATATTGTGGTCTTTGATGACTTTACACCACTGTCCAATTGGTTTTCACCTCTAAAAAATACATATGCTAAACTTCTTTCTCAGGCAAAAACGAATATATCAGTCGTCTTTATTAATTACGCCGAGCTAAAGATTTGTACACTCGGTGAAGAAAGCGATTTAATAACAATAAAGAAATCAACAATTCCTGGTGCAGGAAAGGGTGTCTTTGCCACAAAGGCAATCCCCAAAGGAACAGATATTTGTATATTTATTGATACAATTGCTGGACATCCTACAATGTTATACAGCCAATCCTATTTCGTGAATCATTCAGAAGATTCGCCAAATACTAATATCAAAATGGTAAAAAAAGCAGGATGTGTTCGTTCTGTGTTATATTCATCAAAGAATATAAAAAAGGGCGAGGAGCTGTTTGTCAATTATATAAGTAAGATAATGCTTAGTAATTATCCAGAAATGGGTGGGATTACTTTTTAGGTCTGTTGGCCTTTGGCCTTTGGCCTTTGGCCTAACGCCGAGTATTTCTCCCGCCCTCTTCCCTTTGTGTAAGAGAGGGTTTGGCGGGTGTTCCCATGGAGGGATAGCTCTCAGCAAATGTCCCAAACAGCTCTGGAGCCGCATCAGTGCGCTCAACTCCAACGCCCCTGGGATTCCCCTCCTGTAGGCGACAAGCACCCGTATCGCAGCTCACATACGCCACGGGGGGCATTAAGGTGGAAGAATCCCAAGCCAACCCAGCACCAGTGGCCGCCGCCTGTCTCTTTCTCGCCTGGGAGATGAGGGCATCGGCGTTTTTCTGCATAAATTGCCTGGATGCGTATTGCATTCCTGTGGGGATATTCACCTCGCAATGCGTGCGGTAATCGGTGGAAATACGACCGTCGTTCATCGGAGCCGCCCATCCAGGATATCTGGCATCCTGGGTGGGAAGGGTCCTCGGATCAACCTTGGTGACTTGACTGGTGTTTCTTATATCAACTAGCTGTGTCGGTGGTTGAGTAAAGAACCATGGGCTTTGAGCTTCACGGAAGCCGTTAATATCCATCTACCGTTAAGTACCTTTTGTATTTACTCGTCTAGACTAACAGCGAACCCCTCCACCTTCTCAGAACCCTCTAACTCATCCGCCAGGGGGACAAGAGGAGTGGGCGCCGCCACGGCAGGACCACGCTTCAGAGCATCAATGAGCTCCTTCTTGGTTGTTAGACTGGCAGGGAGACCACGCTCGGTTGCCAGACCACGAAGCTCCTTCACCCTCATTGACTCATAATTCACATTTACAGGCGTCTTCTGGACATTCATTGACCGGAGTAGTTCCTCTGCCTCAGCCTCCTCTGAGTGAGCAGGAGAGGCAGAAGCAGGGCCGGCAGGGCCACTAGGAACCTCCTTTAACATATCGGCATACTCCTCCTCATTTACCTGATCAACATCACCTGCCTGTAGAGGGGATGGGCTGCTCATCGCCTCCACCATATCAGGTCCAGATAGAGACGCCTCAGTGGACATCTTCAGAGTAAGCAGCAGGCTCTCAAGAAGACCCAGGCGCTTCTCGTTCTGCCCCATGCGACTGTAGAGATAGAAACTCACGGCGCCAAAAATAAGTATCAGCAGAATACCGATTGTTAAAGAATCACTGAGACCCGCCATTCTGGTCGGAACGCAGGATTCATTTTTCCTTAGAAAGACGCATCTTCCTTAGAAGAGGCAGTCTTAGATGAAAGCATACCATACTGTTTTAACACAAGATCCACGCTACTCACCTCGCAAATACCTCGCTGGGCAGTGTAAGAGAAGTCAAATGTATTATTTTTACACCACGCCGCAAGACAAATGCGTTTCACCAGAGGAGATGGCGCAGAATGTGCCAGGCTATACACATGCGTGCTTACGAAACTAATACAATTCTTCTTCTTCCACAGGCTTTTACAGAAAATATCACTGGCACGAATGGCATCAGGAGGATTCGTGCTATGGAAGATCTCATCATATAAGATAAGTCCCTTTCCGCCCTCAGTTCTTAGAATAGATGATGAAAACGACACTTCTCGTTCAAACATGCTCTGCTTTCCTGGCTTGTCATCCAGACGAAGACCGTCGGCGATCCAGGTGAAATGCGTCATCTGGGTTTTCTCGGCAAAGGCGCAGCCGAAGGAATGACTGAGTAAGACGCTGAGTAGCACTCCCCGCATAAAACTGGATTTGCCCCCACGATTTGGACCTGTAACGATGGCATGGTTCTCCTTGATGCCCAAAGAGGTAGAACTCACGATACGAGAATCAACGGGGATGGATGGATCGCCGAATTGTTTAATCATGAGAATGGGAGATTCTGAGTCAATAAATTGGGTGGGCGTAACATCGCTGCGAGAAGCGAGGCGAAACAGAAGTTCAAATCGCCCAACGCTACGGAACACATGGGGAAGCCAGAAGGGATGCTCTAACACAAAAGCAAAGGCCTGTCTGGCATCAGAAGAGCATTCTTGGAGCCAGGGTTCAAACCATTTCGGTAGATAGGAAGAGGAGCTCTTGACGAGTTCCAGAGCGTGTTCTTTTAGCTCCACAATAGAAGATCCTAGACTTAGACATCCAGTGTCAAGGCGAATAAAATGGATGCCTTGTTGTATGGGCTGCCACATAGTCTGGCCAAGAGTAAAGAGAGTCCAGGCATTTTGAGCCATTTTTCGGAGTTGTGTTAAAGCGTCATCTTGTGGGGGCGGAGGTGGATTCAGCAGTTCTTCTGGTGTCCTGGGCATCGGTTGCCCGTTCCACATGCGCCAGAGAATCTTGGTATATTCGGTAAATGGGATGGGGATATTATACATGACACGGAGTAGGATATAAGGGAGAATCCATGTGAGCAGGGGGAGGATAAGACCGAATGCCGGAACAATATACGATTTGTAGAGAGATACGATAACGAGGGCGAAGGGAATGGAATTTAACGATGACCACGGGTTTCCTTGGAAGCACACTTGGGAATATCCTTCAGATTCTGTGGGGGTCGGCTCACGTAGAAGTGGCTCAAGAGTATGTGTTAAAAGGGTTATCTTATCCAGGATTGGTTCTACTTGGCATGTGTTGTTGCGTATGTTAGTTTGAAGAGAGGCGAACAAGTTGGCACGGGCAAGGCAGGTGCCGAGATTCTTTGGCCAGGCTGCCACGCCTTCTTTCAACTGTTCAATGGTGAACGTGTTTTGAAGAGAAAGGGTATCAATGATTGGATTGATTTGATTCAAATGATCCATCTATTGGTGTGCCGATGCTATAGGAAAAAGAAACCCGCATCTGGCAGAAAACCCGTTTTACATAACGTAAAAAAAGTGAACCTCATCAATACCTAAACGTTGAGTCCCACAACATAATAATGGCATCTTACGCTACTATTGTTAGCACACCTGCCCCTCCCCCTGTAACTACGAATTCAACGGTCGCCAGTCCCTCTTACCATAGAGGAACTCTTACCGACGTTCAGCAAAATATTACGGCTATCTTGACTCTTCTTCAGGGTGTGACAACTACACCAGAGTCACTGATCGTATCTGTCAATGCTCTTCGTGCTGATATGGAGAGTATTCAGCCTACCCAGCCACAAGGGATGCGAACGGCAGCTCCGTCCAGGTTTGGAAATACGCAATTTACCAAACCTGGTTCTCAGGGGCAGCCTCAAGGCCAGCGGACCCAGGGTCAAAGTCAAAGTCAAAGTCAAGAGACACGTTCATTTCAGAGTAATTGGAGGTCTGGTCAGGGTCAGAGCCATAGTCATGGCCATAACCAAGGCCAGCACCAGAGCCAGAACCAGAGTCAAGGTCAAGGCCGTTTCACAAGTACAAAGACGAATGCCTTTGATACTCGCACGCCTACAACTCAGCCCACCAAGTCCAATCTACGCTATCAGAGCAAGTTCAAGACCGAGGGAGATATCAATGACAAGATTCTAAACACGGTGATTGGAAATAAGCTAAATTCCTTCACAAAGCTGACGTATAATGACACACGTGACTTCATTTACCAGATCATGGATAGTGGAGAGACGGAGTTTATTAAGGATTTCATTGAGAAGGTCTTTTCAAAGGCGACGGTGGAGGAGCTGTATTGTGCTCTCTTTGCCAAGCTGATTGCCGAGATTGCCCATCGCTACCCAATCATGTATGAGGAGATGAAGAGGTATCATAGCGAGTTCTTGAAGGTGTTTGAGGATGTGAATGAGACTGGTTCATCCGACAGTAATACGATGGCAAAGAAGCGCCAGTATCGTCTTGGATACGGCCAATTTATTTCTGAGCTGGCAGGCCAAAATGCCTTGGAGAAGGAGCAGCTTCTTGCCATGGTGACCAAGGTGATGGATACTATTTGGGAGCTAAGTTCTCAAGAAGGTAAGGTTAATGCCGTTGAGGAGTGTGTTGATTGTCTTGTCCGGCTCAATAAGAGTTTGGTGGAGAAATCGCCAAAGTTCTTTAATGAGGTAAAGGGCGAGATGAGTCTGCGTATTATTGAACGGGTCACCGCCTTGGTTACCAAGAAGGCTGGGGATAGGCCAAGTTTGACGCCAAAGGCACGATTTGGATTGATGGATTTGAAAGATATTCTATAACTTAGTAGAATGGCAAGAGGTTCCACAAGAAAGTCCAAGGGTCTATTTCGCCGCGTATATTCCCCGATACACCATTTAATTGAGGCGAGCCGTAACGTGGGTCGCTCTGTCTTCAAGCGTGGCGGAAAGGTGGTGAACTCCGCTCTGGGCTTTGGCCAGAATGTGGGAACATCTGTGGCAAAGCACGCTAACGCAACTGTGAAGAATGTGCTGAGCCGTCGCAAGAATAGTCGCAAGAACAGACGCAACAGTCGTAAGAACACTCGTCGCAACCGCAAGTAAGCGGTAGCCGTTTCACTAATCGTTTCACTAATCGTAAGTAAGCAGTAGTTTTCTAGCGTATTTTTATTATTTTTGACGTGTTTGTAATAACGCATCAAAAATTGATTGCCACTTCCAAGCGTAGGGCAAGTCCCGAATCAAATGCCAGTCACTCCTAGAATGACCAATACCCGTGATGCCGCAAAGGATAAGAAGACAAAGGATGATAAGAAGGAGAGTGCTAAGCCAAAGAATCTTCGTCGTGGTGGTCCAAAGGACGATGATGATGTGGATGAGTACGGGAACATTGAGGGTCTTATTGACTATGAGTATGAGGATGAGTCCGAAGCAGATTCTGAACTGAATCTGAGCAAGGAGGAGATCCGTCATTTGAAGAAGTATGGTAAGCTCCCAGAGTCTATTAAGGAGGATGTGCGCAGTCCAAGGGCAGCAGCTCTAAAGGCACGTGAGCAGATTCGCAAGAAGCTGAAGAAGGAGAGTCGCAATACTACTCCTAGCACCGATGATAGCACCTATGTTGATTCTGAGTCTGAGAAGCCTAGGAGGGGATTTGCTCCTAAGAAGGCAAGAAAGCCCGAGGTTGAGGTTGAGGAGGAGGAGGAGGTGAAGCCAAAGAGGAAGGGATTTGCTCCTAAGAAGGCGAGAAAGCCTGAGGTTGTTGAGGAGGAGGAGGATGAGGAGGAGGATGAGGATGAGGAGGATGGTGAGACTCTTGGTTCTGAGGATACGGATGATGAGGAGGAGGATGAGGAGGATGAGGAGGAGGCCGAGGAGGCGTTCAAGGGAATTTCCATCAGTTTCGGCGGTGGCGGCTTTGAGGAGGATGATCGCATGGTTCCAAGGCGTCACAATATGAAGAAGGAGAGTCCTGATGTGCGCCGTTTCGTGGAGATGGTGACGAAGCCTGTGGATGAGAATACAATTGATGATCAGATTGATCAATTCAAGGCTCTGGACAGTCCTAAGAAGCGTGTGATGTTGGAGGCACTTGAGAAGCGATCCGAGTATGTGAAGAAGGAGGAGCCTCTCATGTTTCGTCTTCTCCAGATGAAGCTGAATCCAGAGACGATGGCGATGGTGATGACCCGTTACAACTCTCTGAATACCATGGACATCAGCAGTGGCGAGTATTACAAGCTGCGTGCCTGGATGGAGAAGCTTGTGTCTATGCCTCTTGGGTTGTATAAGGATATGCCGGTTCGTCTTGAGGACGGCGCCGAGTCATGTGCTCCTTTCATGAACAAGGCGAGGAAGTGTCTGGACGAGGCCATTTACGGCCAGGACGACGCCAAGCTTCAGATCATGCAGTTCATTGCCAGCAAGATTGCCAATCCTACCGCCTCAGGCTTGAGTCTGCTGCTGATGGGCCCTCCTGGTATTGGTAAGACGAGTCTGATTAAGAACGGTATCGCCAAGGCTCTTGAGTGGCCGTTCCAGTTCATCAGTCTGGGCGGTGATAGCGATTCCACCACTTTCACAGGCCATCAGTTCGTGTATGAGGGCAGTCATTGCGGTCGTATTGCCAACTGTCTCGCACAGGCCAAGTCCATGAGCATGATTCTGATGTTTGATGAGCTGGATAAGGTGAGTGCCACACCAAAGGGCGAGGAGATTCAGAATCTCCTGGTTCACATGACTGATCCCGTTCAGAATATGGAGTTTGAGGATAAGTATCTGAGCGGCATTCCACTGGATCTGAGTCGTGCCATGCTCGTGTTCAGCGGTAATGATATGAATAAGATTGATAAGATTCTTCTTGACCGTATGGTGGTGGTTCAGCTTCAGGGATACCAGCCGAAGGATAAGATCGCCATTGCCGAGCAGTTCTTGCTTCCTGGGGCGCTGAAGGAGGTGAATCTCATGGAAAAGGTGGCCATTAGCCGTGAGATTCTTCAGCATATTCTTGATACTTACGCCAAGGAGGAGACAGGTGTTCGTGAGTTGAAGCGCTGTATTGAGCAGATCGTCCAGCGTATCAATATGCTGCGCATGTTTAATGTGAAGGAGCTGCCCTTCCACATTCCTAATTTCAATCTGCCGTTTGTGCTAAAGAAGGAGCATGTGGATCTCTTCCTCAAGAAGAAGGAGATTAAGGATAAGGTGCCATTCGGGATGTATACCTAATTAGGATCTTCTTGATTTATTCTTACGATTCTTACTCTTGCGAGTCCTCTTACGACTCTTCCTCTCGCCAGTAGGAGTAGAAGGAGGAGCAGGGGTAGAATTAGGACGATATTTTATTTTTAGTCTTTCAAATTCTGGACCGCCGATACTATACTTATTGTTAGGTGGTCTTAATAACATATTCTTTATCAAATCTGCCCGTTCATTTACAAACCCTGCCACCTTTAATCCTGCCGCTGTTTTACGAAGCAACTCTATAATTCTTTTTGTGGCAACATTATCTGATTGGCGGGCAACATCTAAAGGAGTTTGGCCGTGTCTATCTCTAACAGTTACAAGAGTTGGATCAGCGGCAACTAAAATTTTGGCACATTCTAATGACTGTTCATACGCATGATTTACACATAGATGTAAGGCAGTATTTCCATAAGAATCTACATCACGAATAATACTTGGATCTGTCCTCAACAAAAGTTCTACGACTGGTGGGTTACCTGGATTTGCTTGCCATATTAAAGGTGTCCTATTCTTATAGCCACGATAATGAATATCTGCCCCTTTTTCAAGTAAAAGTTCTGCCATTTCTACGGTTCTTGCTATACAAAGTGGAGTCATCTCTCCGTTAATACTAAAATCTACATTCCCCCCTGCCTCAAGATATTGACGCATCTCATCAATCCTATTTCCATATAAAATATCCAACATTCTCCTTTTATCCATACCCCCAGCCGCCATCCTCTACCATATTTAGAGAATTAAAACATATGTAAATGAGATGCTTGTTGCCATTCTTGCCAAAGACAAGGCACATGTTCTGCCCAATTTTTTGGATTGTCTATTGAAACAAGACTATCCAAAAAAGTCAATTCATCTGTATATACGCACTAACGATAATAACGATTCCACGGAGACTGTGTTAAAAGGGTTTATTGATGAACACGGGAGTTCCTATGCCTCTGTTTTCTACGATGCCACGAATATCAACGCCACCCTGAAAAGCTTCGGGCAGCACGAATGGAATTGTATCCGTTTCAAGATTCTCGGAGCCATTCGCCAAGAATCTGTGGCCTACGCCAAACGGCTCGGCGTAGATTACTTTGTGGCCGATTGCGATAACATGATCGCCCCTTTTACACTTTCCACCATGGCTTCTTTACGAAGCCTGGGTGTCGTTGCACCCATGCTTGATTCCAAGACGGCGTATTCAAATTACCATTATACTGTGGATGCCAATGGATATTTCGCAGATTCCGAAATGTATAGGAGCCTTCGGTTTCGTGGTGTAAAAGGGATCGTTGAGGTGGCCGTCGTTCATTGCACATATTTTGTGGCACACGAATATCTTGACTCGGTCTGTTACGATGATGGAACAGGACGTTATGAATATGTGATTTTCAGCGATGGGCTACGAAAGAAGGGTGTCTCACAGTTTCTGGATAATCGGCGTCATTACGGGTTCATAAGTTTCGCTGAGAACAGGGATGATTTCTTGGCGGATTGCGAGGTTATGCGTCTCCATCAAGGATAGTATCAATATCAATCGTTCTTAGCGGCTTTGATGTCTTAGCGGCAACTAAGACGATCTGTGTGGTTGCCGTTGCCGCTGCTGCTTTCCTAGGGGTAGGGGCAGGTTGGGCAGAAGGTGCCGAAGGCGCAGAAAGAGCAAAATCCTGCCGTTCTCGCTCGGCGAGAAGTCTGGACATCTGGCTCTGGAATTCTGGGTTTTGGTTGCGAGAACATGGCTGGCTGCCAACATTGAAATATTTATTCTTCTGACATTTAGACATTCTAGTTAGAATGAAGAGACTAACTATACTTTTTATAACACTATGTATAGGTCTTTTTTTCTGGATTGCCCTCTTCGGAGTGGATTTCATTCAGGCCACACCTGTTAGTGAACCCTTCGTAAGCACGACTAGTGTTACCCGGGCATCTGACTGTAATTGCTTACCAGGATACATACCAGCAACAGAAATTGGAGGTTATAATGGGAAAATCTTTTCATCAAAGGAAAGGGATGCTAGTATCTATTTATTTAACCCTGACGGGACAAAGGATATATACTGGATACCTAGCGAGAATTCCTGCGGAATTCCTAATATAAATACGTATTCGCAACCGAATACTGGAAATTACCCTTTTCTTGATTTCACAGAAGTCTTACGAACTGGAAGATATAAGGGTCGCTTATCCTGTACCATGGTTCAGAATAAAGAATCATCAGGGATATTCTTCTGTCAAAATCTGACCAATCCTGAAAAAAGAAGGAACTGTTATTAGATATGTATAAGACCCATATTGCCCTAATGATACTCATTATCCTTGGGTCATTAAATTGGCTGGCGGTGGGTCTGGGGGTGAATGTGTTAGAGAAGATATTTGGCTCCTCTTCCATTGTGCCTCGTATCATTTACGTCATCATCGGTGTTGCTGCTCTTGCCATTGCCTTTAACCGTGACACGTATCTGCCCTTCCTCGGACCCAGCGCTGTGCCGTGTGCGTTAATTCCCGAGTCAATTCCTAAGGGGGCTGATACTACCGTTGAAGTGCTGGTGGCGCCTGGTGCCAAAGTCTTATATTGGGCGGCAGAAACAGGCACGGAAGGAATGAAAAAGATCAAGGATTGGCGTGGGGCGTATTTGGAGTTCATGAACGCTGGCGCAACAAAGGCGGATTCTGATGGAACTGCGGCGCTGCTCGTGAGAAATCCCCAGCCGTATAGTGTTCCCTGGAAGGGACGCATAGAGCCCCATATTCATTTCCGTGTGTGTGGAGAAAACGGAATGATGGGGCGCATTAAGACCGTGTATATGGCGGACGGACGTGTGGAAGGATTTGTAGATGAGGAATAGTAATGGTCCAAGAAGCTGTCGCCGTATTCGCCACTCGCTCCGTGAAAGGAGAAGTGGTATTCAAACAAAGAAAGGGCGGAGTGGAAGTGAATGCCACTTTTACACAATTGGTGGGGAATCACGGATTTCATATTCATAAGGCGGGGGATTTACGAGGTGAGGGGTGTAAAGGAGCATGCGACCATTATCATATTGGTCCTCCTCAACATCATGGAGGAGCGCCTCAGACACGCAGTGGTCAACCGAACGGTCAAGGAAAAAAGCAACGACACACCGGCGATCTGGGAAATGTGACCGAGGGGTCTTACAGGTATGTGTTAAAGGATGTTTTAGTGGAGGACTTGTTCGGCCGCTCCGTCATTATCCATGCCGACGAGGATGATTACGGACTCGGCGGCTTTGAGGATTCCCTGACGACCGGTCATTCTGGAAAAAGAATCGCCTGTGCTGTCATTGGACGGGTCTAGACCTTTTACTCTAATCCAAATCAGACATCAGAGCTACCTTCTTTCTATACATCACCGTGTATGTGCTGTGGTTGATCCTTACATCATCCACCGCATGTGTTCTCTCATCGTCGTAGAAGATCCACTTGCCTGTGACGGGATGCCTGGCATGCGCCGTATAATGCCCGCCGCCGCTCACACCATGATGCTCAATCGTGGAGAATAGCTCGTAATCGGCGGAAGCGCTCGTCTCCTCGGAATTACCGTGGAAGACCTTGCCGAAGTTGATTACCGAGGGAATATTCACATGAGTATTGATCTTACGCCCAGAATTCTCATTACGCTTCAGTGTGATAATCACCCAATTTCCAAGACGCCAATAGCCGTAGGTGACGGTGGCCTTTCCCCTCGTTGGGCACTTCAGGCAATGATACTCATCAATATCCTCGCCCTTACAATCATCAGTCATTAAGTCAATAAGATCGATCGGCGTATCACTCTTTTTTACACAAAGTTCGGTAGTATTGCGATGCTCCCAGGAGACGCTCTCATTCTTACAAGTTGAACAGACGACGGATTTACGGCGTAGGAGGAAGAGCAGCTCCACCATGGGAGAATAGGTCTTCTCAAAGGTCTTCTTCCAATAGGTGAGGGCTTGAAGAACCTCTGGCTGACTTACGCTTGGCTTAATTGTCATTGTCACTTCCTCGGCCAGACCCTCGTGGATCTGATCAAGAAGGAACATGAGGAACTCGTGGGAATCGTGGGGAATGGCCATGGCGAATTGCTCAAAGCCCACCTTGGAGGCAGCTGGAATCATCTTCGTCCAGAAGTCACGGGTTTTCACAATAGGATCGGAGCCAGTCCACATGGCCTTCACCAGATCTCCATAAGATTCAACCAGATGTGTCTTTTCTGATGGCTTCTTGGTCTTAATATTCTCCTTATGCTGATCTTGAAGGATATATATGGTTAAATCAACTTGATGGCGCAGGGCTTGTAGCGTGGCGTTTCCGTAACATGTGTTTCCAATGTTGGTGAGACCGCAGATACCTTTGGTTAGAGACATTGTTGGTGGGGGACTTAGGAGTGTTGGCGAAATGTGAATCACTTTTTTTCAACAGAATAACTACAGATGAACAATCCCGACTACCAAGTAGTGTATGGTGTTGGATTACTAGACGATATTCATAATTATTTCCCTTCTCTTTTGTATGACCAGGGGCGTTTCCAGACCCTTCCCCAAGTCCTAAGCTATGTGAGAAATCAAATGAATTCACGATTCAATCTCTTTTCTTATGGCGCATCTCTTCACAGAGCCGCAAATCCCGTCCAAGCCCCTGTTGTTGTTCCACCTTCTGCCTTCCCAACGACACCTATACAAACGAGTCGTGCTTCCAGGACAGATAATGCTGCCGCCCTCCTATTAGCCCTTCTTGGTGTAGGAAATGATATTCGCCTCCTTCCTACTGGTCTAGGGGGGGCAGGAGGAGGCGCAGGCACAACTCCAGATATCTGGGCATCCTTTAGCGCACCAGTCGTTGTGACTCCAAGTGCCGAAGTCATAGGAAACAATACAGAAATCGTCGACGCATCAAATGTCCCTTTAACACAAAACACTTGTACTGTCTGTCAAGATCTCATGCGCCACCCTGAAGTATGCCGCCGTCTCCGTCCATGCCAACACTCCTTTCACAGGGGCTGTATCGATGAGTGGTTCAGGCGAAGTGTCTTCTGTCCTACCTGTCGCCATGATATTCGCAATCCCACCCCTTCTCCACGTCTTGGAGCAACGCCAGCACCTGTTCAAGAGATAACCCCTATGCCTTAGAATGCAAAACGCAAAAAAAAGGTACGAGTATGAAAAGAGCCTTGAATCAAGTCTCTTTCCATCAGATATTAGTATTAGATCCTAATCAAGTTACAGACTTTTACAGTAGCATGGAAAGGTCAGATGGAGTCTCCTTTAGCACAATACTGAACTTCTCAGCAATATCCTTCATGGTCTGAACCTCCTCAGGCAGAAGAATGTTGATGGTCACACCCTTACGACCAAATCGTCCAGCACGGCCAATACGGTGAATATAGGTCTCGTGATTCTGAGGCAGCTCGTAGTTCATCACCAGACTAATCTGCTGAACATCAATACCACGAGCAATCATATCTGTGGCAATCATCACACGGTTCTCACCCCCAATGAACTGCTTCATGCGCCGCTCCCTCTCAGGCTTCTCCAGCTCACCGTGAACACAGGACACAGGAAATCCGTGGGCCGTCATCTTCTCTGTCAGCTTCTCAGCCGTCTTTCGTGTGTTACAGAAGATAACCGCCTGAGCGATATTCAGATTCTTATAGAGATCGGCAATACACTCAAACTTGAAATCCTCTCGCTCCACATCAATGTAATACTGCTCAATACCATTCAGGGCAACGGCAGAAGGTGGAATGAGAATGCGCACAGGGTCATTCAGAATCTTGCTCGCTACCGTGCGAACACTCTCAGGCATGGTGGCTGAGAAGAGGGCGACACGAGTCTGGGCGGGAAACCCCTTGTCCAGAATACACATCACCTGCTCAAAGAAGAGCTCCTGAAGCATCTGATCCGCCTCGTCCATGATGAGAACACGAATCTGGCTACGGTCCAGGGCGTTACGGTTGATCAGATCAAAGATGCGCCCAGGTGTGCCGACGACAAACTGCGCACCCTGATCCAGGGCTGATACATTCTCACGCACAGAATCACCACCCACTGCGCACAGAACCTTTACCTTCATAAAGCTACCGATGGCGGTAGCTACCTTTGCGATCTGCTGTGCTAGCTCACGAACATGAACCAGGATCAGCACCTGTGGCTTCTTAAGAGCGGGATCAACCCTTGACAGAGAACCGATCACAAAGGTGCCGGTCTTTCCTGTGCCTGACTGAGCCTGGGCGATCAAATCTCTGCCCTCAAGCATAGGCATAATACCCTTCGTCTGGATCTGGCTTGGCTTTGTAAAACCATGCGAATAGACACCACGAAGGAGCTCCTCTGATAGATTCATATCATCAAAGGTCTCATAAACTTTAACATCGTCGGAAGGCGTAATGAACTCTTCAGCGTCGGTCATCTTATTAATGGTGTTGGACTGAGCTTAAGCCAGGGTGGTGGAATCACTTTTTTTGGCCTGTGCCAAAAAAGTTAATTGGCTTCTCCAGAAGGCGCAGTTTGGCCACAGGCCGAGCCAGAATGAATTGTGTAAAATGGATTCATTGAACCCTTTTTACACAAAAAAAGTGATTTTTAAAAGCTATTCAGTATATAGTCTAAATGGCCGACGATGATGATTTTGCGGATGAGATGGTTGAGGATATGGATTTCGGCATTGATGTGGATGTGATTGCCCCTAACGACGAGCTTCCGAAAGATGATCCCCTCGCAGCCCTTCTCAAGCACCACCCAGAGTGCGTGATTGATTACGCTGAGAAGATTAGTCCGAAGATTCCCTTGATTGCCTCTCCCCCACTCAACAAAGACCCCAATCATAAGTCAGTGCCCTTTCTAACACAATACGAGAGGACCAAGATTATTGGCATGAGGGCGAATCAGCTCAGTCAGGGTGCCAGGCCCTACATTGCCGTTCCAGAGTATATGACCGATGTGGGCGAGATTGCTCGTCTTGAGCTAAAGGAGCGTCGTCTCCCTTTCCTCGTGCGTCGCCCAATGCCTGACGGCAGCCACGAGTATTGGCGTCTATCGGATTTGATTATCTTTTAGCGCACAAAAAAAGAAACCAGGTTTTGAAAAGACACTGATCCAGAGAGGTTTAGATACAGATCATCCCACATCTGCCAAGATGATAACTGGGTCTTTTTTGATTCCTCATCATCATTCATATACACATTCTGAGCATTTTGAAACCAGGCATATAAGTCATTCTCTCTATCCTTCTTCAGCTCAATCCACTGCACACAATAATCTAGAAGGTGTCTCCTAGACTGAACTTCTAGCTCTAGCAGATATGTCTTGAACTTAATAGCAAGGGAAAGTCCACGCAGCTTAGATTGAAGGTTCTGGAATTCCTGAGACTGAGAAGTATCCATTATAACATAGTTCTTCAGCAACCCTTTAGATTAGAGAATACCCCTGGATATATCTTCTGTGAAATCGTATAACATCTCCAAATACATATCCTTCAGTTATCAACGGACGACTAGCCACGATACCATCAAAATAGTCTCGTGCCTTTACGTCAAGAATGCGTGACCACACTGTCTCTCTGCCATTATATAGTTGAACTAGGTCGCCTTCCTTAAAAGGAAGCTGACATATTTCATGGCATCGTATAAATCTGGGTGTTAATACCATATATAGTCAAATAAGATACGAGACTTTAGGCTAGTCTAGAAAATCTGTATTCTATTTTCTGGGGCAATATACATCGCTGATGTCTTATCTATACCGAAGGCATCATACCATTCTTGGAATTGTGAAACCACGAGATTTACACGCAGGAAGGCAGGGGCGTGGGGATCCAAGTCAACGGAACTTTTGAGTTTTTCTTTTCTGTAAAAGGTTCGCCAGGAAACGGCGAAGGCCTGGAAGAAATCTCGGTATTCTTGTAAGCACTTCTCACCTCTTACACCACGCTCCTCCATATCCATTTTCAAGGCCTCTAGAGAAACGGCCACACCACCTAAATCGGCGATATTCTCACTGAGCGTCTTCTGCCCATTAATATGTTTATGATACACCGTTTGTTTATGAAAAAGATCAACCAGTGCCTTGGATTTCAGTGTATAGCGGAATTTGTCCCCACGTGTCCACCAATCATGTTTCTCACCATTCCCATTATATTCTTTCCCATCATCGTCAAATCCGTGACACATCTCGTGCGCAATAAGTGAGCCGAGAGATCCGTAATTCCATGCTGGAGAGGCATCCAGCGAATAGAAGGGTGCGATGACTGTGCCATAAGGGATAATAATCTCGTTTGTCTCATTGAAATAATAGGCGTTCACACGATAAATACCTTCTTCCCAGAAAGTGTATTTTTTACCCAGGCGTGAAAAAAGAGTATCTGTATTCCACGCTCCCAGATCATGGATATTCTTAATGAAATTCCTGTGATCAAGTTTGACTTCTGTCACATGATCCCACTCCTTTGGACGAACCGTTTGGATATTCATCTTATTTATTTTCTCTATTGCCGCAAGACGAGTGGCACGCCCCATCCACTCTGCCTCAGAAATCCTTTTCTTTGCCGCCTTTATCAGTGTTTTGGCAAAGGCATCCAGTGGCGCAATTAAGGCAGGGTCACCAGCCTTCTTCCAAAACAGTTCAGAAAAGATATCGCCTGTATATTTATAGACGGCATTTACAAACACTTCTTCCTGAGGCATCTTGACTTTCTGCCCCTGAATTAATAGACCGTGAAACTCATAGTCCAGATCGTCAAACGGTGGAGGAAGATAGGGGAGTGCGTGGAAAATGTAAATCTTCGCCAAATATAATCTCCAGTAATGAATAGGAACCTCATTTAACACCTTTCCCAAATACCGTATCCATTTTGGACAATTGTAATAGAGGGTCATCTGCTTCCAAGATAAGCCAGAAGTCTCAAACCAGGTCGCCCAGGGAATGCGTGGGAATTTTGCCAAGAGTTTTCCACCCTTTATCTGTATATCGTCAGGGCTCCAACAAGAATTCAGATGGAAGGCAAGACCTTTCTCAAATTCATAGATCTGCGATAACGATTCAATGTCAAATAAGTTCCCAACCTTGTCTAAGAGAGCTTTATACGCCGTGGTAATATTCTCATATTGATATAAACTAATCGGCAGACTTGGAGCATTGGAATCCAGCCTCAAACTGATTTGCTTGGTTTTCCCAATATTATACTGATAATTAAAAATACTTGGAAGCCTACACTTCGCCATGGCAGAAAAATGTTTGATACAATCTTCAGGCGTTTCTACACAGTTGAGACTGGTAAGAATAGATTTAATATATTCTACGCTCACATGCTGTGACCTTGAATTCAAAGCAGAAGCTTTGAGTTCCTTTAACATACGATTATTTGTGTTAGAAAGGATTTCCATGGATTTATTGTAAATACAGCGTTCAACTTCTTCGCTCACGCCGAAATCGTTTTCAAAGGCGGGAACATCTACGCTAGATACCCATTCGCTGTTTATTGACTCGTAAAAATTGTCTTTATTCACAGATGAATAAGTCAAAACAGGAGGCGGTATAGGGATGCTGCATGATAGCGTCGGTTTGGTTTGTCTCTTTTTTTGGGTCTTTCTCGTTCTTCTTTGACCCATCTACTTTTCGGCATATTTCTGTAAAACAACGACGACGATGTAGTTTTAATGATACTTTTGTGTTAAAGTGGATTTCGTGCGACATACTATAGATGGTTTTGGTCAGCGCCGAGCTCACACTCATTTACTCTTTCAAGCGATTTTGATTTGCCTCTGGCGGCTTTTAGAGAGAGAGAGAACCGGACTGCTTCTTACTGTGTCCAGCGCTTATTACAGTTCAAGCAGTGGATAAAGATTGTCATCGGCTCATCCGCCGAACGAGTCTGTAGTTCATAATAAGTACACTTGCGCTGCTTACAGCCGTGGCACATCCACTTATCAGTGGCACGAGAGAAGTCGCCCTCCAACTGAATCTGCTCTCTCTTTGCCTGCCGATCCACCATCTGTTGCCAATTCTCTGGGCAGAGCTCATAGTAATTCTGTCTTACAATATCATCAATGGTAAGCTCTCCTGTGCTAAAGCGTATCCAAAGATTCTTATTCTTGATATAGGAAGCAGGACTCAGGTTCCCCACAATTCGCCTGGCAACGGCAAGATATACGTCACGAAAGGCTTGGCTATTCCATGTTTTGCGAATCTCCTCAAAGGTCGCCGTATCCATAGCCTTTTTGAAGATTGCCGCCTCAATCTTAATGGCAGTGCCATCTTCCTCGGAAATGAGATCAGCCAAGAGAGTGGTGATGGTCTCTACAACCCGCATCCTATGAGGTGTTGACTCATATGCCGTATCTGCCTCAATCTCAGGATGCTCTGCTTGAACGACGGCAGACTTACGAACACGGGTGGCGCGGACTGGCTTGACCAGCTCCTCTTCTGCCTCTTCCTCCTCATCATCTGACTCATCCTCCAGCACCTGCTCATCGTCCTCCTCTACGCCCTCATCGCCATTCACATTATCTACCAGTTCCTCGTCTTCCTCTGTAGCATCGGCATCCGTATCAGAATCCTCACCCTCTAGGTTACTTGTGTAAAAGGTTTCATATTCGGCTGTCTTGAGGTTGATGGCAGGGGTATAGGATGCTGGTGAAGATGAGGCAACCACGAGAATATCGCCGTAGAAGGTCATCCCCTCAAGGGGGCTGGGGAGATGGTGTTGATTCTCGGTCGCCTCCTTTCCATCCAGGTAGCCGAAGAAGAAGAGAGTGCGCTGCTTCTGGCGCCACAGACTCTTTCCTAGAAGACTGGGTGCCTCCTTCTTCTTGAGAGCGCTCATCATCGCCGCTGGCGTGAGGGCCTTGAGCTTACCCTGACGAATCTCACCCTTTTGTCCAAGAAATACAACCTGTGTATCAGACATTATATTGGACTTGGGATTTCATTAACCGAAACTATCAATTTTTAACGCTTGAACGCATTAAAAATAGATTGCTTAAACTCTTCCTTCTATAAACAATTAGTCCCTATGTCTATTCTAAGAACGTGGAAGAAGGCGGGCTCGGCATCATGGACTATATGGGACAGGGGCGATGAATTATGGGAATTGAAAGACGATGTTCTTCGTCATTTCTCAGTGATAGAACGAAGTTTGGACGGTGAGATTATAACTGAGAAACTGGAACTTCTGAAGGAGTCACCGCTTCCCCTGGAAGCGTTGGAACAGCAGATTCAGGGATGGGAGGTGACTGAAGTCCAACTCCAGCAGGAGAAGGCACAGGGGCAGAAGCCTCAGCCTTCGCCACGAGGGCCTCAGCCTTTGCCACGAGGACCCGCATTTCTTCCAGACATTCCGTCGAATGTTGAGCAATCAGCTCAGCCGCCTTTGTTGTCTCCTGAATCACAGAACCACATGGATCGCAGAGAGAAAAGAAAGAACCATTCCAGCTTGGCCAAGACCAAGACCAGTTCAACCCCTCCACAATCTTCTTTAACACAATCTTCCCACGAGAGGCAGACACCAGTAACTCCAAGCTCACAGGAAGAAGAGCCACAGCAGAACGACACTCTTCCAGCCGAGCTATGGTCTTCGCTTTCACAGTGGATTCCACCGAACGCTCTTTTTCAGCCGTCTCTACATCATCAAGCATTTTTAGAATTGTCTGGCACACAAGGTGGGTCTTATCCTGACCAGAGAGATTCGGAAAAGCATTCACAAAGGTGGCAAGGTCAGCGGCAACACGTAAAACAGTCTCAGGGACCCAAGCCTTATCGCCAAGCGACTTCTGCGCATAAGTCAAGAGTTTCTGCGGGTCCATTGTTTGTCTAATTAGCTTATACATTATTTTGGTATAAAAAGACGAAAAAAAACCATTCTGACACATCAGATGAATACTAGGATAACTGTTGCGGTAGTTGTGGCGTTTCTGGTCTACGCATTATACTCTTGGTATTCTATTCCACAGTATGATGGCTTTGATATAAATAGTCAGAAGTATTCTCAGCCTAATTTGCCTACTCCTGCTCCTGCTCCTTGTCCATTGCCGGTCCAAGAAAGGATAGTGACACCTGGAGGCCCTAATGCCCCAGGACAGAAGGCGCCAAATCAACGGGTCGTGGTCCCTGAGGAAGAGCCCTATGACCCCCAGGACCAGACATATGAATCTGCCGAACACCCTGAGCGCCTCAGACATCCTGAGAGGCTGTATGGTCCCGGCTTGGAACAAGATGATAGTGTCACAGCTGTAGAATCTGGAATCGCCAGTAAATCCTATCAGCAGACAATGAACGCATATCAGTCATTTGGACCCGAGTTTGCTCAGAATGGCGGGGCATTTATGGAGAATGGCGTCGTGGCCAATGATACTTTGATGAACAGCGAGTATTCTTCTGTCTAGCGGAGGACCGCTTAAACCTCAGTTGCATACTCTACACAGGATGGAACCTAGCCTTCGCTCAAGTTCATATAGGCCAACCGAATGTAAGGTGAGACGTACTGACCCGGCTCTCCACGAAACGATTCAACGATTCGTGGAGAGCCTTTCAAATGATGTGAGAGTGAGTCAATATGCCGACATCAATCACGCTATTAAGCGCTTTGAGAGCAGCAAGTGGTATTGGTTGGCTCCCTCAGGTCGTTCAGGATATCTGGTCTTTTTGCCAAATACTCCTGTTGTATGGATTGATGAGCAGTTCAAGAGTTCCTACAAGATCCAGATGCGGGTAAGTAGTGCCGTCTATAAAGAGACCAGTGTGATGATTGCCTCCCTAAACCTTGGAGATGCCGTTCTACGACTTGAGGACGTGTGGGTTCTGGCCGGTGAAACAACGAAGATAATCCCTTTTACACAGAGATGGAATAAGTTACAAGAGTTTTATGCCCTTCAATACAAGTCTGATAGTGTCCTACAACAAGGTTTGCGTATTGAGCCTGCTGAGTATCAGTCCCTGGAGTCAATCAAGAAGCTACAGAATCTACCTAATACCATGATCGCTCAAGGCGAGGACGAAAAACGAAGGCTCCGAGTTCAACTTGTGGCAGGGACGAATACTGCGCCTTCCACTCGTCCTGCCCCTCTGACTGGACCTGCCACTCGTCCTGGACCTGTGAAAAAGGAGGTTTCAAAAGAAAAAACAGATGCTGATAACCAGGCAATTGCTGTGGCTCATCCAGAATATCCTGATACCTATGAACTTACGGTGAATGGTGTTAAAAAGGGTTTTGCCGCTGTTCAGGATATGGAATTGAGTAAACGCCTGAAATTGTTGAAGGGAGAGATACGCGTAAAAATAGAATGGAATCCCGAATTCTCAATGTATGAGATTCATGATATTTTGTAACGGCTAAATAGAATGCCGGCGACACGCAGGGTAAAATGTAAAAGAAACGGCAGACAACATGGAGGTGGCTTAGGTGGTACTGTAAACTTCGCTCCTTCCTCTTTTGACACTTTAGTGCGAAATCCTTTGACTTGGTCTGCTGGAAGCAGCTGTATGGCTCAACCCCGCCCTGGTATGATTGAGAGTATCACTCCTCGTGGTCTCCCTGGTTTTCAGATGGGTGGCAGACGCAGTCGTCGTAACAGAAACAGTCGTCGTAATAGTCGTAAGAACAGAAACAGTCGTAAGAACAGGAAGAACAGTCGCCAGCATGGCGGTGCGTATGGATTCACAGGTGCCACTGGAATTGTAGGCGGATTCCCTGGCGGTGCTTCTTACCCCCCTGTTGGAAGTATCGGCTGCACAGGTGCCAGTTCTGTAGAAATCCCTCCCAGTGGATCCGATGGTATCTTAAACAGAGTGGGTGGTCCTCTCTGGGATGGCCCTCCCACTTCTGCTTTACAGCGTGGTGGTGCGGTAGTGACCGGTTCCCCATATGAACTTGGCCTTACCGAAAAAACTGCCGGCTATTCTTCCTTAGTGCCTGGTGCTGGCGGTGTCATTCAGACTGGTGCTGGAACTCTTCTTTCTGTAAATGTTCCGACAGATGGTCGCATCGCCGGCGGTGCTTGCGGTATGCCCCCTCAGCGTGGCGGTCGTCGCAACCGTAAAAACAGTCGCCGCAACCGTAAGAACAGTCGTAAGGCGAGTCGCAAGAACAGTGGCAATCGTCGTTAATCAACCATCATACATCTTCCTTTTACTATTGGAATAGTATCAGGAATCGCATCAGCACCCTTTGACTCAGTCACACTCACAGGCTCAGAGCCAGTAGTAATCTTATATGCGCATTTCTTGTAATAGGCCTTTCTCTTTGCCCACTGGCCCTGATACACCCCATGAGAGTCCACCACATCCACGATGAGTGGAGCAACAGTTCTGGCATCTTTCTGAACACGTAAGATACGCCCTGTGCTTTGCTCAATCTTCTTCCTCGGACTCACCATAATCATGGTATTCAGCGTCTTAATATTCATGGCCTCTGATGCCATGGCGTAAGTTCCCAGAAGAACTCTGGCCGTCCTGGCACCTTCCTCTCGCACTTCCTCCTTCATTCCACCGATATAATACCCAACACTGGTGCCCTTACTATGCTTAGCAATTCCCCGCTCAATACGCTCCAAATGCGTAATTCGGTCGCTCAAGACCAAGATACGCCGATCCTTTTCGGCAATAAGCTCCTTCATAATCTCATCAATGGCTTCATTGCGTGGCTCATATTCCAGGATTTGTGTTAAAAGGGTTGCTAGGACTGTATCACCACGGAAATCAACCGGCTCCTTACTGTAAGCGTCATCGTCGCTGTTGAAATCCACCTTTCGCACAATCACGTCGGGGTCCGCCTCACGCACCTTCTCCCAATAGACGGGCTTCCCAAGAAACCATTCAAACACTTTCGTGAGTCCATCGTCTCGGGTGGGAGTGGCGGAAAGGCCGAGCATCGATTTCGTCTGAACCTTGAACAAGGCTCGGGAGAAATTGGATGCGCCGAGATGGTGGCATTCGTCAAAGATGGCGAAACCGAACGAACGGAAATCGGTCTCGTCAAAATCCCGTTGAACCAGCGTCTGGATCATGGCAATACAACAATCGTATTCCACAGGCGCCTTTGCTTGTATGGCAGGCCTGGCAGAGGCCAGACGAGCCAGCAGTTCATCCTTTGTTCCACCGACTTTCAGACCGAGTGCCTTAAGCTCCTCCTTGAGTTCAGGAATCGTCTGTGTCTTGACGACCTCCTCCACGAGCCCAATCTGCTTCTTGTTTTCCTGAATGACACCGATACGAATTCCTGGCATGAGGGCTTGGAGTTCGCCGCTCCATTGTTGTAAGAGGAACTCCTTGTCCACAATCACCATGAATTTGCGCCCAATGCGTGCGGCAATGGCGATGGCCATGAAGGTCTTTCCACGCCCGCACGGAACACAGATGAGGCCGTTTGGACTGGCAACGAAATTGTCAATAATGGCCGTCTGATACTCATAGGGTTTGCCCACAAAGAGCAAATCTTCCCGAATTGGATTCCCTTCGACGAGCGTGGATGCCTCTGCCTCACCGAATTCGGCCAAGCCCCACATGCGAGGGAGGTAATAGCGTGCGGCGGATTCTTGAAAGACTGGCCATGAATCCGCCTGGCCGGCGAATCGTCCCATTTGCTTAGGAGACACAGTCAGCTCCTTCCGAATCTTATCGGTCTGTGCCGGTGTCAACGAACTCTTCTTGACGGCGTAACCGAGATGAGTGAGGACTTTATTGTATGCCGATAACATTGTGGAACATCCATTTTACACAGTTCGCTGAATCAAATTTAGTTGCTCACATCAGATGGAGGCTATTCCGATACTAGTTATATTAGGTGCTCCTGTTCTGGCATCTATGGGATTCAAATTCGCCTTTGTGGAGAATATCTTGATTCGTCTTTTGTTCGTGGCTGCTCTGTTTTGCGCCGCACAGGAAAGCCCGCTTCTAGGTCTCTTAACTCTTCTCGCCATTGTCACCCTCCTCGTGGAGAGAAATCAGGCGATCGTGACATCTCTCCCTGGTGTAAGCAATGTCAAGATTTCCCAACAACGCAACATCTATCCTATGAAAGCACCTGAGGACATTTTTACACATATCAAGGAGACCGAGGTGTATGACGACAATGAAGTCGATAACGCCTCAGTATCTCTTGAAGACAACATACCTGATTTGAAGGAAGGTCCTACAAATCACGACGCACCGTCGTTTTTCAAGAGTTTAGGGGTTTTATAATTTACTTTCTGGACTTGCGACTCTTTCTAGTCTTGCGGCTCTTACGGCTCTTTCTGGACTTACGACTCTTGCGATTCTTTCTGGACTTGCGGCTCTTGCCATTCTTACGATTCTTTCTGGAGTTGGTGTTCCTCATAGAAAAATCTTTACAACCACAAACAGAACAAGTTCTACTACCAGAAGGATAAGTATGAACTCCACCATTTGCAGTGCAAGGAGTTTGGCAATCAAGTCCCATATACTTATTTATTAGAAAACCTTATACGATTCAAGATCTCCAAATTTCATGGTTTTATCCAAATTCACCTTCTGAACGACAGAGCAGAAGTTGAGTTTCCATTGAGGACCCCAGGCCACACTTTGCTCTTTCCAGTTAGAATACTGAGGGGCATATCGTTTCACCCAGAAATCAACCACTCTTACAAAGGTGCTGTCTTCAATACAAGATAGAGGAACTAGAGATCCTGTGTCCATCGCCGAACAATAGACGACAGGAGGGTAAGGACCCCAACTCACGAATTGCTTACTTTGTCCCTTAATCGGACGAGAAAAGCATTGTGTTTTATCAAAGATTTTCTGATTCGTACAGCTATCCTGCTTAATTAGGTCATCGTCTTCTTTGGGATACATGTTACAGTATTTCTTATTTGGCAAAGGTCCTGTTCCATCTTTGAGTCTGCCACCTTCCACACAGCCAGAAGTGTTTGTTGCCTTATTCTCATAATAATTAGGCATTGACATGGGGCATTTATCTTTTCCTTTATTTTCCAAATACGCATCAAACCAGTCGGAGCATGTCGGAAGGCCTGCTATCCCCTCTGAAAGAGAACAAACCGTTGCGCCAGAGCATTTTCCATTACTGATTGTTCCATCGCAACATACCGTTCGGCCTCCACCGTCAATAAACGACTTCGTTTCTGCTGGACATGTGTTTATACTCAAATCTGTTGCGGATTCTTGGCCTTGAAACCCTTCGGTAGTTTCTTCCTCTTCCGCTTCCTTATCCTTAAATTGCTCATATAAGCAGACTCCTTGGAATGTGAAAAAGAGGAGTATTCCAAGGATTAATATAACTGCTATCCAGGCTATGCTAACCCTCATCTAACTATTGCGTCGTATTTAGAGTGTTGCACGAACACTTGATGTTACTGATGACACACTTGATCCGCCAACTGAGGGTCGTGGAGATGCCGGCAGAGGAATCTTAGCAGCATTCGCTTGTGATACGACTACTTCCACCGCTTCCTTTGCCGCCGCAACACTTCTTGCGCTAAACACATATACAATAAGGGCAATGACAATACACAATACTATGAGGCCAACAACGAGTAAAATAGCATAATAACGTAAGTTATTATTGTTTAACTGAGCCGCCTCATTGGCAGCATATGCCGTACTGGGATCTAGCGATTTATACATGCTGCTATCAATTGACTTAAGATCAACTGGCTTTTTAGTTGTCTGGTCTATCACCACACTTCCATTATCATCAATCTGCGTATTTAGATTGATAGGATAACACTTCACATTCTGTAAATTTATTTGTCCTGAAAATCCTTCCACAGAGCCACTGGTCTTCTTCTTAAATAAAAGCTCTCGGTTCACGGTGTAATTCACCGGGTTTATTGCCGTCTGTGTCCTATCATCGGAAAAATGCTGCTCTACGCTGATGAGCCTCGGGTCTTTTACATCTCGCATGAAATAACGGAATTGCCCGTGCATCATCAGGTTAAAAATGGCATCGGATGTTTTTCTCATATAGGACGTCGTAGAGCCTTCAGCAGGAAACGTATCAGGGGTCGATAGATTCTTCATCCACGCCGGTGCTTTGGCAGCATTGATATTCAATCCGTCTTTGAATACACAAAACACGTAAGGTGTAACATCTTCCGAGTTATTGTATTTCAAACAATACTGTAGCGTTGCGAAAGTAACCGTGGGTTGGCTGAAATTCAGAATCTCATTCACCGTAAAGCCTGAAGGGAGGGGGGATTCGTCGTAAAGCCAGTAACGCAAAAACGGGTTGACTTGGGCATCTGAATCTGTCAGATTGATAGGGATACAGAGATGTAGAATCTTGAACTCGGGCGTGGTCAGGACCAAGCTGAGTTGTGGCTTAGACTCTAGGGAAGGCCAAATCGGTGCGTGTAGTGCCATGTAATTGAGCGTGTAGTTCTCACCATCATAGCGCATAGTAGTATTTCCAAATGACTCGGGGCCAATGATATTCTTAGTATTTAGATTGACTGTGTAATAGTTCTCCATATTGTAGTATTTAGGCGTTTTGGGATTTACGAGTGCAGTTGCCGTCCTCCTATATTCACCAGAATTAGGAAGACTAGAAGGGCGATTGGTCATAGGAGCACCATTTAACACAAATGGACTGGTTACCTGAGTGCCTACAATGAAATCTAGAGTAACAGGAGGCCGTAAGACGGCATCTTCTGATACGCACACAGGCATCTTCTTTCTAAGCAATATCAGGAGAATACCGAGGACCATCAAACCCGTATAAAGTCACCTTGCCCGTCTCGCCGGTAGGTGAAATTTTGATCGTATCGCCATTAGACACCTCATCGCATCCGAGATTATCCTGGCAATCCTTGCGTTTGAAACTGACAGGAAGGGCAACAGGATTATACGTATCCGTTCGTGTATAATAATTGAAGCGGTCACTGCGAGGTGCCACACGACGGCCATAGAGGGGAAGGGGCTTTCCATCAGCGCCTGTCACGAGTCCCATCTGCTGATAAGATTCTGGCGCACCTCGTGTAGGCACAGGGTCCAAAGCGCCTCGTGTGGGAATTTCTTGTTCCGTTTCCCAGAAACGCTGGGGGCGTGGCGCACGTCTATACCTGTCATCTCCGTTTTGAACGGGTACAGCCGTATCAGATCCCTTCATCACAATAACGGTTTCCCCACCCTTTTTATTGAAAATTAACGATACAATAATGACCATCGCTAGTATAAGAAGAAGTTCAGTTGGACTGAGCATCTTCTTTTACTTTTTGTTGAGTATTTATTTACACGTTAGAAAGTTAGACCAAACGGGCATTTTTAATGTCCGTCAGTCTAACGCTTCTCAACAGCCTTGCCTGCGGCATCAAGAGAACCCATGGCAGGAGAGAACATCTCCTGGAACGTCTCCATCATCTGCTTACCCTCACTCACCATGGGCTGGAATGTCTGTAACATACCCATGAGAGACTTCTGAGTCTCAATGAGCTGTTTGGTATCCATGGTCATCGCCTTGATCTGATCGGGCTTTAGCGCACTGATTGCGTTCATCACCGTGGTTCCAGCATCAATGTGGTGACCACCCTTCTCATCCTTGGGAATCTGACCTAGCTTGAATAAGCCGCTGTTATCTTGGAACTTCTCCTTCTTGGCTAAATCCTGGGGTTCATTCTTGGGGACCTTATCCTCAGAAATCTTGGTCGCCTTGGAAGGAGCAAGAACATCTGTATTCGCCGACATCATCTGCTTCATCATTTTTGCCATCTTCTCAAGATCCTTGGTATCCATGGCTTCCTCATTGGCACTTGCCGGCTTTGACTTTGCCACAGATACTTCTGCGCTAGAACTCTCCTTTGTCTCACTGATAGACATATCTGTATCGCTGGCATCGGCAAATCCCTCACTCATCTGGCTTCCAACACCCTGGAGACTGCCGCCAGGTAGAACACCAGTGCTGGTTAGACCTGTGGATTTCTTCTCTTCTTCCTCAGACTCAGCGTTGTCCATGAATCCCTCGGATTTTACGAATCCCTCAGGTCTCTTTACAAAGATGGAAAAGAGGAAATTTGTAGCTAAGAGGGAAATTGTGGCCACTTCATAGGAGTCCACAATTCCGTAAACGATAGCGCCAACAGCAAGGCATACTAGGAACTGTGTAAAAGGGATATAGAAAAGTCCATAAGTGAAATACAGTGTAAAGAAAACAAGAGCTACCTGTCCTGTTTCCTTTGTGAACTTGAAAGACTTCATCTACCGTTACCATGAAAAATTAAACCTATAGAGAGAGTAAGGGCGCAATGACACGCTGTAACACCCAAAATGTAGAACCCACCATTACTGATACTGCCAGAAGACCTGTGGTGTGAAACTCACCGGTCTGCTTGATTAGCGTTGGCATGTAGTGTGCTAGTAAGACACGAATCGGGGGGAGAGAAAAAAGGAAGAAAAGCATGGCCACCACAAAAGGGATCTTCATCTCCTCAAGAAACTTCCCGTAAAAGTTCTTAGATGGTTCAGGGGCGGCACCGCCATACTGCATGCCTGGCATACCTGGCATGCCAGGCATTCCCTGGCCCTGGCCCTGACCCATGCCCTGACCCATTCCTCCATGTGGCCCATATGCCTGAGGACCGGCATGAGAACCCATGGCAGCGGCAAAGTCTGCCGGAGAAGGGTGCTCATTACCAATCATGTGAGATGTAGGAATATGAGAATCCATGTTCATCTGAGAAGTAGAGGAAGCCATTTGTTGCTGATAGACAGGAGTTTGCGCTGGAAGAGGAGGAGGCGCAGATCGCTGTGCTCCTGTCGGAATGTTCATATCAGAAAGAATCTTCTGAACTAAATCACCGTCACCACCAGATTGGCCATCTAAATCTGCTAACAAGGTTCCCGCAGCCGCCATTTCTAAAGATTGGATCTAACGAATTATATTCTACAATCCGCAGCCGCTAAGCCTACTTCGTAAAAGCCGCTAAGACCACTTCGTAAATGCCTCTATTACACCATTTACCGGACATTCAACAGTATCTATCTTGAACTGATAGCACTTGCTCCCAATCTTATAGGTAGCCTTCTTGATTTCTTCTACCGATGGTGCCTTTTGAATAAAGCAATCTTTCCCCTTACATACTGGTATCATAACAGCGATAAGGCCGAAGCCAATGATGAAACTGAATAACATTGCGAATTTCTCGGTCTTTAAGATTTCATACATCCTTTAATCTATCTTTATATTAGAATGCTTGACCACTTTCGCCTAATTCCGTTTTTATGCGGAATTGCGGCTGCCTCTCTGATATTTATGGTATACAAGCCAGAAAAACAGGTTATCCACCAATATCCTCATCCCTCCACAGCATCTGAAAAAGTGTTTCGTGATATCAACAAAGCGTGTTATAAGTATTCTTCCCACGAGGTGGATTGCGATGCCAATGAGGCGACGTTGAAGGATTATCCTATTCAAGGCTGAGCGCAACGTAAATGTGCATGAGCCGTTAAATACGTATACTCACTTTTCTCTGGTATGCTGCTTGAGATATCCCATTTTATTGTATCAGATTCCTGTATTCTATCAGGGTAAAATGTCCAGATAAAATTATAATATAAATCGTATTCACTATAATCAATAATGACATGGCTTAGATTCGTTGCAAAAAATAACATTATTTTCCAAAAGGGAAGCGTGTATCCATATCTTTGTGTAAAAGATGCTGATACTTTGTTGAACAAATCTTCTAGGATTGTTCTTTGGAAGAGCATTTGATGACAGATTCCAGATTTCACTGGGGAATGAATCTGAATTTCTGGTAAAAGAAGTTTAATATGTAATCTATACTTTTCATTTATCTCGTCACTTGTTGTGTAGACGGCCTTACCATTCTCTAAAGGGGTATACGGCTTATAGAAGATTGTTTCAGAATCAACAATCAAATGAGATTCCGATAAACCACTTATTACACAGTGCGCATAGAGTTTTAACAACTGTTGATAATACCAGAGCGGATTCTTTCCATAACATAGTTTGTCTTTTACACAATTTATAACCATTTCTGGAGAAAACGGAAATGTTCGCTCGTCAATAAATATACAACCTTGAGTGAAACTCTCTAATTCTTTTGAACAGATAATGTATATCTTTCCACAACCAATAATATTCTTTCGCACACCCTCTACAACATAGGGTAAGGTTTCTATATCTTTAGGACAAGTAGGTATAACAATATCTATTTGCTCTAATCTCATACTAAAATTTTATAGAACGACAATCTTTATGCCTTCTTATGTCTATAATATCCTTTTAACACATTCCTGCGAACTTCAGTTGCTTCCTCCTTCGTTGTTCCATGCTCTGTATATCCACCTTTTTGCACTGCTGCGCTTGCGCTTTGTTCCCCGCTTGTCTCGCCTTCCTCTTCCTCAACCACAGGCAGCCCTTCACGAACCACCGCCCATGCCTGTCCAAGATAGTTTTTGCCCTTCCATTCCGCCTTTTCTGTGATCTGTGGATCTGTTGGTAGCATACCAACACCCATTGAGCCATCTTTCAATTCGGCAAAGACCAGAGTCGCTATTCCTGTTTCTCTCAACGAATCTCCAATATTAGGATGCTGTGTTACAAGTGCCTTGAGGATATTAATGAGAAGCTCTCTAGGATTTTCTAATTGCCCTGTTACTTTTGATCCTATTAGACGCATTTGTTTTGGATTTCTGCTCTTTAACAGCACTGGACGAACATCTTGTCTGCCCAGAAGTGTTAAACGCTCTCCCTCATATGCCTGTAAGACACAGTTGTATTTTGTCGAGTTATAGATGAATTCTACCATTGTGTCAGGTGATAAGAATCCATGGACATCATCTGGCTTTGAAAAGACAATGAATTCCTCCTCGACCTCTGCCTCCTCTGCTTCTGCTTGTCCCTCTTCTTCAACCTTCACTTCCTCCACAGGTTTCTTACCTATACGAATCATCGTTTCAAATGCCATCCTTGATTGAAGAGCAAAAACAGGGTAGCCAATCTTTCGTTTTTCATAGATTTCTTCTAGTAAGAGCTTGTTGGTGTCTAAATTTTTATAGGGCCTTGTCCAACGGAGAGGAGATCTAAGCTGAGTTCGTTGAGCATCTAGGCGCTGTAAATCACGTTGGAATCGGATGACATCAGAGGAAAATCCTGTTTGTCTCCATTCTAAAATGGCTGCTCTAAGGAGTTTATAGGTCTCGTCAAATTCCCTCTCAACTCCTTGTAACTTTTCTGCCCTTTGCTGCTCATCCAAGGCGATTTCGTCACTTGTTGCTGGGCGGTAATAAGGGAGTTCAATCACCTTGGCAGGCTGCCCACGCATTTCTGGAACTTGTAAATTACCATCAGGAGTGAAGCCAAACATCTTTAGATTTTTCGCCCGGGCACGAAAGAATGTTACACTATCCTTCGGTATGGCAATTTGACGTTCCCTTTTCCTTTTCTCAGGCTTTCCCTTTTCCTCTGCTTCTGCCTCGGCCTCGGGCTCGCCCTCTGGCTCGGGCTCTGGAGCATTTGCCTCAGGAATCTCTGCCTCTTTACTTTCAGTGTTAGAGGCATCAATGACTAATTCCTCTAAATCTATAGGCGTAGGCGTGGCCATTCTAAAAGCTATTTTCATTTAGAATGGCAGATACAGCTTCAAAAGTTGCCTTAACCGTAATATCTTCTCTCATTGTGGCACTTATAGCAATGATATTCATTACTACAGATCTATTACCTGGAGTTGCCAATTTGTTTGTTATCCCAATCCTGGCATATACTATGTCAATTGTCGTGAGCAGCATATTCCAATATTCTTCTTGCGGATCTGTTAATATTGGATCTATCAGTCTGTCTAATCTCTTTGTTCTTGGAACAAATGCCATCGCCTCGTTGGTCCTTTACCTTGAGGGAATTCCCTTTCTCAAACAAGTTTTTGGTGTCTATCCTCCCAGAAATCCTTATGATGGAATGCCGTATGAAGAGGGGACTGCTCCTTGGATAAAAGGAATGGAAAACGAAAACCACTATAAAATACAGTTCTTTTCGTCTATTGTAAAAGCGGTTATCCCTATGTATGTGGATGACTCAATGAAGAATGGCTTGGTCTATTTTTACTGGATCTTCTGGATGACCATCCTCCCCCTGTTTTTCTTATTGAGTATGCAAGGAATGTGTCCTTAGAACTCTAGTCCTCCTCCCCCATATAGATATATTTAGGGGATCCAGCAAGGCGGGAAGCCTTCTTGTTTAACACGTAATACCCCTTACGAAGAACTGGTGCTTCCTCCACCTCATCATCAAACACCAAATCAGATTCTTCTATCAGTTTCTTATTTCTGCTGCTGTTGTTGGTGTTGTTGCCATTCTTCCTTGGTTTAGAATTGGTATAGTTTGGTTCATTATCCTCATCATACATTAAGGGAAGAACCATCAAAACGATAATATAGCTTAGGACAGCCCAAACTAAACAAAAGAGCCAAAATGGAAATGTCGTGTAGCGAGCTTCGCTCTGGCCAATTCCAAACTCTTTCCAATTTCCATCCGGAGTAAACATAAATGACGGCTTTAGTACTAAAATCACAGCAACTCCTACAAGATATAGGGCACCAGCTACGATAAATGTTAGCATCCTCACCCTTCTAATACCACTTAATAATCATCTTCTGCCATCTGATCGTGATCATATCCACCATCACCACGTTCCCCAGCGGCATCATACTCCGCTCCAAAATCTGTGCCAAACATATCAACCACAGCTGTGTCCTGGCCTTGGCCCTGTTGCCCAGGGTAATCAACAATTCCAGCCGCCGCTCGTTCCGCTCTCTCGGCCTCGTAACGATCTTCATCGTATTGACGAATCGCCTTGGATCCTCCCACTGCCCATTCACCCATACCAAGACCTTTTAACACAAGCTCCACCCTCCTCTCCTCTCTCGTCATGTGCTCAAACTTACTCATCTTGACTTGCTTCTCCTTCTCAGCACGCTGACTTAGTCCAATACGAATCTCCTCCTCACTGGGAATTCTGCTGCCGACGGCATACTTCGTCAGACTCTGCCCCAGAGCCTTGTATAGCAGCTTCATGTTCGGCACTGAGCCTTCGGTTCCTTCAGTTCCGTCAGATTCAGGAATTTGATGAGGGTCAATGAATTTTTGGAGTGTTCCAATGACATAGGCACGTATCATATACTGGACCATATCCTTTCCACCTGGTGTTAAAAGGGTTCTGATGTAGGGGAAAATGTGCTTACAGGCCACGCTCAAGTCCTTGACGAATTCCTTTACCTTTTGCTTAGCTATCCCCACCAATTCCTCCCCTGACCCCACAATTTGTAGGTGAGATCCCAGGCCTTTGATTAAGATATCATCAGCGGTTTGCTTACTCAGTTCATAGGAACGTAAGATTCTATATTCAGTCACATCTAAGCCAGATGCCCAACGCTGAAAGGGGACCAGGAGATAGGTGCTGATTGTCTCTCCACATTCTCTTGGTGTGCGTGCCATAATGGATTGTAAATATCCATAAATCTGAGGGCCGAGACGACTCTTGACAAACTCTTCCTTTTCCGTTATTGCTCGCACCAAATCCTCGGCGGCTGTTGCGATCTGAATCTTTGTTAGCACAGGGGTAGATCCAGAAAGTTCAGCGAGAGCAACCTGGGTTCTGCTAATCAATGCTTCCCATCCCTCAACGGGAGGAGGATACTGAATGACCCAGTCAAAGATATCTGCTTGTTTTGGAACATAGGGGGGCGCCTCAGTAGCAACCGCCTCCTTTTGCCTTGAAATTAATAAGAGTTCATTGAAGGTGGTCTCATTAATAGGAATGCCCTGGCTTTCTATGGATGTTTTTATCTTGAGTTCCAGCTCCTCTGTCTTCTTCTTATCCATTTCCTCCCTTTTCTTGGCATTCCCCTCTTCCTTCTCACTCGTCAAGTCAATTCGCATTAACGCTGGATTCTCTTCAAACATAAGGTCGCAGTTCCTACAGACTAGACCGATCCCCAGCTCGTGGGGCAGACCCTTCTTATCTCCCTGGTAACACACTTTCACAAAAAGACGATAATAATCCTTGGAGTCTATTTTCCCTTCCAGAGTCTTCTGCTTTTCTGTGTAAAATGTGGTTGATAGAGTGGCTGAACGTCTCACTCCTGCCACACGATTCTCCAACTTCGGCAGACTGTCCCAACATGCTGATGTGGTATTCAGAGGATGGAGGCAGGATGTGGTCTCTGAATAAGGAGAATCTGGATTCAGGGCGGCGTTTTCTTTGGCGATTCCGTGCGCTAGACGAATCCAGGCCGTCGCCTGCTTCTCAGGAGTCGCCGCAGCAGTAATCGCCTCCTTGGCCGCTTCCTCCTTCTCAATAATATAGGGAACGGGGCGAAATCCACCAGAAATACTGTCTCTCTTGATGCCCTCAGATGTTCCGTATAATTTAATACGATAATCCCTCTTCTTCTTTAGTAAATTCTGAATTAAGGGGAACTTGATGAAGGCGTCCACCTGATTTTTCACAAAGGGGAGGATGGCCTCCTTGCGCTTCTGAAGATTGCCCTGTTTCTGGAGCGTGGTCAAATTCCAGGGAAATTCGTTATCGTTGATTCCAGCAATTACCGTGGTCACGCAGTTAATTCCTGACTGTTTGTCCTCAGATTCTAGAGGGTATCCGAAAAATCCGTCCTTACAGTCTGCTGTTGTGTAATAGACGATATAATCAGGAACGTGGGTCTGGATATTAAGAAGGACAACTGCCGCCGCCGCTGATACATAACGGATAGAATACCAAATATCGTAATCTTGCGCTTTCTTGCCTTTTGTTGCGGCGGCGTAGGAAGCACGAGATGCCAGGCCACTGGTATAGTTATTGAGATCCGCCACCATCTTTTGATACTCTGTATCTTCTGGACTCACTCCAACGAGGCTACAAATCTTTTTGACTGTCTTGAATGCTTGAGTGAGCTCATCTGAATCAAAGCTGAGGCCTCTCTCCTCCTCTGCGGCTGGTCCAGATAACAGTGCGTCAATCTCTTGTTCCTCAATGGCATCCTGGTCAACCATGACGGAACGGCCCATCATGGGTCTGCCGGCGTCGTCGAATTCAATGTTGGTGTCAAAATCTAAATCTTGGATTCCTTGCCCACACACACGGCAAATGAATTTTCCGCTGAACTGCCCACCAGAAAACTTGAGGATGAGTTCCTTGTGTAAGGCGTCCTTTTCCTTTGGCCGCAAGAATTCTTGGACTTGTAGGAGGGTGTGACCGCAGAGTAAATGCTGGTCACAACGGTTACACCAAACCCAATCATCCTCCACCTTTCCACGAAACTTATTGAGGACTTTGAGAAGCCCCTTGATTTTGGTGGTATCTCTTGGCTCTTCGGCGAATTTATGGCCCAACTTCTCGGCCTTTGCCACCTCAGCGACGTGAGGGCAAGTGTTTTCTACAGGGTTTTCGCCCGCCGTCAGAAGTTTCTGCTTTATGCGATATCCCAGATTTAATGCCTGATTGTATTTCTCTCGCACATTTCTCAGACGCTCCTTGGTGAGTGTATCTGGCTGTTGTCCAAGTGTGGCAAGAAGTAAATCAGGGAAAGCGAGTAAGACGTAGGTGAACCAATAGACATCGGTATCGGCGAGCTCGCCCATATAGTCCTTCACCTCGCTCACAACTTTCTGGAGAATTGGCTCGGATTCTACACGTGCCAAAAGTCTGGCGGCATTTTCACCTGACAGGAGAGGCATGGGCTGAAACTTGAGATTTGAGAGAATCGCCTTGTTCTCCTCACGCTGTTTTATCAAGAAAATGCGAATGGCGGCAAGGCGCTGCTCAATCTTCTTCTGGATCACGGCGCTCTGCTCCATGTTCCATTCCACAGAAAGAGACCCGTAGCCACGAAGGGCAATGAGTGTGTCGCCTGTGCCAGAAATATTCATATCCAGCGTATCCAGCCAATCCTTTACTAGAATATTGCCCACTGTTCCACCACCGATACCCAGTAATAAGACCCCATCAGATGTGGGCTGGTCACTAATATCTTCCACGCTAGCGAGAATATCCTCCATCATGATGGGTTCCGTCATGCCGAGACTGATATCTTGGGCCAGGATACCGCTGCGAATAGGTCCGAGATCTCTTAGAGTACTCTTGGGAAATACGACGACTGTGTTAAAGGATGGATTCTCGCCTGTTTCAACTATGCGGTATTCCTCGCCGGTTGTGAAGCGGGTAATACGAGGCTTCAGCATACGGGCGAGGCCGAAGGAGTGCTGGATTGTCACGGGGGGGTTTGTGACAAGCGGAGCCTTGTCACCCTTGCCAGGGTAATTCGCCAGCACATTCAGATTTGCCTCCTCATTGTCCTTGCTGGGAATCTCAAGGCGAAAGATTTCCTCATCGGCCTTTGGCATAGGCACAGATGATGGCAGCATACGATACGGCACTTGGATTTTCTTTCTGTAATCTTCCAGGTCAAGGAAGAATTTCGGCATGCCGATTCCCTCTTCACCTCCTGGACCGGCCTGTTGCTGTAATTCCGCTGCTTTGAGAATAAGATCGTTAGTATATTCACCATAGAGACCTTCCTCAATAAGGCCTGGTGCTGGATCCTTTCCGCCCTTTCCTTGTGCTATAGAGTCATAGTGTTCCTCCGTGTGGTCCAAGTATAATACCTTTGACACATTCGCCACCTTACGCATAAGGGTCACGTCTGGACGTGTAATAAGATCTGCCAGAGTATCCATACTCGTGGCCTTTCCCTTTCCAAGAGGCTCACCTGTAATGCCGTATTCAACCACATCGTTTCTCATGATCATCATGAGTTCCACAGAACGACGGATTTCTTGGAGTTTGACGGGATTACGCTGCTGGACAGGAGGGAGATTGCGGATAAGCTGGCCCAACATCTCAGAGCGCTGGAACACGTCTTGATAGACACGGAAAGCGGAACCGACCTCCTCAATTTCCTCTGTCGCTGGGAGCTCAATCTCTTCGCCGACAATAAAGGTGGGTCGTTCCTGCTCTTCTGCGGCGGTAGGCACTTCACCATATTCTGCCACATCCTCGTCATCCACGGCAATTTCCAGGGTTGCCCTTGGCTTTTCTGCGCTTTCTCCCTCTGCGCCCTCTGCGCCCTCAGCCTCTTGGACTACAACCGGAGGATGT
>Ga0247722_10000101_pt1 | contig 50741 bp, 69 predicted proteins | sample MSEWelMarce3H_FC_FD_189094 | JGI IMG/M metagenome (GOLD analysis project Ga0247722, IMG submission 189094) | Subsurface sediment microbial communities from gas well in West Virginia, United States - MSEEL Well Study Marcellus 3H_FC | ecosystem: Environmental > Terrestrial > Deep subsurface >...
GTAACGGAAAAAAATTGTAACTATTCAGAGGCTATAAACTACATCAAAGCCTTGAATTATAACGCTAAAAAGTCAATAGGTTAAAAATTAAAAATTCCGTAAAAGTTAGGCTTTTTTATCTTAGTCAGTTTATAAGATACGGAACAAACAAAGGTTTTTAATTACCTAAAAAATTAAAAAAAGTTCTTAGTACTACAAAAATGATTTTTAAAACTTTGGTTTTTATGCAATTGCTAAAAACTACTAAAAAAGTTTATCACGTCTTTACAATAGTAAGGCAAGAAAATCAAGTGCGGATTTATTGGAAATTTTACAAAGTATGGTTTTTTAAAAACCTAAATCGTTAAGTTGAGATACTTAAATACTTAACTACATTTAAATAAATGGCGTTTATTAATAAAATAGTATTGACGCTATTTTTATTTAGTTGTTTATTTATGTAGTGTAAAGAAAATATAAATATACGTATGGTTACTTTATGCAGTGGTGAAAACTGGATAAATTAGGGTTCGATTCCCTTTGTATATTCTAAATTATAAAAAAATGAATGATTTTAAAAACCAAGTTAAAATCGCCTTATTTATAAAGGTGGTTATTATTTTATTAATCTTAATACAAATTTAATTATGAAAAGTTCAGACAAAAATCAAAAAAGAAAAGTATTAATTGAAAGATACAATCGTTTTTACGACTACTTAAACAAAGGAATGTTTAATGAGTCAAGATTGCATACAATAGGAGACTGTTTAAATAAAATAGAATATCAAATATTACTATTAAATAAATAATTATGAACAAAATGTATTTTATTTCTGTAATATTATTTGTAATGGTATTACTTATCGGTCTATTCAATAGTGAATTAAGACTAACAGACGGCTATATGTTTGTGTTGGTATTATCTGTATTCAATATGTTAATATGGATAGTAAACGAAGTAAGAAACGAAATTAAAAATTAACTAATCGTGTAAAGATAGACCCTATTTTCTGGGGTTTATCTTGCTTTAAAAAGTAATCAAATGAAAAAATTATTATTATTATTATCGGCAACCATTGGGGTATTATCTGAGAATGGTTATGTAATTGCATTATGTATGGCAATTTGTGCCTTACTTATTTATTTAGAAACCAAAACCGACCGAGAAGATGCGAAGTAGAATTAAAAAACTAACCGATAAAGAAATAGAGTTAATCGGTCTATTAGAGGAACGTAAAGCAACTTTAAAAGAAAAAGTAATACGAAGTATAGTAAGCGAAGGAATGTCTTTTAAAAACGCTAAAAAGGAATTGAAATTTAGAATAAAAATATCTTGTATAAAGAGAGAGATACAACAATTAAACAATTAATCACACTCAACTTATGGAATATTCAGAATTATTAAGGGAAGAACTGCAAAATTGCGGAAAGATAAACGTCTTCGAGATAGAAGTATTAAATAAAAAAACGAACGAGGAAGATTATGTGGTTTTTGATATAGAAATAATAGGAAACCAATTTAGAGCTTATCACATACCATTAACAAAACAAGAAGTAAAGAGCCAAAAAATAGCTTTTGAATATGTAGAAGTGTTCGAAGATTGGTCTTTAGATGGACACTTGCAAGATCTTTATGACGCATGTATGACCGCTATATTAGATAGCGAATTTTACGATTTAGTATAAATAAACAACTTTAAAATTTAAGAATTATGAAAACAGTATTTAGCAATTCAGATTTAGTGCACACATTCGCACAAAGAAGCCAAAGTGAGGGTAGAACATCTAACGGAGGGATGTTTTTTAGAGACAATAAGATATATTCTTATGGACATCACTACCTACTAGGAGAATTTATAGATGAAAAGACTATTGTAATTAATGACAAAGGTTATTCTTCATCTACTGGAAAACATATTAGTATGCTAAGAAGTGCGACAAGGCAATACAGACAGATATTCACGACAGATACAGATATTAAACAAGTTAAGTATAGAATTGACGAGAACGCAAACAAATTAAAGACTGCTAGGAAACCTGAGAAGTATATAACCGAAATAATTAGAGACTTCGAGAACTTAGACGAGCACCTAAAAGAGTTTAAGAAAGTAAACGTAATCAAGTCGGATGAATACAAAGAAATTAAAAAGATCTATTCATCACTTAAGAAAGACGAGGGCAAGTATATTGAATTAGCAAAGGAAAGAGGCAAGGAAGAAAAAGAGAAAGCCATTAAGTTATTCAATGAGAAGTTAAATAAGTTTTTCAATTACGAGATAGATAGAATCTATGACAATAATATAAAAGAAGACTATCTAAGAATATCTCAAGACGGCACACAAGTAGAGACCACACAATCTGTAAAGATAGATGTTGATGACGCTAGAACTCTATATCTAATGATTAAGGCAGGAAAAGATATTGCAGGAGAAAGAATAGGTAGCTACACAGTTAAGTCTTTAAATGGACACTTAACAGTAGGGTGTCATAGTATAAACGTGAAGAACATGCACGAAGTAGGATGTAAATTAATATAACTTTAAAATTTAAGAATTATGAGAACAATTGTAAAAGAAGAAATCATCTACTCATGGGAAGATGTAAAGAACAACCCAGAATTTCTGGAAAAAGTATTAGATAGGCATAGAGATATAAATACGTTAGATGATTGGTGGGATTTTGTTTACGATGACTTCGCACAAGAAAATAAATATTTCAATGTAAAAGATATGTACTTTAGTGGTTTTTGGAGTCAAGGAGACGGAGCTATGTTTGAGTATAATTATATAGATGACAGACTAAAGTATGAATTTATTGATTCTTTAAACTTAACACCAATGCGTAAAAAATGGCTAATAAACAATGCTAATTTTTATGGGAAAGGAAAGCATTCTGGCAGATATTATCATGAGAATAGTTGTGACCATAACGTAGGATGTGAAGTAGATAATGGAGACATATTATGTGGAACAAACTTTAGAAATTGGATAGAGTCATTTGATGATTTATTTAGTGACTTCGTAATAGATAGATATAAAGATATGTGCTTAGAGTTGTATAACAAACTAAGTAAAACATACGACTACCTACATAGCGACCAATCAGTATGCGACACACTAGAAGCAAACGATTACGAATTTGACGAACAAGGAAATATAATTTAATCACACTCAACTCATGGAAAAACTATTAAGATTAACAGACAAAAACGGAAAAACAATTCTAATTGGTGTCGAAAGCATTATAAGTGTAGAAGATGTCACTAAAAGTGGAGAGCCACAACTTACTAAGATATTCAGCAGATCAGCTATGGCTTCAAGCTATTGGGTAATAGAAAGTGTAGAAGAAATATACAAACAATACAAACAATAAACATTTAAAAATTAAGAATTATGAAAACAAGAGTAGAAAAAATTGAAGACTTCTTAAGAGGTCTTAATGTAGAAAACCTAGACATATTAGAGTATGTAGATGTTGAAGAAGTAAACGATTTCGATGATGTTTACGAGGCTATTGACAACGCTAATGGCTTCGATGTGGAGATTATCTATTACGGAAGTGCTATGGAATACCTGACGCAAAACGATACGTCATTAAGTCAATCATTAGAAATAGCAAATGACATAGGTTATGAAGTAAGCAGTCTGAGTTCAGAAGTATTGGCTTCACTATTGGCTTCTAGTAAATGTAGAGAAGACTTCCAAGAATTAGAGAGAGAGATAGACGACTTCTTTAATGATCTGGAAGATGATGAGGAAGAAGATGAAGAAGATGACGAAGAAGATGAGGAAGAAGAAATATTAGAATACTAGTATATGAATTTAATATTCAAAGTAAGCAACGAAGAATGGGAGGGAAGATTGTATATAAAAGGAGAGCTCGTTACTCTCCTTGCTTTCTCCTTAAAAGAATTAATTAGACAAGCAGAAGATTTTTATGGTATAAATCTTCTCGAGAATCTTAACTAAAATAAATAACTATGGAAAGTGATTGTTGTGGAGCTCCTGAATGGATTGAGGGAACTGGTATTTGTGGCGAGTGTAAAGAACACGCTGAATTTGAAGATATAGATGATTACCCAAGAGATTAATTAAACAATTAAATATTAAGCATTATGATAGTATTAGAAGAAAGAAGAATAGTATACTGTTCAGGAGATGACAGAACTATATTAATTTTAAAACAAGGAGACGAAGTAATTGGTCTCAACTATTGTCAAGGAGAGGTTGACATAAATTGGTTTAAGGCTAACTACGGAGACATAGAAGAAGACTTATCATTCTTCTATAATGCAATAGCACCTTACTTAGGAGGAGAGACTGAGGTCGATAGAATAAACCAAGCAATATGGGCACACTTTGAATACAGAAACCTTAAAGACCAACACCAATAGATAATTATGAAACCAATTAAACACACTGCACACTACAAGAATTTCGATTTCGATTTCTGTTACAACTATACCCCAGGTAGGAAAGCTACTTGGGAAGACCCCGAAGAATACGAGGAGTTTGAGATATACGATGTGACATTAAATGGTATTGATGCGGACTTTCTTTTAGATAGTCAAAGAGATGAGTTTGAAGAAGAAGTTATTAAACAATTAAAAGATAATTAACATGAAGAAGTATATTTTAATATTAGTTGGGTCGGTTTTTATTTCAAGTTGTACAGATGTTGATGATGTGCCAAAAGATTGTAAATGCAATAGAGTAGTAGAAGTTCACAGCTTTACACTACCTGACAGGAGTACGTTCGGAACGTACATCTCAATAAACGACTGCACTGGAGTACAAAGACAAGGACAATGGAAATACGAAAATAATAAACCAAAGAAAGGAGACTGTAAATAATGGAAACTAAACAAGAATTACTAGCGTTTTTACAATGGATAAGCGAAACACCTAAACTATATCAAGAGCCTGATGGATGGTCGTTTTATAATGTAGAAATGACTGATGAAATGTTAGTAGAGATGTATATGAAGCATAAAAATTTAATTTAATCACACTCAACTTAAGAATTATGACAACAGTAGAACAAGCTAAACAAGTATTAAGAGATAATGGGTATAACGTTGATAATATTTGGCATATAGACGATGTGTTACAGACTTATGATTGTACAACAGAAGAAGCTCAATCTGTATTAGATGCAGCATTAAGCAGTGATTACATAGTAAACGAGATCTTTTCTTGGATAGATAGGTACGCAGAAAATTATGGTTTAACAGAAAAATTAGAAAAATAAATTAAGAATTATGAGTTTTAAAATAGTAAATGGTCGATGGGTAAATCAAAACAACGATAAGCTAAACCCAGTGGAAGCAGTAGAGTTTGAATCATCACTACTTAGAGTAAGATACTTTGCAGGAGATAAACGATTGTCACATGAAAAAATAAATGTAATGATGGACATACTAAACTCTGACGAAGAAACAGACAGAACATTATCATTCGTAGTAAACAACAAAGAAATAGCTAACAAAATCTTTAATTAAAATGGAAAATAGAATAAATAATCTACAAGAATTATCAAAAGAAATTAGCCTTGACCTATTTTATTCAATAAGTTTCTTTGCATTATCTGAAACTTCATTACAAGGAAAAGCAAGTGAAGCGTTAAATGAAATTACCTCATACTGCAATGACGATTTTAAATACAGTAATGGAAATCTAGTAGGAAAGTTTGAATATAACGGATACAATTACAGGGTAGTATTAACATTTTAATTATAAAATCATGAGACAACAAATATTCATAAACGATGAATATAATTTCGACTACGAATTAGTAGATGAAAACAAGCATACTTTATATTACTGTAATTCAGAAGAATGGCTTATATCCCTTAGAGGAGAGATAGCATTTCAAATAGCAAACACTGGAAACGGATTAAAAATTACAACTAATCTTTACTCAGAAGATAAGCTGAGCTATTGTGAATCTGAAATGCTTTTAATATTGCTAAAGATCATTCATAATGATGAAAGATACGAAATAGCACAAAAAAGATTGTTATAAACACTTGGTATTTAAACAATAATTAACTAAATTTACACAGTCAATAGCGGACAAGACTACAAAAAGGTACGCATTTAAACATATATACATTATGGCAGCAATTTGCACTGTAAAAATCGACTTGAGTAAAATTGACAAGTCTAAAATCTACAAAACAGAAAAAGGAAGCTCTTATTACGAGTTCACATTATCAATCAATGATAAGACCAGTGAATACGGAGACAACATCTCAGCAACAGAGTCACAGACTAAAGAGCAACGAGATAACAAAGAAAAGAAAACATTCATTGGTGGTGGTAAAGTTATTTGGGTAGGAGATGGTATCTCAGTAGCAGAAAAGAGAGGTTCACTTACTACTGCTTCAGCACCTAGTGATGATTTACCTTTTAATTAAGGGTTTTCAGTAATCCCGTAATAATAAAACTGATAATTTAAAACAATTAGAATGGTAGTTAGTTTACCATTCTAATTTTTTTTATTAAATTTGTACCATAACCATAAATAAAAACAAACATGGAACAAGTTAAGAAATGCTTTAAGTGCAATATATCTAAATCTCTATCTGATTTTTATAAACATAAAAAAATGGCTGATGGCTACTTAAACAAGTGTAAGGAGTGTAATAAAAAAGATGTTAAAAATAATTATTTAGAAAAGTCAAATGATATTAACTTCATGGAAAAAGAAAGAGCCAGGAATCGTGAAAAGTATTATAGATTAAGCTATAAAGAATCACAAAAAAATTGGGATAAAGATAAAGAATGGAAAAAAAGCAGTGCGTACAAAAATTTAAGAAAAAAGTTTAAAGAAGTTCCTGACACGCATCATTTACACCACTGGAATTATAATGATGAATATATAAGAGACATAATAGTTATCGAGAGATTCAATCACAGAAGAGCTCATAACTTTATAGTTGTCGATGTAGAGAAGAAAATTTTTAAAACACTAGAAGGAGATTTTTTAGACACAAAAGAAAAGCATATGTTACACTTAATCAAAAACGGAATATCTTTTGAATAAAGTTAATTATAAACAATTAAACAATTAAAACTTAAATATTATGGCAGTTAAAAAAGAAACATCTCAAGAATTAACATTCCAAGAAAAACTATCTAACATTCAATTTGAATTAAAATCTCCTAAGTCTCAATACAATGCTTTTGGAAAATATAAATTCAGAAATTGCGAAGACATTCTTGAATCTGTTAAACCTTTATTGAATCAAAATAAATTATGTATGTCTATATCTGATGACATCGTAGAAGTAGGTGGTAGAATATATGTTAAGGCAACCGTTAGAATCTACGATAATACTTGCGAGGAAATGTCTACTGCATTCGCAAGAGAAGAAGAGAATAAGAAAGGAATGGACTCAGCACAATTAACTGGTGCTACATCATCATACGCTAGAAAGTATGCGTTGAATGGTATGTTCTTAATTGATGATACTAAAGACTCTGATGCTACTAACACGCATGGTAAAGAGTTAGAGAAACCATCTGCTCCAGTAAGGTCTAAAATATCTGACTTAAACAAAGTTAAGACTGCATTAGAAAACAACAGAGAAGCTGTCTTATCTCAATTAAGAACAAGCTATACTATGACATTAGAAGAAGCAAAATATATTGGTCTTACAGAAGAAGAGATTAAAAAACAAGCAGTTAAATAATTAAACATTATAGGGTTGGTTTATCACAATCAACCCTTTTAAAAATTAAAACTTATGACAGTATACAACAAAGACTTCGGATTTAGTTCATTAGATATTGAGAACTGCAATACATTGAAAGAATTAAAAGATTACAAATATAAAAACTACCAAACAATCTCTAAACTTGAATTGAGAGAACAAGACAAGATCAAGTCATCAAGAGAAGGTAATGATTTAGAAAATGAATTTCAGTACATAAAAATCAAGAAGGCTTTGATAAGTATGAGACTATTAGATAAGATAATAGAGCACCAAATTGAAAATATCAATAACAATATAATTTAATTATTATGGAAACTGTGTGTTTAATTGACGCTGATAGCTTGGTCTACAAAAATATAGAAGACCTCAATGAATATAAAGATAGGATTGATGAGATAATGTCTCAGATAATACACGAGACTGGAGCTACTCATTATAGAGTTTTTCTTGAGACACCTGGTAACTATACTTTTAGAAAAGCATTATTCACTGACTACAAAGCCAATAGGGTCAACAAAGAACTTCCGTTTAACTTTAAAGAGATTAAAGATTATATGATTGAGGTTTACAATCCACTGTTAAGCATTGGAGTAGAGACCGATGATACTATAATAAGCACAGTTAAATACCTTAATGAAAACTACCCACTAACTGAAGTTATAATAGCTGCAAACGACAAGGATTATCAAACATTCCCAATAACTTATTATGATTTATATTATGCACGTTTCGCAGAGATTAAAACTATATCTAAAGAGGAAGCTGATTTCAACTTCTGGCTTCAGATGGCAATGGGAGATGGAGCAGATAATGTCAAGGCTATACCTAACATTGGAAAGGTTAAGGCAGGTAAGATGCTAAAGGACTCTACAAACCTATTTAAAACGGTTTACAGACACTACTACATACATTATGGTAGAAAGTCTAGGGAAATGTTTTTCAAGGCTTATACGCTCTTAAAATTGAGAGACAATGTAAAGCCATGTAGAAAGTTTGATGAAGCTATATTCTCTGAGTAATGGCAAAAAGAAGAGCCAAAGTGGTCTTCTCCCCTAATGAAGAAGATATTGAAACCATTATGTTTGTAATTGAAAATGTAATGGTTGGTTTTTCTCCAGAGAGAGTAGATAATTACAGAGATGCTTATTATTTAGCACGAACAAATTTAAAGAACTTTGATTGTAACTATGCAAGAATAGATACCACAAAGAAAGATACGCCTAGAAATAGAGTTGTATTCAGCGAAGAAGATGTATGGAAAGAATTACTTAAGAATTATAAAATTATAAAAGAAAAATGGATTACAAACACGTCAAAGAAACAATAGAAAGTTATTTTGGAATAGATGATATATTCTCAAAATCAAGAGAGAGAAACTTTATAGAAGCAAGAGGATTCTTCAATAAAATCCTATATGATTCAGGACTTACTCAACAACAAGTATCTGATATATCTAAGATGAATAGGACAACAGTTCTGTTCTCACTAAACAATACAAACAACCTAATAGAATTATATGAGCCATATAGGACTCAATACGAAGAGATAGTTAAGTCACTTGATGATGATGACTTCTCAATTAGAACAGTTGAACTAAGGTCTGTTCTTAAATCTAAGAAAGGGATATTGAACATAGAGTCAGACTTAATCAATTGGTTTTCTAAATACCACGCAAACATTCAGTCAAATGATGTTAATTAAAGACTTACTATTCTTTGTTTATGTATATGCAATTATGTTCTTGATAGTATCTTTTTTTATCACAATCAACATTGCGTTAACAGATAGTCTTGATAAGTTATTATTTGCACTATGTGTTCAGGCAAAGGCATTAATTATTGCTTTGTGTTTAAATAGATTTTTATTTTAAAAATATTTTTGTATATTTGCAATGTTATTTGAGGTGAGAGACAAATAACTATATATCGGAAAATTAATAAACAATCTCTTAGATTGAAGGCATCTCTCACACAACTGCCTGATTTCTAAGGGATTTTTTGTTTTAAAAAATATAATAAAATGATTGTAGAAAACCACAGAAACGCTTTCCCAGAAATTATTGAGTCAATTTTAATGTTAGCAAGACCAAATGATATAGATTGTATTTTTTCTATTAAAAACCACGAAGGTAGTTTGGAATTAATTTTTAAAGAAATGCCTGATTCAGACTTCGTCAACTTAATAAAATCTATTTGGTTTTATTCAGAACAAAACGAAAACTATTCTTTAAGTGTACTAACCACTCTTGATTTTTAATAAAAAAACCATTAAATAAAGTTTTGTTTGTTTTAGTAAAAAACATTCATCAATTATGGCAAATGTCAAATTAATTTTTCAGGGAACTGAAAACACTGGAACAAATGAAGTGGAATTACAATGCTATTCTACTTCATACAACAATATTTATATATCAATTAAAGATTATGAATGTGGTCACGATTATTCTGTTCAACATATTTGTTTAGATAAAGAAACAGCCATAAAACTACATCGTGAATTAAAAAAACATATTTCTTTTTTAGAAAGCGAAGGAGGTCAAAATGGCTAAAGATTTACCATACTTTAAGTTCTTTTGCTCAGAGTGGAGTGATGGAGATATTACACTAGAGTCTTACGAAGTTCAAGGTTTATTTATAAATATTTGCTCGTATTATTGGAGTAATAACTGTGAAATGACATTTACAAAACTAAAAAAGAAGTTTAAAGACAGCGATTTTTTACTTGAAGAACTCATATATTCAGGAGCAATAAAAGTTGTTGATGACATTGTCTGCATTAACTTTTTAAACGAGCAACTAACTGAGAGAGAGTATAGTTCGACTCAGAGAAGTAAGGCAGGTAAAGCATCGGCAGAAGCAAGGAAGTTAACGAAGTCTCAACACGAGTTCAACGAGAGTTCAACGGAAATTCAACATGTGTTAAATTCTCGTTCAACGGAAAGTCAACTATTAAGAGAAGAGAAGATAAGAGAAGAGAAGATAAGAGAAGAGAAGATAAGAGAAGAGGAAACCAAAGAAGATAATCATCTGTTTAATGAGTTCTGGAATCTGTATGATAAAAAGGTTGGGAGTAAATCTAAGATAGAGAAAAAGTTTAATGGTTTAAAATTAGATATTCAAAACAAAGTAATAGAGACATTACCATTATTCTTGAAACAATTCTCAGATAAGAAATACCAACCATATCCAGAAACTTATTTAAACAATGAAAGATGGAATGATGAGTTAGGTAATTTGGTTAATACTTCAAAAGAAAGTTTACCTTCAAACGTATATAGAAACAGTAGCGGATTATTAAAAATGAAAACCCCATTTTAATTATGAATAGATTTATTGATTGGAACACTTTAGATTTTAAAAAGTCTAGTGGTACAGAGAAATTAAGATGTCCTTCTTGTGATAGTACTAGATCAGATAAGAAAGATAAGAGCTTGGTTGTTAATCATACTGGTGGTTTTGCAAAATGTTTTTACTGTGAAAATCTATCGTTTAGAGAAAATGTAACCAAGATAATTGACAATTCTTACACACTGCCTTCTCAAGACTGGGTAAACCATACTAAATTATCAGATGTGATTGTTAAATTCTTAGAGTCAAGAGGCATATCTCAAAGAACAGCTAATGAATTAGGTTTAACAGAAGAAGACTGGTATCAGCCTACTGCGTCTAAGAATAGATTGAATATTGTGTTTAATTATTTTGAAGGAGATGTGGTTGTAAATAAAAAATACAGAACATCTGACAAATTATTCACTCAGTCAGCAAATGGTAAATCAATTTTCTACAACATAAACTCAGTAATAAATGAGAAGGAATGTTACATAGTTGAAGGAGAGTTTGATGTGTTAGCTGTTCATCAGGTTGGAATAAAGAATGTCATATCAGTTCCGAATGGCGCAAATGACAATGATAAGTATTGGTTAAACTCAGAGAAGTATCTAAAGAATGTAGAGAAGTTCTATATAGCTACTGATAATGACGAGAAGGGAAATGATTTAGCTGATAAGATTGCGCAAAGACTGGGTAGATGGAGATGTGAAAGGATTAATTTCAATGGCAAGGATGCTAATGACGATTTAATAAACAACTGTTTACTACAATCTCTTGGAAATAGAACATCATATCCAGTTGCAGGAACTCACTTAGTAAATGATTTAATAGAGGATATTAAAGATCTTTATGATAATGGCTTTCCTGATACTATATACCCTAAACATAAATGCTTTGGAGAATTAAAAAAAGTGTTCTCTGTAATGAGGGGTCACTTAGTTGTAGGCACTGGGATACCGTCTCATGGTAAAAGTAATTTTACAGAATGGTATGTGCTGAATCTAATATCTGATTACAATATGAAAGCTTCGTTCTATTCTCCAGAACACCATCCGTTTAGTTTACACCATGCGACCTTCATACAGAAGGTTTACGGCAAGAACTTTTTTAAAGAGTATGATGGAGTGCCTAGAGTAACAAAAGACGAAATAGAGAGGTATAAAGAGTGGGCTAACGATAAGATATACTTAACAGCTCCAGACAATAGTCAATCTCCAAATTGGAGTTGGTTATTAGAAAGATTTAAAGAGCAGATGTTTTGTTACGGTATTGACATATTTGTTATTGATGCTTTTAATAAGTTAGAGTTTGATAAAGGCGGAAATAAATTAGAACAAATTAACGAGGTCCTTACAAAACTAACTACATTTGCTCAAATGAATAACGTAATGATATTCTTAATTGCGCATCCAACAAAGATGAAGAAGAGTGAGTCTGGGATTTACGATTCTCCTACGCTTTACGATGTTAGTGGATCTGCTGACTTTAGAAACCAAACTCACGATGGGTATTGCATCTATAGAAACTTTGATAATGGTAGTGATGGAGACTTTACTACATTTACAAACCTAAAGACTAAGATGAGTTTTCAAGGAGAGATTGGGGCATTTACTGAATTTGAATATGATATTCCATCAGGCAGGTATTATGAGAGAGGAACAGGATGTCCTACTCATTGCTTAATTGATAAACAAAACCATTTTGAAGAAGAAATAATAACAGAAACAAAGTTACCATTCATTAGTCCATTAGATGCTTTTGATGTTAACGATATTCCATTTTAAATTAAATATTATGAAACAACAACCTAAACTTTCAAACATCTGTATTAAATGTGGTGTAGATTTATATGCTACAGAAGATAAATTTATCTGTCAAAAACATCCTAAAGAATGTAAAGGTATTTATCTTTCAGAAGAAACTCTATTAACACATGCAGCTGAACAAAAACAACATCTTATTGATATGATGAAATCAGATGAAGAATTGGGATTGTATGAAGAATCTAAACAAGAAACCACTCTTGAAGAAGCTGCTGAAAGGTTCTATCATTTAGGTATATGGACAGAAAAAGAATCCTTAATAAGAAGATTAGCATTTATTAATGGTGCTATTTACCAAGCTAAAAGAAGTTATAGCGATAAAGATATGAAGTCATTTGGAGACTGGTGTAGAAATGGACTTTTGAATACTGAGTATGGAGTTGAAAAATTAGATGTTCATTTAGAACAATGGAAACAATTTAAAAAATAAAAGTTATGGAATCATCATTAGAAAAATTATCGTCTCAAGAATTGAGCGATGTTGTAATACAAAGCCTTTCGTTATCAGTATCTCTATTAGAGAGATTTGAAATTATGAATAAAAATGGACTACTAGTTCAGAAAGCAAAGCAGTCTTTAAACACAGTGATACCTCACATCGAGGAGTATGTTAGTAAACTCATAACTCCTAAAGATAAAGATGAAGAGGAGCACATGAAGAAAGGTGCTACTGTTGTTAATGAATTATGTACAAGGATAGAGAGTTCTTTACAAGGAACTAATGTCTTAGATATTTCTGCAAGGAAAGATATTCTTAAAGAGATTATAGATGAGACTACGCTCACAAAGCCAAAGAAAACCAAACTGTATGAACTTATTCGTGATTCTGGCATCTTAGAATATTAATAAATTAAAAAATAAATTATGAAAAAATTAAATGCATTAAGTTTATTCGATGGAATAAGCGCAGGACAAGTAGCATTAGAAAGATCTGGAATTGAAGTTGAAAACTATTATGCAAGTGAAATAGATAAGTATGCTATTCAAGTAACAAATAAAAACTACCCAAATACTATTCAATTAGGTAGCGTTACTGATTGGAATAAATGGGATATTGATTTCTCTAAAATAGATATTGTAATAGGTGGAAGTCCTTGTCAAGGATTTAGTTTTGCAGGTAAGCAATTAAACTTTGAAGATAGTAGAAGTAAATTGTTTTTTGACTTTGTAAATATATTAAATCATATAAGAGTTTTAAATCCTAATGTTAAGTTCTTACTTGAGAATGTTAGAATGAAGAAAGAATACCAGGATGTAATAAGTAAATACATGGGTGTTGAGCCAATTCAAATCAATAGCTCTACGCTATCAGGTCAGAATCGTTTGAGACTTTATTGGACTAACATAGAGAATGTAATTCAGCCAGAAGATAAAGGAGTTTTATTAAGAGATATTATCTTGGAAGATGTAGAGGAAAAGTATTATCTAACTGCTGAAGCTGTTGATTACATGAGTAGACTAAGGAATGGAAAACCTAGATGGGAGTATCATAAAAATCCTATTGACGGTAAAGCTGCTTGTTTAACTGCTAATATGTATAAAGGTGTTCCTTATGGCGTGTTAAAAGAATTGTCTAGAAAACTAACTCCAATAGAATGCGAAAGACTTCAGACATTTCCCGATAACTATACAGAAGGAGTTAGTAACACTCAAAGATATAAAGCACTAGGTAACTCATGGACTGTGGATGTGGTATCTCATATTTTTAATAACTTAAAAGAATAGATATGAAAAAATTAAATGTATTAGACAAAATAAATACCCTAATTGATTACGCAAGTGCAGCAGAAAACCTATATTTGCTTAATGAATTAACTATTATTAGACAAGAGATTATTAACGAGATAAAAGTATCACAATCAACAACTGTAAATTATGGGAGCTAACAAAACACTAAGTGAAAACATGTACAACACAACGTACAACACTGGATATAGTCACGAAATATTAAGCATAAACGAATTAATGAAAAGAAGAGAGGCTGCCGAATCATCTGAAGAAATAGTTACTCCATCTCATTATGACAATAGTAAAGGAAGTTTATATAAAGTAGCTAATGAGAGAGGATGGAATCCTTATATCACAGATGCCATTAAGAGATTAGAGAGAGCTGAGAAGAAAGGAGAGTTTATATCTGATATTAAAAAGTCAATTGTGGTTTTAGAACTTTACTTAGAGGAACAAGGTCATAGGTTTCCTGGACAATACGAAAAACTAAATAAGTAGTTATGAAGTGCACGATTAGTTTTAATGGAAGTATTGAAGACCAGATCTTGTTTAAAAGATGTATGAAAGCAGATGATTTTACATTTGCAATCTATGATATTCTAAAACTTAGAAAGAAGATGGAAAGAATATTTGAGAGTATGGATAATACCAATAACGATGTGTTCGATGGTATTAATGAATATTCCAATGAAGTGTTTGAGATACTTAATAATTATAATATAAATATAGATGAATATGTTATGTAACACACAGATTATTTTAGCAATAGTATTAATATCATTTTGTTTGATATATGTTGGAGTATTAATTGAGAATATAAATAGAAAGTAATTATGAAAGTTGAATTAATTTCAAAAACAATAGGTCTTGGAAGTTATAAAGAACTAACATCTGAAGAGATTGTATCAGCAGTAGCAAGACACGGTGTAGTTAAAGAGGACAATGGAAAGCTAATCAAATATCTTATGGATAATGCTCATTGGAGTCCACTTCAGCATGTGTCATTTGGTTTTAAAATAGAAACCTCAAGAGCTATATCAGCACAGATATTCAGACATAGAAGTCTGCATTTTCAAGAGACATCTCAAAGATACCAAGAGATACAAGAATTTGAAGATGTTGAGTTAAGAATGGAGCATCCTACAAACAGACAAAGTAGTACAGAAGTTTTTGATAAGGTTATAAATAAAAACTGGGAAGACTGGAGTTTATCAGATGAAGTTAGAGCAGCATTAGATGGCGCACTAGAGAGCTATAATTTGCTAATAAAGCATGGAGTAGCTAAAGAATGCGCTAGAATGATTCTTCCTATGTGTAGTAAAACTACCATACATGTTTCAGGAACACTAAGAGATCTATTAGCTTTCTTAAATGTTAGGTTAGATATTCATAGTCAAAAAGAAGTTAGAGATATTGCAAACGCTATTGGAGAAGCATTAGAAAAAGAAATGCCTGGTGTGTTTAGTAATATAGATTGGAAGAACGGAATGTTTATGTAATTAATACACTTAAATTATGAAATTAAAAATAACATTTGAACACTGGCACTATCAATGTGGGGATGGTTGTTGTGATAATTATGGAACTAATTTATACCTTAATGGTAAACAATTAGAACATCCTAATCCAGAAATACACGATAACGGATATTTAGGGGAAGATATAGAAACAGGATTACACGCAGTTTTAAAAGAATTAGGATACGAAGTTGAATTTAATAGCGAAATGGAATAACGTGTATATATGCGGTTATAGCCAGTTAATTTATTTATTATGAAACATGTTTTAAGACAAGGCGAAATTGGATTAGTACAAGATTTACTAATTTATGGCAAGGAATACGATTTATGGAGAGATGGCGATTACATTGGAACTGCAACTTATACTGATGACCCCAATATTGGTGATTGTTTTTTGAAAACCATTATAAATGATAAAGGAGAGAAAGAATTTGAAGTTCATATTTCAGACCAGTGGATGTTTGCTTAATTAGCCATAACGTTATCTCGCTTGCTCGTCGTTGTGGATTTTTATGACAGATGCTTAGATTCAAGACAAATTATTATTCACTCAACAAACTATAAATTAATCCAGATGCCACAATAGAGCAAAACACGCATTATAATGCGTATGTGTGGTTAAAAACAAAAAGAACTTATGAAAAATTTAAAAGTAGTATCATTAAATTCAGACGAAATTACGTTTGATAACGGAGTAAAATTATACTCAAGTCACGACCAAGATTGTTGTGAGAATCATTATTTATCAATGAGTGATTTAACTATCGCTGATTTTGAAGGATTAGAATTTGACTTATCGAATGATGATTTCTTTGAAAGAATTGAAGATTATGGAATTGCATTAAAACCTTTAAATGGTTTTCCTGTTAGAATACCTGGTTATGGAGATAACAATGGTTATTATTCATCAAATTTAGATTTAATAATTACAAATGCTGACGGTCAAGGAGTTTATAAAGAATATAACATTTCCGAGTGTCAAGATTATTAGTTGTAGTAGAAACGATAAAGTAATATGCATTATAACGTTTATCGACTTTGCGTTAGTGCCGTAATAGAATTACTAATAATCATTAAATTACAAGAGTTGATATGAAAAACAAAAGTTCAAAACAAGCACCAAAGAAGGCATTACGCAAAACCGATGTTAGTGGCAGGTTATCTTCTTACCAAAAGATGAAACAGAATTACGAAGCAAGCATACGTCAACTTACTGATGATATAATTACTTTGGTTGAAGAAAAAGACTTTGTGAAAGTAACAACCGTAAAAATGCAATGGCGTATGCGATTAGATAATGAAAAGATGATATGGTTCGGTTCGCCAACTTGCCACTAACGTTTTGCAAATAGGCGAAGCGAAGCGATAGCAGAGTTTTGCTTATTTGCTGTTAGCACCAGTACGGATTAATTAACTAAAAATAAATAATATGCACAATTTTAAATTAGGAGATAAGGTTTACCACCGAGCAGATGTTGCGCCTTTTGAAGTGGTAGGAGTAAGAAAAACAACAGTTGAAATACAAGGAGATTGGTCGGGTGGAACTCACAACGTAAATCAAAAGGCGTGGGTTAATCACACTGAAATTCAACCTTACGATGAAACTAAAGTGAAATACTATATTGAAGGTAAACCGTATCGTAATGGAATACCACTCACGTAGTATTGGTGCTAACTGTCAGCTACACACTCGTTTTAATGGTGTGTAGCGCAAGTTATTGATATATTTATTTCACATAAAATTAAAAAAAACTATGAATATAACAGAAGATTATTTACCAAAAGAAATGTTTTTAAAACTCAGAGATTATGTATTTAACTCTGAGTTTAAAGAATTTGATTCAGGAGAAAAGCTATTCTCTTATATAGAGACTCCAGATGATGTAAAAGAATTTATATCTAACGAACATGGAAAACCTATACTTACATTCATTAGAAGAGCTTATGAAGGATTCGATGAAGACCCAAGAATACATTGTGATGGTATCATAGCAGGAGTGAAACCACATAAGGCTATGGTATTGTATCTTAATGAAGAAGGGGAAGTTGATGAGAATGGTACTGCTTTTTATAGACACCAAGAACATGGGTGGGTATTTAATTCAGATGAGGTTGAGTTTAATAGATTGCTACTTGAAGATAGTAATGACCTAAGTAAATGGGATCTAGTTTCTTATATACATTCAAAACCAAATAGAGCTATTGTATATGATTGCAATATGTTTCATTCTAAATATCCTTATAAGATAACTAGTGGTGTTAGATATGTATTAGTAGCATTTTTAAAATAATAAGTATGGAACATTTAAAAGTAGGAGATATAGTTTGGACTATGCAGACAGGTTACGCACTTGTGACGAGTATATCGGATACAAAAAATTACCCGATAATGGTCGATGGATGGGCATCGTATACAACAGAAGGTATGTGGGGATGCAGAGATAAGTATAAGTCTTTGTATTTGAACAATCCATTTGAAGAGATAGATGATTTTGCTATTGGATTTGCAGAGTGGTGTACTAGGTATCATGACAAGAACAGAAATGTTAATGGAGAAATGTTACATGCAAAAAGTAAATATGATGAAACTTATCTAACAAAAGAACTATTAGAAATCTATAAAAAAGAAAGATAACTATGAAAACAAAGCTGTTAAAGAAAATTCGTAAAGCGTTTTCAATTAAATATGTTCTTGATTATACTAAGTATAACAAACAACTAATATTATTTGATAAGAGAGAAAAATCAATTAAAAAAAATACATGGGATGGAATATATACAATTCCTGATTTAGAATTTGTATTAAGAGAATTACAAGATAAAAAACTTCTTAATAAGTATTTAGATAAAAAATCATATAAAATGTTTAAAAAGTTATGAAACCACCTTGCCCACCTAAGACTGATTGTTGGTGTGAAACACATCCCAATCATCCTAATTGCGTTCCTGATTTAGCTATTGAAAGCGTATTCTTTGGAATGATGATAGTAATAATGATAATGATAATAATAATAAAAAATGACAGAAAAAGAAAAGGCGAAAGAGTTAGTTGACAAAATGGATATGGTTGTAGGAGGTGGTAATTATGATGCTAAAGAGTATGCACTGATTGCAGTTAATTATATAATAACATCAAATCCGCATAGCAATCCATTTAATACTGATGTCCATTCAACTATGGCTTACTGGATGAATGTAAAAAAAGAAATACAAAAATTATGAGTACAACATTTGGAATATTAAGAGAGGGAATAGATCACAACAAAATTGTTGATGATGAAGGAGAATTGCTTGATTATATATCAGAAAATGTTTTTGAACCTATTTGGTTTAGAACTATGAAAAATAGTCGTTGGCTAAATGCTGTAGGACCATATTTAATTGATGATGCAAAAGTTTATGCTTTAGATAACTCACAACAAGGTATATATACAATAGGAGATATTAAAGAATATATGAAAAAACAAGATGAAGCCAATTTATAAATTCAATAATGGAAGAGGGGGAGTGCTTTGCAACGGATGTAGAACAATAATATCTATAGGTCAAAAAACAGAAGAGTTACTTTGTACAAAATGTAAAGAAGAATGTAAAAATGAACTTTGTAGTGCTTGTCAAATTTACGCAGCTCAAAAAAATTCAAGTCATTGTTCTTCTTGTAGTCCATTAATTAAACATTGGATTGAAAATAAATTTAAAACTAATAAAAATGGATAAAGAAGAATATGATTTTATAATAAGACAATCTAAAAAAGTTATGGTTGGAATATTAATTTTAATAATTATATTAGGTTTTGTTATTTTTTATAAGTAAATTTGATACCGTAATAGACAAAAATTATGGTAGCATACAGAAAGAAGGGTAGCGGAAAGAAATTAATAAATGCTAAAGAGCAAGTTGTAGACGGAATTAAACTGAAGAGTAGATTAGAGGCATATATGTTTGTTGCACTAAAAAAAGCTGGGATACCATTTTCTTATGAAGAGGTATCCTTTGTTGTTTTAGATAGCTTCGTATTCAAAAACGAATCATTTGAAAGAAAGAGTAATGGTACTGGAGATTTAATTGATAGAGGGTTAAATAAAAAAGTTCTTGAAATAAAATACACTCCAGACTTTGTTGGAGATGGTTTCATAATAGAGACCAAAGGTTTAAGAACCGAATCATTTAATCTTAGATTTAAAATGTTTAAGAAGCATATGAATGACAATAAATTAAAACAAACCCTATATATGCCTCAAACTCAATTAGAGTGCGATAAAGTAATACAACTTATATTAAATAAAAACCAATTATAATGACACAGAGACAACTAAATAACTATCTCCTATCAAACACAAGAGTAGAGAGAATTAACAGATACACAAAAAAACTAAATGATACCTGCGATTCACTTTACGAATCAATGATGGATGGAAATTCAACCATATTCATTGAGTTGTATTGCAACAAATTAATAGAATTAGCTGAAAGCATAAAAGAAAAATCAAACCAATTAAAACTAACTGATGAAGAGAAAGAATACAAGTTACACAAATAGTTTTAGAGACTTCGTGAGGAATTTAGTGTCAAGTGGAACTAACATTACACAAGCATCTAAAAAGGCATGTGATGAGTTTAATCTTGAGTATAACGACAATGTAAGAAGAGTTATGTCAAGATCTCTTGAAGCTAGTGGAGTTACAGATTGCAGTGAGCAAAATGTAGAGGAGTCAGATGACTTTAAAAAAGCAAAAGAGAGAGAGTTTGATAAGTCTAAGAATAGATTTATAATAACTTGGTGTCAGAATGAAACTGATATTCACGAGCAATTCTTATCTAACATAGAGAAGTACGCTAAAGTAATAGACGCTTCTATACATGTTATACTTGGTAGGTATAGAAACCCAAGTTCACTCTCAACAAGTAAGAATATGGAAAAAAGAGAGGAAGATATTGAAACCTTTTGGGATAAAAGAGTCATTCCTTATGCTGATGCTAATAGACATAATATTCACAAACACTTGTGCATATTGTCAGATATTAAAGTACAGCCTACTGCTTCAAATCCCTTATCAGGATTAAATGGCATAACAGGTCTTGAGAGCTGTATATTAGGTCATCCAAGAGTTCATTTAAAATCTCTTCCTATATTGGATGGTTACCCACACAAGTTACTACTAACAACTGGAGCTGTATCTGTAGAGAATTACACTGACACAAAGGTTGGTGCTAAGGGAGCGTTTCATCATACACTTGGTTTTGCTATTGTAGAGTTAGATGGAGATAATTTCCACGTTAGACAAGTAACTGCGTCTGAAGATGGTAGCTTTTATGATTTAGATTTGTTTGTTGATGAAGAAGGAGTATCTTATCATAGTGGAGCAGATCACATAGTATTCGGAGATTTACACTTAGGAGAGACCAATGAAGAAGTTCTAGAGGCATCTTTTGAAATGGCTAAAAAACTACAGTGTAAGGATATTATACTTCACGATGTATTTAATGGTCATAGTATATCACATCACGAGAGAAACAATCCATTCTTATTATTAAAGAGAGAGGAAGATGGAAGTGATAACTTGTTTAAAGAACTTGATTCTGTGTTAGACTTCTTTAACGAATACCACGAATATAACTTCACTGTAATTAAGAGTAATCACGATGTGTTTTTAGATAGATGGCTTAATGATGTAGATTGGAGAAAATCTAACAACAAAATGGCTTATTTGAAGTTAGCAAATCTATTAGCTGATTCAAAAGGAGATAAAGGAGTTCTTGAGTTGTATTTAAAAGAGTGTGGTATTGAAAACGCATTTTGCTTAGGTTTAAACGATAGTTATGTTGTAGGTGGTATAGAATGTGGTCAGCACGGTCATATTGGTGCAAATGGAAGTAGAGGAGGTTCTAATCAGTTTAAAGAGTTAAACACAAGAATAATAACTGGACACAGCCACTCGCCTATTAGGGTTGATGGTCACTCAGCAGTTGGAACATTAACTCATTTAAGAGTTGGGTATAATTCTGGAGCATCAAGTTGGATGAATACAAACATAGCTGTATATCCAAATGGTAAATACCAACATATAAATATCATTAATAATAAATACACCACACTATGAAACAAATAGTTTACAATCAGGTTACTTGTATGGAATGTAACGAGGTAATTGTAAGTCATCATAGACATGACTACAAGACTTGTTCTTGTCCTAACAAAGCTATGGTTGATGGAGGTACTACTTATTTAAGATACGGAGCTGTAGATATGAGCAAGATAAAAATATTTGCTGTGTATGATGATGACCCATTTGAAATGATTAGGGAATACGCTGAGAGAGGTGGTAGAGGTCTTAATGGAGACCAACCACTAAATTGGGTAAAGCTAAAAGATATGGATGATGATTGGTTAGAGGCTGTGCTAGATTATGGTGGACCAGAATGGCATATAAACCTAATGAAGAAAGAAATTGAATATCGTAAAATAAATAAAGATGAATCAGCCTAAAAAAACAGATAATAAGGAGAAAAGAGTTCCTAAATCTACTCCTAAATTAAAGATAGAGCTTGCTGAAGAACAGAAGGAAATTGTTAGGTTGTTTTATCAGTATGATGTGGTTTTCGTACATGGAGACTTTGGAACTGGTAAGACTCTATCAGCAGTACATACAGCACTAACTCACTTTAACAAGAGAGAGTGTAACAACATCTGGCTAACAAGACCAATGTTAAAAAACCAATTAGCAGCTCTTCCAGGTACTCTTGAAGAAAAACTAGCACCATATACATTTCCATTACAACAGAATTTAGAGGTGTGTCAGGGTAAAGAAACCACAGAGAAGATGCTTAGAGAAGGTGTTATTAAAATCATGCCAATTGAAGTAGCTAAGGGAGTTTCATTTATGGATGCTGTAGTTATAGTTGATGAGTATCAGGATATGGATTATCAAGATTTCAGAACTATACTAACAAGGCTATCTAAGGGAAGTAAGATGATTTTCTGTGGGTCTAAGCAACAAATAGATAGACAGATAGGAAAGAATAGTTGTATTCATAGAGTAGAGAAGTTAGATGGGTCTGGTATCGTAGGGTATATGACATTAACAGCTAATCATAGGAATCCAATTTTAACAGATATAATTAGATTCTTAGAAGAATAATTGTTATCTTTGATATGGGATTAGGGTGTCTCCTGGTCGAGAAGGTTAAACATTGAATACCTTTGTAAGAGAACCGTTATCTGCACCTTATTGGTAGTAGAGAGCAGACGTCATACTTGCATAAAGATACTATCAGTAATGGTAGACATGCAGCATCCTTGAGAAAGATGTGGTATATCTCAGTAACAAACACTGACTGCATGAATGAGTTCTCAGCTTGACCCTACTCTTATAAAAGCTCCGTAACTGATAACTCGGTAAGCTATAAGAAAGGGTGCTAAACAATATTTAAGATTCGAGGCACGGTCATTTGACTTGTGCTAGATGTAATAAAAAATGATTAATTATGGAAAACTGGAAAGATATTGTTGGTTATGAAGGACTTTATCAAATTAGCAATTTTGGTAACGTTAAACGAATATATTTTGATAAAGAAAAAATGTTAAATCTTACACTCAATAACCGTAGTTATTTAAGAATTTGCTTGTCTAAAAACGGAATAAAGAAAACTAAACAAGTTCATCAATTAGTAGCTATGGCTTTTAAGAATCATATTCCATGCGGAATGAAATTTGTTATAAATCATATAGATTACAATAAATTAAACAACAGAGAAGATAATCTAGAAATTGTAACTAATAGAGAGAATACAAATAGAAAACATTTAAAAAGCAGCAGTAAATATACAGGAGTATATTGGAATAACAATACAAAAAAATGGCAATCTGCTATTAAAATAAACAATAAAACAAAATATCTAGGAGCATATGAAAATGAAATAATTGCTAGTAACGCATATGAATTAGCACTAACTCTTATATAATGATATTTAAGAATTCGTCCTCTACCAAATACATTAATGTAAATGGAGATTAAGAGGGAGCTACCGAAATGACAAGTGCCTTCACACGAGGGATATAATGAAGTGGCGGAAAGCTAGATATACTAATAGAGTATAGTCAGCATGGAAGACGCTATGAGCAGAACACAGCCTATGTTATTCGTTTGTAGATAACGCACAGGTCAATCCAAAAATGCGTTCGTATGGGTTCGAATCCCATCTTCATTACTAATAATTAAAACCAAATATATAATGAATAAACTATCTCTAGTAAGAGGATTCCAATCAGCTTGTGGTCAAGAATTAAATGAGAAACCAACTCTACCAAGCAAAGAAGCAATGAAACTTAGAATTGAACTTCTTAAAGAAGAGGTTAAGGAATTAGAGGATGCTTTTAAAGCTAATGATCTAGTAGAAGTATTAGATGCTTTTGTAGATATTGACTATATCCTAAAAGGAGGAGTTAATGAATGTGGTCTTCAAGACTCAGTAGAAGAGGCTTTCTTATTAGTTCACGAGAATAATATGACTAAAGTTGGAGAAGATGGAAAAGTAGTTAAGGATAAAAATGGAAAAGTGATTAAGCCTAAGGGTTTTGTCTCAGTTAGTCTTAACCACTTAGTTGATTATCCAAAGAAAAAGAAATCTTGGATTAAATAAGGTTTATAAAGAGGGGTTATTTAGCCCCTCTTTTATTTTATCTAAAATCCGTATTTCTTAAGGAAGTTCTTAATTTTAGATTTATTATCTTTCTTTTCTTCTTTAGCTTCAACTTTCTGCTGTTCTATATAGTCTCTAGCTTTAGTTCCCTTTTTATAAGCTCTTCTAATTGATTCAGGTGTTTTTGCTGTCATATTTATAGACTTTCTAGCAAAAGAAGTTGTCTCTGTAGAACCAACACCAATTAATGAGGATAAAAACAATATTCCAAGTAAAGGAGCTGTGTATAGTTGAGCAGATTCAGTCTGAACTCCTTTTCCTTTTACTTGACCAGTTACTACTGTAATTGTATCATTAATTGCATTTACCATATTTTTCAAGTATATAGTTGTCAATCCTATTCCAGAACCCCATGTTGTATTATTGTATTTCTCAAACATTTGTGGTTTCATGTTTTCAGGAGTTTCTTGATCTATCATACTAGAAGCAAAATTAATAGCCATTACAAGAAGCTCATCTGTAGCTGGAATTGGAGATAAAGCATCTACCAGAGGTCTACCAATTATTTCTAAATACATATTCGCAGTCTCTTTATCTTCAGCCATTTTCTTCAGCTTCTTCATTTTTTCACTTTGAATCTCTTCATCATCATCTTCTCCAACAAAAGCGGTAGCAGCAGCTGTTATCGCAAATGTTATAGACCTTGTTAATACTTTAAATGTGTACAATTGAGCCATACTTGCTGCAACTCCCCTATAAGCTAGTTTTCTATCCTCATTACTAGTGTGTTTACTAAAAGCTATAACTATATTTTTATTTAGGTTTGATTTTGTATTTATAGAAAATCTAGCTAATGGCAAAGCATTCTTCAACAATCCTCCTGCTAATCCCTTCTTTCTAAATACTTCCCCAACTAAATTAGCACTTGAAGCTCCTTGATCTGCTTCAACCATTGTATCTGCATAATTAGCGGCTTTGTCATTTATCTTATGTGAACTCCAGTCCGTTACTTTTCCGTTTTTTTGTTGGTAATATGAAGCCCAAGATACAGATGCTATAAAGTTGTCTGAATTTTTAAGTGTATATTCTAATGCTTCATCTCTTTTATTTCGTATTATTTGAGCTAACTTTCCATCAAATCCTTCTTCATTTGCTTTTAATACTTCAGCGGCAGAATCAAATGAAATTAATGAACCTAAACCTCTAATTGCAGCACTTCTTCCGCTATTAGCTAAGAAATCTATATAATCTTTATTACCAATAACAGTGTAATCAAATTGACCTGAATTTATAAGTGTACTAGGTATCATTGGAATTACTTGTTTAAGAGGTTGCGTAAATCCTATTAATGACTGAGCTACTGCTAGTCTTCCAAACTTATCAAATACTTTACTCATCCCCTGCCATTCTCTCTCGAATTTATCAATATTAACTCCTTGAGCAGCTATTATATAATTATCCAAAATAGTTGTTATAAGACTTCTAGTTCCATCATCTTTTATTATAGAACCAAAATCATTTGTGTTTTTAAAAGATTGGTATTGAACAGCAAATGGAATTACCTCATTTGCTATAGCTACTTTTTCAAAATCCTGATGAGCAATTCTATCAAAATCTAAATCTATATACTTGTCTCCAAGACTTTTAGACCTAATATCTTCATTCATAGACCCAGCTTTCTGTCTCAAACTAACTTTTTTATTATTCCCAAGATAAGTGTCTGTTACATCAGAACCTGTTGAGAAGTCAACATTTCCAAATCTAACTGGGAATGAATACCCATTGTCTTGTCTAAAATCTTTATTAAAGTAAGAGTCCATAGTGAATTTTGTGTCTTCATACACAGCTTTATATGCTCCAGTATAAACATCAACTGAATTAATATTTGCTTCATTCACTTTTGATTTTACATCTTCAATTGAATTAGAGTCTTTTAATAGTTTATCATATACATTTTTATAATGTTTCCCTTTTTTAACTTGGTCTGAATCACTACTTCCTAATAGGTTTTCATAAGACTGTCTCATCCAATCCTTTACCTTTAAAAAGTTATCTTGTATTTCAGTAGAATCATTTCCAACTTCTCTTTTTACATGAGCCCACATAGCTCTCTCGTAAATATTCTCAATATCCATAAAAGAATTATCTTCTCTAAAAGACTCAAATATTTTTAACACGACACTTGCTTTTTTAATTCCTTTAGACTCTCCATTTTGCACACCTCTTAATCCAGATGCTTCCCAAAACTCTTCTCCTACGCTTTGACCTCTAAATATCTCATCAACAATAAGTCTTGGATTTACCAAATACCTACCCATAGCTGCTCCTAAATCCTTTCGGAAATATCTTTTAAATGGTAAAGCTCTTTTCTTTTTATTATTTAAATTAGATGCGTTTCTATTACCATTAATCTTAGACGCAATATCTCCCATTCCACCAACAACACCATTCCTATAAAAGTTATCTAACCTATTAATCAAGTTAACCATTTCTTTAGTAGACAATTCTTTTACTTGAAAACCAATTACTGAATTAACTATATCAACAACTCTTTGATTAAGAGGTTCTCCAGTTAAAGGATTAACACCACTGCTTAATACTTCCTTAGCAGATGCTTTAGAATCATTTAGCATAATTTCAGCTACTTTTTGGTAGTCTTCAGTAAATTTATCCTCTACAGTTTCATTCTCTGATTCTTCAAATATTTTTTCAGATATTTTCTCAAGACTCATATTACCTGCGTCTTTACCAGTAAGTTTTTTATATATACTTCTAGCAGAACGCATCTCAGCTATTTTTTGTTTTACATAAGAAGCATCAAAGTCATCTTCAGGTTCAAAACCAAATACTTCCTTGTATTCTTTCTTAGCTTCTTCAAACTCATAAGCCGCTTGTTCATCTATGTATTTAGATGTTTCTTCAATACTCATTGGTTTTCTACCAACAATAGTCTTATCTCCTGCTTTGGTCTCTATAGTAGTTCCTTTTAATCCATCTATAGCATCATTTAATACTTGGATATGCTTATCTATATCCTTAACTCTTGAAGGGTCTATAGCGGCTAATTTTCTAGCTACAGCTACAACTTTATTATCTTTTGATTTGTCTTTAGTTAAAGCCTTTAATTTCTTAGATAGTTTATCTGACTCATCTATTTTAGCATACTTATCTGACTTTAAGAATACATTGTCAACGTAGTCTAAGAAGTCTCTGATGTCTTGTTCACTCTCAACATTTAATTCAGATAATTTTTTAGCTATGTCAGAAGCCTGTCTTTGAGTTAGCTTACCTTTATTTGCTAAAGACTTAATAGCTCCTCCAACTTCAAATCTAACTTTGTTGTTTTTGTCAGCTCTATTTTTAACTTGTTTTATTGCTTCTAATGATGCACTAAATATATCCTTTACTTTATCTTTAAGTTCTTTTACTTCAGACTTAACTTCTTTAACTTCTGCTTTAGCTTCAGATACTTTTGCTTTTTGACGTTGTTTTTGTTCTTTTGCTTTTTCAGATGAAACACCAACTGTTTTCTTTCTTGGTTGTTTAGTTGGTTCTGTTATTTCTGTTGCTTCTGTTGCTTTTGTTGACTTAGTTCCTAATAATTCCTTTTTAAATTCGTTTTCTGTAATACTATATCCCTGACTAACAATATAATCATAACCCTCTTTTATAGCAGCAGCCATATTTTTAGAAGCCACATAAGATGCTCTAACTATTTTTGTAGCGTTATTAATTATAATTAATGGCAACGCTCCGCTATACATTTTTCCTCTTGTATCTGTAGCGTTTATAATCCTAGTAAGAGCCTTGTATATTCTATCTTCTTTTTCTGATTCTATTGATTTTTCAAGATCTGCTTTATCCTTGTTTATCTTTTCAGTTAATTTATTTTTATTTGACTCAAATCTACCAACAGCCTCTTTTATTTTCTTTTTATCTATTACCACTATTGATTTTCCGTCTGCTGTAGTAGTTGTAACTTTACGAGATACACTTCCATCTTTATGAGTTGTTTCTGTAACAGTTACCTTTTCTCCACTACTTAGTGTTATATCGGCTTTTTTTAGTTTTTTTAAGTCTGATTGAGATAATTTATTAACAGATTCTTTTTTCTTTTCTGCTTCTTCCTCAGCATCTTTCTCTATCTTTTCTTTTTCAGCTTGAAACGCATCTTCTTGCTCTTTTCTTTTAGCTTCTTTTTCTGCTCTTCTGTTTTGAGCTATAGATGGTTCTGATTTATTAGTAGCATCATAGTCTTTAAATATTCCGTATTCCTGAATTGTTTTCCCTTCATTTGCCTCGACACTTCCTAATTCATGAGTAATACCGTCTTCAGTTTCAAAGATATATTTAACTCCATTTTCTATCTTAAGGACACCAGGTTGGTCTCCATAAAACATTCTTTTATTTACGTTTGATTTTAAACCATATTCTCTTTCATTAAATTCAATGTCTTTTTGTATGGCATCAAATTCTTCTTCTGAAAAACCAGGTTGTTGATCTACTTTAGATTCTGATTTAGACCTTCTTTCTGCTTGTATCCTAGTTATTTCATTAGCATCTTGACCAGTTATCTTCTTTATCTTTCCATTAGAATCTTTTAAATGTATAACTTTGTTTCCTTTAGAATCCTTTAAAGATTTTACATATTTGTATGTACTTCCATCTATAACAAAATTACCTTCTTCATCAGTACCTACTCTTCTTTTTACATTTAAATCTATTGGTTCAGAAACCACATCTTCCTTAGTTGGAACTAAAGAAATAGGTTCAGATACAACATCAGGAGCTCCCTTTGCTTCAGTAGGTTTAGTTTTTAATTCTTCTATTCTTGCCTGAGCTTCCTCTTGTGTATTATAAGGTTTAGATAGTCCTACATTTTCATTACCTGCATTATCATTAAAAACCTCAATAGGTTGTTTTGTGTCTGAATCTATTAATATAAAACCATTAGACGAATCAGCAACAATAATATTATCTTTGTTATCAGGTAATTTTAAATTAAAATCATTTATCTCTATTGGTTTTTCAGCAGAAGTTCCTTTTGCTTCAGTAGGTTTTGTTACTTCAGTAGGTTTAGTTACTTGCTCTTCTTTGCCATAGAAATTATCATAAGCATCTTGAATTTCCTCAGCAGTAGCTATTACACTATATCTTTGAGTTTGTTTTGTTTCTCCGTTTATAGTAGTTGTTCCCTTAGCACCAGGTTTAGCTATTGGTCTCATAAAATCAGGTACAGATTCTAAATCAGAATAAGATTCAGATACTCCAAGACCAGTTTTTACTTTAGTATCAATTACATCAGATGCCTTCTGTTTCTTCCAAAAATCTAATTCAGCACTATTAGAAACAGCTTGAGCACTTGAATATCCATTAGGTAGTGTTTCAGGAGCAGACTCTACAGGTCCTCTCTTAGGGTCTGTATTATAGTAGTATACTTTATCTACTTCTTCTTGAACGCCAGGTACTCCAGTATCTCCTTCTCCTGTAGGCTGTGCAGGTTTGGTTGTTGTTTGGTCTCCTGTAGGTTCTTCTTGATTGGCTGCTTCCCTATCAGATTGTTGTTTTCTTTCATTGCCATAATCTTCTACTGCTTTTTTAGTTATTTGTGCATCGTCAAAAGAGGCTTTCTCTTCTCCTTTAGCTTTCGCTTCGTTTAATAAATCTATTCCTGCCTTATCTTTTCTATCTATTTTTTCTGTATCAGATAATTTATTGAAGTCATCATAAATATATGTTCCTTCTATTATCTTTAATTTTCTATCCGTAAGAGCTTTAGCTTGAGACTTAATATATTCTATCATAGCAACTTTCGCTTCTTTTGATAGTACGAAGTTATCTTCTAAATCAAGTGCCTCGCTTTTTAATTTATCTAAGGAGCTGTTTATTTCTAAAACTTCAGTTTTAACTTGATTTGGTAAAGCCTTTATTTTTTCTAAACCACCCCCTACTATAGTCTTATTATCAGTTATTAATTTATCTATTATTTTAGATAATGACTGTTTTTGAGATTCTGTTACATTAGGATTTGATAACTCTTGTGTTAATCTAAATATCTCTTTATTAGTTTCCTTTACTTTTTTATAATCGGATGCTTTTATATATCCTTTAGCTCCATATACGGCAACTGTATTGGTAATACCTATTCCTAATGAAGATAAACCAGCATTATTTGCTTGTCTAGCATCAAGTTCTTTTCTTGTTCCGTTGGCTATTTCAATAAGTTGGTTTCCAATATCTACACTATACTCTTCTGCATATTCTCCTATAGTAGCTACCACAGGATTCTTCTCTATAACTTCAGCAGCCATAGCTCTAAATCCTTTAGATATAGCTTTAGCACCTTCTTTAGCTCCTTTTTCAATCAATATCTTTTTAGCTGCAAATCCAGAAACTCCAGAGAAAAAATTACCTAAATATCCCTCTAACAAACCAGAACCAACAGCACTAGCTAGTTGAGCTTCTTTAGCCATTTCAGGATTTTTTTCTTGTAATTCAGAATAAGTCATACCAGCAGAAATAGCAGATATTCCAGCTGATGCTGCTGCACCTCCTCCAGTAGCCATAGCTGCCAAGATTAAAGGAGATGATTGAAGGGTTATTCCAGTCATCATTTTGGTAGCACCCATAATGTTACCATCTTGAAGAGCTGCTAATACATCTCCTCCATTTTTTTTATTATACTCCTCTATCTTTTTATTAGAGCTTTTTATTATAGTATCTAATGAGTCAGCCATCTCGTTTTTAATTCCTAAAGCACCCATTATATCTTTAGCATTATATTTAGATATGCCTTGTTCCATACCAAAAGCGTCAGCTAGATTTCTAGTTGCAACTTGATTTATATCAAAAAGTAACTCGGGAACATCTTGAATCGCAGACTTAGTAGCACTAAGAAAACCAGAAGATAATGATGCCTCAGCATAATCAATAAAGTCAGTTTCTTCCTTTGCAATTGGTTTTAACCCTTCAGCTTTAATCTTAGATAACTCATCAGTTTTTCTCTGTATCTCATCTTGGTTTTCAGGAGTTACTACAGCAGTAGAAAGCTCTCTTTGTAGCTTTAATTGTTTAGCATACAAAGGAGCTTTATTAACTGATTTTAAAGGTTGTTTCTCTTCTTGTTTAATTACAGACTCAGGTTTTTTCATTTGAGCCTGTTCTTCTTTAGAGAATCCTTTGAATGGCGTTATCTTAACTCCAGTTGAAGTAGCCGAAGCCTTTGCCGTTGGAATTTTTTCTCCACCCAATGAAGTGACTGGTTGAGTTTTTGAAGAAGATACCGAAGGAGTTTCTTTTGTAGTAGAACCTCCATTCCCAACTTGATTTTTTTTTTGAGAGATAAATGCTTTTTTAAATTCAATTAAATCATTATCAGAAGCCCCTTCCTCTGCATACTTTGTTAATTCAGAAACAAGTTGTTTTTGATCTAAATCATTTAATCCATTTGGATTGTTTTTAGGTCTTTGTAGCATAGTTTTTATTTGTTATTATTTTCCAGAAGCTATTCTAATTGCTCTTTCTGATGCCGTCTCTTTCTTATTGTTGGTATTACTACTCTTGGTTTTATTAGAAGCTCCAGTGCTTACAGTTTTAGTTTTTAATCCCTTTCCTCCTCTTGACTTTTCTAATTCATCAAAATAGTTGAATACGTCTTTTGCTGTTCTAATTTGTCTTACTCTTCCATTTATCTCCAAATCAGGCTGTGTATTTAAGAATCCTCTAAGAGCATTTGCAAATTCAGTTCCGTTTGTTTTATAAGAGAAAACATATTCTTCTCCACTAGTAGTTGTTGATTCAGAATACCCTTCTCCTGCAATCTTTTCTCCAGCCTTTGCTGTAGCGTGTAAAAGTAAGTCTCCATCTGGAGATACATAAAATGATTTTGGTGTTATTGTGAATCCATTCTTACCACCTATACTAGAATCTAGTAATTCAGGTTTATCCATTCCTGAAGGGTTTATTGGAAATGACAATGAATTAACAGGAACTGTTGTTACATTTTCATTTTTACCATTATTGTACCCTTGAACTTCTCCTACTTTTATTAACTTATATGGATTGTCAATTGCTACTGTAGCTTGACCTTTAATTGCTTTTCCATCTCCTTTAGAAGGCGTTGGTGCTTGTTTTACATCAACAGTTTTATCAACTCCGTACAAACTAATCAATTGTTTTTTATAAGCCTCTATAGCTTTTGCTTTTTCTGTATCTTTAAATCCTGATGTTCTAAGGTCATCATCTGTAGTCGCTCCAATTTCGGAAAGATATACCGCTAAAAATCTATCGTCATTCATTTTACTTTCAGCAAGTTTACCTATAGCTATTTCTGTAGCTCCTGATATTGCTTTAGTACCTTCTTTTCTAAGTGCATTAACTTGTGTTTCTGTTAAATTTCTTTCAAATAAATTTTTATCTTCTTGAAGAACCTTTGTGAAATTAACTGCATTAGGAGCATTATTAATTACAGACAACCAATCTGGATATTTCTCTTCCATTTTTAATTGCATAGCTCCATCAGGCGTTTTCTCATAAGTAGCTACTGCTCCATTTCCATCATTTCCTCTTCCAAATACAATTTCCCCATTACCCAAAGACTTTATTTTTTGAATACCTGCCTTTGACCACTTAGAAGCTATTTCATCTTTTCCTGCTGCTATAGCAAATCTATCTACACTTTCCTTTAATACCTTAGTGTTTTTATTAACACCATTTATATATCCAAGAATCCTTTGTCCTTCAGTAAAGTATTTAGGATCTTTAGTTTCTTCATAAAGCCTCTTGTTTTCTAGCCATTTAGGCAATAAGTCCATAGCTTCTTTATTGCTGTATTGGTCTTGCAAACTAACGCCAGAAGCATCGAATGTAACGAAGTCTCCAAATTCCTTAGATCTTTCAGCCTTAGCCTTGTCTTCAGCAGCTTTCTTAGCAACTTTTAACTGTTCATCTTCCTTAGCTGACTTTACTAAATTATCTATATTTAATTGCGCTACTGCTCCGAAATCAGCTTTAGGAGCGTCTACTGTAGCATAAGCATTTAATTTTCCTATAGCCATTATTCTACGTATTGTTGGTTATACAATGTTTGACCCATGTTTGGAATAGAACCAAATCCAGAATAATTTAAAGGAACTGGTGTAGATGCAAATCCTTGATTAATATTACTACTAAGTGGATTAGATGCTCCTGGGAATTTAGGTGTTGGTACTTTTAATCCTAATGAAGAAGGAACTGCTGATCCAGCAGCTTTAAATCCTTCTGCTGACTTTGCCGCTGTAGACAAACCTTTTAGCTGAGCATATCCACTAGCCGCTGCTGCTGCACTTTGAAACATACCTTGTAATCCTTGATATTGTTGTTGTTGACCTGCTGAGAACTGAGAAGATAATGCAGCTAAATTTTCTCTTCTTCTTTGCTCTTCAATTTGCTGAACAGTCATATCTCCAGAGGCTATAGCTTGGTCAATGGCTTTTCTTTGAGCGTCTAAGTCTGCGCCTATTTCTTGAGCTACTGCTTGATTTCCAGCCTCTACTCTACCAAGACCGCCAACAACCCCTCTAACTCCAGCTCCTTGCAAAGCCTCTACTTGAGACGCTGCTAAATTCTGTTGTGCTTCCTGCTTCAAATCAGCACCATATCTAGTGATGTTTAAGTCTCTATAAGAGTTTTTTAACTCTTGAACAGGTTGATTTTCTAAATCTTTCCTAGCTTGTTCCGCTTGTTTAGAGCCACTATATGCCTGATATGCAGACATTCCTACTCCTACAGCTCCTATCGCAACTGATGTTACTACTGCCATGTTATATATTTTTATTTGTTATTTTAATCATTTCAGTGCAATTATCACTCCCTTTAATAAAACCACAACTTAAATACTTATTAATTAAATTTTGGTTCTTAACAGAAGTATATATTATAGAATATCCATTTACTTCAGATAAATAAGATAACCCATCTATCAAAAACTTTATGCACTCATCTCTAGTTACTTTATCCTTTACATTTGGATTAGAAACTATATATTCCATCCAACACATATTAGAGTTTGTAAAGTATAAGAAACCAGCACATACCTCAACTCCATCTTTTGTGACCATGATACCACACTTGCCATTTTCAGGTAGTGTTACTTTAGGTGGTGGAGCGAATCTAAACCACTTCCACCACTCTACTAAAGTATCATAATCGTAATCATTTAACCATCTTGTTTCCATACTTACAAAAGTAGGTAAATTAAGAGAAACTTTTTATCGCTTCACTATTAACCGAATAAACTTCTGAGTATGTATTACTGCTTAATTTAGCATCAACTTTCATATAGTACCCAAGTAAACCACTGGTCTCTGAAGATTGTGATTTAGATGAAACCAAGAATGTTCCAATAGAAGCTCCAATAACACTACTCAAAGTTATAGTTTGTCCCAATATACTTGTTATATTTCCAATAAAAACCAAGTTAGAATCTAAAACTCTATCTCCAACACTAACTAATCCAGAAGAGAATCCATTAACAGTAACTACATTACCAACAATTAAAGAAACACTTCCTAACCCTTGTACGCTTAATGTAGCTGTGTCCACTGCGTTTTCTCCTTCTCCTCTAACATATCCGTACCAAACACCTTCTTTCTTGCTTAAATCAGCTTTATTCAAGTATCCATTCTGAAGGTCTGTTTTAAGAGTTATATCCCAAGAATTAGTTCCTTCAATCTCTATGGTTTTAAAATTCTTTCTTGTACTTGGTTCTTGAGAGAAGTTAAATGAAAATGTACTGTCAGATTGAACTCCGTAAAAAGTACTGTAATTGCTTGTCGCATTATGGTTGTGTTTGTAAACTTCTCCATTCTTAAACGACAACAAGTGATTATTTACTCTTAACATTTCTTCAGGATTAAATGTTTGCTTAGTTGCAAATCCATCAGCATCTGTAGAATAAACCCAAGTTACATATTTACTTTCATTGGTCTTAGTTGTGTATTTTATATTACAGATATAAATATCGTAAAATGAATCGTATTGACCTATGATGTTATCTATCTTGTTATCTCTAAACAATCTCTTGAAGTAATCCTTCATTCCATTATTAGATATTTCAGTAAGACCATTTGAATCATTGAATCTTAATACCACTCCTCTCTTAACATCCGTACAAAACATATTTCTTCCATACTCATCAAAACTTTCTGCGTGAGTAGATATTCCATATTCTCCACCATAAGGCACTTGCTGACCTAAAACATTCTGTATTCTAGATAAGTTTGTTGTTGCATCTGAATTGTAAAGTAAATCTTTACCATATAACACTTTACTCCACTTATCTTCTTGAATAATCAACAAATCTGTTTCGGTAGGGTGCATTCTAATAATCCTTCCAAACCTTTTATCTATATCATCTTTATAGTTTGCTGTAGATAAATTAAACTCATTAAGTTTGTTTACAGAAGTTGAAGATTGATAAACATCGCTATATGTAATATCAGCATATCTATTAATCTGTTTGTATTTGTCTTCTGTTGTTGATGTTGGGCAGAAATCAATGAATAACTTTTGCTTATTAAACGAATCTTTTATTTGATTGCTCTCTACTCCATTTCCAAACGAAAAGCAATTGAATGCTCTTGTTAGTAAGTGGTCTCCAGGTTGATGTGCTCCATTAGTTATTTGGTAAATTTCTGGAGTTTCAAAATATACTATAGAATCATTTTCTTTTGGTATCGTTTCAAACACAAATAAACCAGACGTTATTCTTATAGATATATCTACATAAATTTCTGCATATACACTATCATATCCAATTTCAGTACCTTCTATGCTTAGTTCACATTTTCCAGTTACGATATTAGTAGGACCTACCGTTACATTAAATTCTTTGTCTGGATTAGATGTAGATTCAAAACCAAGTGGTAGCACTTCTTCATTAAAGAAATCTTCAAACTTGTCATAAGATTTAGAACTTACATACGTTTTATTAAATAATACTTTAGAATTTACCTCAGAATACTTACTTACAAAATCCAACGTCATTATACTTCCTTGCGGTATTGCTAAGGGGGCGGTGTCATCGTTAAAAGCATTTATGATTGCGATAGGTTTTCCGAGTGAAGATGCGTTAGCTTTGTTGTATTCTATGAACTCATTTTCAGAATATTGATAATCTATATAAGTACCATCTAATTCTGCATAAAATCCGCTTGGTTCTACAATTAATTTATTGTTAGAGTCTCTGTTGTCTGCTAAGAAATCTTCATCTTTATCTAAAAGACTTAGAACTCTTGTTTTAACGATTTTGTCTAAAGCACCACTCTTATCTCTCTTTACAACAAGTTCATCTCCTACTCTGATTTTATCCTTTGTCTGACCCTTTATTAATACCCAGAACTTGCTTTCATCATAAAAGAATTGATTGGCATATATAGTTTCGTAATCTACCCTATTTTGTTTTATAGCAAAACCATATCTCTTAGCCCAAACAGGTGGATTTTGAATACTAGGTATTGATACTTTTATAATATTCTTTGTGTCAGATGAAGAAGCAGGAATATAAGTAGTGTTGTTTTCAGATGTGAGTGCCGTTGTCTTTCTACCCTCCTCATCTTCGTAGTACATACAAACCTCATAACTTCTATTTGACTTCATACTGCTATTAACACCAACTTCTCTGTAATACACATCCGAAGAAGTGGGTTCGAAAAATTCGTACTCAAATTCATCTGGAGTAGGGTCTGGATTATCCTTTATATAAGTTATAGAAGGAAGTTTTATACTTACCTTATTAGGAGAAGGACTAGTTACTATAAACTCTTCAGATGAGCTAAGCACAAATCCTAATGGTGGTTCTGACATAGCGTCAACAAAAGAAATACTAAGCGTGTCTTGTATGTCGCTTACAAAAGATGAGTTAGCGAAGAAGTCATCAAAATCATAGAAGTCATTTAGGAATATATAAGTATAGTAATTAGTAAAAAAATTATCTTCGTGACCAACATAGTTAGACTTTATTCTAAGTTTAATTTGAATAGAAGTTCCTTTTTTATAAGTCACATAACTAGGAAATGTAAAAGATACATACCATCTAATGTACGGATACGCAGCGTCTAACTGTAGAAAACGCAACGAATCTATCTCTTGTTCTGTTAGGTTTTGAGATATATATCCTACTGAATAATCTACTAGCACATCATTTCCGTCTTCATCAACTAAATCCCTTCCTTCAATATAATCTCCATACATCAATCTATTACCAGCTATTGCCTGAATATTTGCTGTCAACGGAACATTATCGAAACTTCTAAAGTATTGACTCTCTGGTAATGAACTATATATCTTATTGTTAGAGAAAGATACACTTTGAGTTGTATTATCTCCCCACGATTCGTCTTTCTTTATAAACTTATCTACAACATAAACACTAGAACTTCCACTGTTCTTGAAAAACACATCAACACCAATAACATCTCGACCTCCAGTATTAAAAAATACATCGGCAGAATTGTATTTATTCAACATTCCAACGTTCTCCATAGTCTCAAAATTTAACGAGAACACTTCAGGGTAAAAGAAGTATTCAGACCATTGAGATATAGCAGAATAATATCCATCATTATACTTGTATCTATACGAAAAGGAAATCATCTTATCCTCAATCTCGTTAGACTCTAAGTTTTCCGCATCAACCTTTCCTGTAATAGTTGGAGATTCTTCAGGAGAAGGCTTTATAACGCTTATTTCTAATGAAGTGAATACATAAGCAGGGTCTGCTGTAAATAACGCTTTAAATCTATCTATATTAGCAATTCTTGGAGGATTGAAACCATCTGTCCAAGCCATTAACGTATCTTGGTTTTCTGAGTTAACTACAAAGTGAGCGTGAGTTATTCTATATCCTAAATTAAAATTTAAAGCTCCTCCAACTATACTTTTTAAAACCACAATTGTAGTCTCAGTCTCTACATTATATTCAATAACATAATCGTGATTAGTTCCCTTTATAAAGTAGAATAATCTATTGTTGGCATCATCAGACATAGACCCAATTACCACAGCCCCAGGAATATTTAATGAAGTAGTCTTAAAGTTTCCTAAGACCACCTTCCCAACACCAGCAGCTCCTCCATCTTCAGAAGTAACCATAAAGTTCTCCGCATCTGTTAACTGCCCATTAGGGGTTAACCTTTCGTCAAAGTCTTTATTTACTTTAGCTTGAAGAAAATTATTTTGTATTTTCATCTATATATTTATTTTAGCCATTGTTTTCTATTATTCAATATGCCATGAAGATTAACTTTTCTCAACTCTAACAATCTAATCTTTGCATTTTGAAGTGCTGAATGGTAGTCTCTCTTAGCTCTATTGATAACATATTCTTGAACACCATACTTGTTATTAAGAATCATATACTTAACATACTCGTAAAGAGCTTGTTCTGCAAACTTATGAACACTAATAAACTCAGGGTCTCCCTCTAGTCCATCAGAGATGTATTCTATAACAACTATTTTAGAGAAAATGTTTGAAGAGAAATTCATTCTACCAGTTCTCTTATCTATTACAAATGTTCCATTACCATTTTGAGACGTATCAAAATTAAAGTTTGGAGATGCTGACACTGTATAGTTACCTTTAGCTTCATCGCTTGGAACTTTTATGTATGTAGAACCTGAGAAGTTATTCTCAACAACACTTGGTGTAGCCTCCAATGGATACCCATCTTGGTCAAATAAGATATTGTATTGGTGGTCTTGTAAGTATGATCTAGCAATAGTTGTTTTATTATTAATTGCTAAAGGTTGAAGAGTTCCATCGTCTCCGACTACAGACACTCTAACATAAGAAATATAATCAACTGGAAGTGGAACACTAAGTGTATCTCCAATCTCTAGCTCTACATTTCTAATATCTTTCAAAGCATCATAAGACAATTCTGATATACCTCTCTTCATGTGGTATAAGACATTATATCTCTTTACATTAGACAATAGTTTATCATCTCCAACCATATTGGTAATGAAGTTGTTTACTAACTCCGTCAATGTAACATATTGGTATTCTCCCCATTTAGCCTCATCTTCATAATAATTGATAGGAGGAGTAGTTATATCGTGACTCATAGTTTATATTTTTATAATCCGTTTCTTTGGTCCTTGTATGTCTCTTCTGCTTTTACAGCTTGTGTAACCTCAGCTTCTCTTATTGATATTCCACAGTATCCTAAAATCTTTGTGATTAATTCTACCTCACAAGATTGGTGTAATTCAAAGTCTTGTCTATCTACAGCAGAAGCATTATAAACTGGATTTCCTGCTATCTCTATATAAGTCCACTTAGGTTGTTTTGGAACTCTAATGTATGTAGCTGATAAATCAGTATCTAATAACGTATTTGGATATACTTTGTATTTACCACCAATGTTTACATAGATAGGATATTCTGCTGACGGAGCAATAAGACTATTGTTTACAACTCTATTTATCTCTAGTTTAGAAACCTCCTCTACATCGTACTTATCCTTGTAAGTAATGTTTAACATTCTATACAAGTCTGTAGCATCTACTGAAAGCATATTATTTGAGTCATAAGACATATCTCCAACTTCAGTAAGCTCATCTATCCTCTCTCTTAGTTGCTTTGGAATATCAGAGTATTCTGAATGATACATTCTATTGTTTTGCTTTAAAATAGCTTTTGCGTACTTGTGGAAGTCATCTTCAAATATAGCCATTTGAGCCATGTCTGAGAAACTGTTGAACTCATTAGGAGTAATAAATCCACGATTTTCTTTATTTAATACAAAGAGAACAGTGTTTCTTATTTTGTTAATATTAATCATATTATATTAGTTTTGTACAAAGATACTTAATTTATAAAATAAAAAAACCACCGAGATTTACAAGGTGGCTTTTCTTACAATTATATTATTATGTTAAACTAACTTCGCTTCAAGGAATTGCATAAACAATTTACCTTCTTTAGATGTGTGAAGCCACCTAGCTAAAGTATCATTAGGCTCGCTATCATAAGGTACTCTACATAGTACATTTCCTTCGTTATAGAAAACCAAATCTTTTAATTGAACTAATCCTAATTCTTGAGATTTAATAGCTACCGCTTTTAATTTAGTTAAATCATCAGCAACTAAATGTAAGAATGTAGCTGGGTCTTGTTTAGCGTACATTAATACGTCTCTCTTAATCTCACTTGTTTTCTTCTTAGTAACAGATGTTCCGAATAAAGCCAATGCGATGCTCTCTAATTCTAGAGCTTCTAAATCAAAAGCCACTTTCATAGCTTCAGCTTCTACAACTAAATTATTCAATTCTGATTCAGCATCTTTCTCAGGATTGTGTTCTTCAAACAATAATCCTTTGTGTGGATGTAATTCAAGAAATTGCTGTAATGTCGGGTTGGTTTTAGGAACTTCTAATTTTCCATTTTTAAATACAATGAACCCTAAGATACTATCATCAAATTGTTCATCTTGAAATACAGAGGCATTGTTTGTAGTATATCTTAATGCTCTACTTCTGTTTTTAGCTTCATCATAGTATTGAAGAGCCGAATGTTGTTTGTGTCTGTTCTGTAAAAAGAACTGCAAAGGAGTTTGTTCTCCTATTAAAAAATATACTCTGTCCTTGATAGAGTCCTCTACCATTTTTTTTCTTATTGCCATTGTTTGATTAAATTAAATATTTATGCAAAGTTATGTAAAAAAATGACTATATTTGCATTAATCATACTTAACGCTGTGAAGCAGGGAGTTTTTTAAAACTAAAGTATGGCTTACTTATATAGACACATTAGAAAAGACAAAAATGAAGTCTTTTATGTTGGAATAGGAACTGGAGCAAAAGGAAACTACGAAAGAGCTTTCAGTAAAAACAGAAATCACTTCTGGAAAAAAATCACAAGTATTACGGAATACGAAGTGGAAATAATGATTGAAGATGATAATATTGAATTTATTATTGAAAAGGAAATAGAGTTTATATCTCTATACGGAAGAAAAGATTTAAAGAACGGAACTTTATGCAATCTAACTAACGGAGGAGAAGGGATTGTAAATTGTAGTAAAGAATCTAGACTTAAAATATCAGAGGCTAGAAGAAACCACAAAACATCAGACAAAGCTAAATTAGCTATCAGTAAGGCTACAAAGGGAGGTAATAACCCAAGAGCATTAAAAGTGATAAACAAGGTATCTATGGAAGTATTTAATTGCCTGTCTGACGCAGCTTTATCTTTCGGAATTAATAAGAGAACATTAGGGTATAATTTGAACGGTAGGTTTTCTAATAATACAGATTTCTTTTACTACAACGAGTATTTAGAAAAAGGACTTGAAAAGCTAGAAGAAGAAAGATTAGCTAAAATAAACAAAATTAAAAATAGTGTTATTGAAAATACTAAGAATAGAATCGTGTCAGAAGAAACGAGATCTAAATTGTCAAAAACACTAAAAGGGAAGAAACCTTCTCGGAAGACTTTAGATGCACTAACAATTAGAAATCTACCAGAAAATAATCATATTAGTAAAAAGGTTGTGAATTTAGATACTGGAGAAGTTTTCTTTTCCATAAAAGATGCAGCTGAATCAGTAGGAAAATATAGAACGTGGTTGTCTATTAAACTAAGAGGCAAGATTAAAAACAATACTTCTTTTAGGTATTGCAAATAAAAAAAGGAGGCTGATGTAGCCTCCTTTAGTTTTGCATACAAAACCCTTATGATTTTAACATAACGAAGTTATTACGAGAACATACACATAAAGCACGCTCCGATAATAAATGCAATTCGTTAGCATCTAAATCACTATTGTTAGCACCACCAGCTGAACCAGTAGCCCATACTTTGTAACGTCTGTCTTCTGTAGCAGATTTACGGTATTTAACGTGTAAGAAAGGTAATGTAGCATTAACTCCTAATACGTTATCGTAAACTGTTTTAGTTCCAGATGGAGCTAAAAGACCGTTAACTTGAGCAGTACCTGTGAAAAGACCACGAGCAGTAGCGTCATCTAAGTATCTCCATTGGTTTTTGTAGATTTCATAACCAGCCAATTTGAATCCTGTGAATCCTAAGTTCAAAGCCATATCTTCAGAATTGTTGAAAGCTCCGTAAGAAGTTCCACCAACACCGTAAGAGTTTAATCCAGCTAACATAGTGTCGATAGCTCTATCTTGAGTAAATGTATTGAACATCAAGTATTCAGAGATAGCACCTTGCTTGTTAAGACGAGCTAAGATTTCATCAACTTCAGTAATACTGTCAACTAAACCATTAAAGATGTTTCCTTTAGAAGCAGCTTCAAAAAGACCTTCTGTACCTGTGTAACCAGCAGTTGCAGCAGCAGAACCTGATTCGAAAGCAGTACCTTCAACCATAGCCATTTCCAAGTAGTCATCAAATCTTTGACGAGTTTGAGCTCTTGATTTCAAATACCAAAGGTATCCTGCACCATCTTCTCCTTGTACTTCAACCCACCCAATTTGAGCCATATCAGAACCATTAACTGAATCTTTCTCTTTGATGATGATTGGTTTGTTTGAAAAGATTTCTGGTTGAGACTCAAGAGACTCTTCACGACCATTAGTTCCTTTTCTGTATTCGTTAGCATAAGTAAATACGCTTAATCCTGTAGTAGCCAAAGTACCAAAACCAGCAGCTAAAGTAGAAGCTACAGTAAAGGTATCAGCAGTGACAGCAGTAACCAAACCTTTTTTCTCAACACCAGCACCATCATTGATGATTACAGTATCATTTTTACGGAATGGGTGTGCTACAAGTGTAAATACAGCAGCTACACGAGTTACAGCTTGACCTACTGGTCTCAAACGACCTTCTTCACTCCATTTAATCAAATCAGATTGAATAGGCATTTCTTGAGACATTTTCTCTAAGAAACCTTTTAAAGATTGGTTACCATAACGAGCAAATTCTTTCTCGTGTAATTCAGGTAAGTATTGGTTAGTAAAATCAAAGTTTGTTGCGTCTAAGTAGTTAGATGCTAAAATTTCTTTTGAAGCAGAAGGTGTTAGCTTTACTGCTGGAGTTCCATTAAGTGCCATTGTTTATTGTTTTATTTATTTGTTTTTATTGTACGATTTTCATTGTTAGTCCTCCAGTTTTTAATGTGGATTGAGATGGTCTCATTCCCATGTCGATATTCTTAGAATTTTTAACTTCACTCTCTATTGCTTTAGCTGTTGCAGTTTCATACACATTTTTTAAAATGCTATCATAATTCATTGCTACATAAAGAGCTTTGTGGTATCCCTCAATATCTTTTAATGCTCCATTCTCGTCTAAAAACTTTTGAAAAAAATTGACGATATTGGATTGAGTTTTCTTAACATCTTCTACATTACCTGGCTTGTGTACTAAAGACTCTTCCCCTACTTTGAACTCAAAACCTTTGAAATCATTAGAGAAAAATTCTTCGGTTTTACCCAAGAAATGTTTCGTTTGTTGTTCTACTCCTTCTTGTTGTGCAGATTGCTCTGCTTTTAATTGCTCTAAAGCTGTCTTAGCTTCTTTATAATCTTCAGGTACATTCTCATTATTAACCAATAATGGTACTTTGTATTTCTCCCTTAGTTCATTAAAATGCTCAGTAGCTTCGGCAATTGCTTTTTTATATTCTCTTTGTTTCTTTCTAATATCTTTTTCGTCATCTAAATCTTCATCATAACCATAAGTATCTAGAAACTCATCTTCAATCTCTTCATCGTTTAAATCAGGATTCCTATCCTTAATTAATTTACGAACAAGATCTTCTTCTTCAAAATCAGATGCTTCTCTTTGGTATTCTACAAAGTCAGAATAACTTCTTCCAGTTTCTTTTTTGAACTCAAGAAACTTTTTTACATCCTCATCAAGTTCTACCTCTTGATTTGGTTTTAATTTGTCAAGTAAGTCTGGGTTATTTTTCAAAAACTCAGATACTTTCTCTTCATTTAATTCTTCAATATTTTTAAGAACCTCATCAGAGGCAGGAGGTGTGACTTCTTCTTTTTGTTCAATCACACCATTGCCATCTGCTACATTTTCTAATACTCCCTCTTCGGGTAAATTATCTTGTTTTGTATCTACTACTTCTTCACTAATTGGATTTGGGTCGTGAAATTCTTCACTTCCCTCTAGTCGGAATTTGTAATCCATATTCTTGTTTAAATTAAATTGAAATTATTTTACAAAATTAGTAAAAATTAATATATTTTTCGTATAGACTATCTAGGTTCAAATCCTGAGAAATCGAAACCATCTAAGCTATCTTCTTCTGACTCAAAGTTAATAGCTGGAGATGCTTGTTTTCTTTGTTCTACCATCTTACTTTGTTGTGTAGCTTGTAGCTTTGTTCTCTCGTCTTTCCTATCTTCCTTGAATGTTTCTACGCTCTTTTTATTCTCTACCTCAGCATTTCTAAGTTGCATATTGTAATTAAACTCAATCTCCATTAATTGTTTTTTAAGTTCAACCTCCATTTGCATTTTAGCAATCTCTCCTTTTATTCTTGCGTCTTCAACCTGAGCTTTAGATTGGCTTTCCATTTGTATAAGTTGAGCTTTTGATTCAGAAGCAGCTTGAGCAGACTGAATATTACCTTGAGTTTGAGCTTGAATTTCTTCATTCTTTCTTTTTGACATCTCCTCCATTCTTCTCTTTTTTCTGATAGAAAGGAAGTTTGATGCTAATTTTATGTTTTTAATATTTAGAATTGCGTATTTATCTTCAACTCCTAAGTTTCCTGATTGTATCTCAAATGAAATGTCTTGCTCTAATTTAGCACGTTCTTCATCATCTGGATATAAATCTATATTGATAGCAAAGTCATATAAGTAAAGGTCCTTGATTTCGTCAAGATTGATAACACTTGTTCTACCTATCTTTCTAATTAAATCATTTTTAGATTCAGCAAATTCAAGTACATCAGATATTCTTATTGATACACATCTAGCTAATTGTCTCATAACGTGAAGGCTTCCTTCTAAAATATGTCTTGTAGCTACATTAGAACTGTAAGCTGCCATTTTCTGAAGACCAACTAAGCTATTCTTATCAGGATTACTTCCATCAACAGCTTGGTTTATACCAGTTACAGTTGCAATCATATCTAAAGAGATTCTAATTGATTCCCATAAAGACTGTATCTTATCGCTTCCTGATGAATGTCTTATCTCTTGAATTGGAACTTTTGCATTATTAAATTCCCCTCCAACCGAAGATGAACGACCAATAACCGTACCTGTTTGAAAGTACATATTTAAAGCATCATCTACCGTATAAGCGTTTCCATTTCCTAATGAAATATCAACAAGACCATCTACATCTAAGTATTGACCATCAGGCACAACTCTTTGTTTAATTTGTTGTAGTTTTAACCAAGACATTTGAATATCATCAGCAAAAGGAATAATCTTAGCTACTAATGAATCAATATACCCTTTATAGGTTTTAGGAGCACACATAACATAATTAGGAAGAACTTTGTTTAAATTAGATTTCTCCTTAACCATATTCTTGCATACATGCCATTGTAATAAGATATTAGTTCCTAATACCAATACTCCTTCAAACCAAACCTCTTCTACTTTTGTCAACTTCTCAAAGTTAACATCTCCTTGACCTTTATAAACGAAGTCGTTCCCTTTAGGAATTACTTTAAGACCACCTTGGTTATTCTTTTTCTTTTTCCAAACTTTCTCTCTTGATGTTTTAAAGTTGAAATAAAGTAGTCCTACCTTACCATCAATACCATCGTCAGTTCCATTTGTTACATCAATTTCATAATAGTTGTTCCAAGATTTTCCTACGTCTTGTATTCTATCTTTCTCATCATTTGAAAGTCCTGGGAACTCCTTATATACTTCTGATATATTTACATTTTTATATTCTCCAAAATAGAAACAATCTTTAAAGTAAGGGTCTTCTGTATAAGACCAAACTAAATTAGCAGGGTCTACATACTCTATCTTAACGCCATCTGAGTGAGTAAATCTATGTTTAACAGCACCAAGACCAATCTCTACAATATCCTTCTCGTATCTGCTCTTAATTACATTATTGAAATCATTTTCTTCAAATACAGCTTGAATAGCTAATTCAGAAGATAACTCAATAGATGGTTTATAATCTAGTTGCATGTGCAAGTCTAACTCTTGCTCAGATTGAGGAAGTTTATCTTTTGGTATTGTAGAAATATCTACTCCTAATCCACCCTTAACAGCTTCTATAAACTCTTGACCATCCATTTCGTCTTTTACTTTTTGACGATATGAGATTCTATTTTCAGTAGATACTGGGTCAACAGAAAACGCCTTAACAGAGTAATCTCTATTAGCCATTCCATTAACTATCAAATCACAGAATTTAGGCACAACAGGAACAATACTCCAGTCAAGATTTAAATAAGATAAATCTCCGTTATTAGCCATGTAGTCTTTATACTTTGAAATGCTTTGCAATCCATTAGCATATAGCCTTCTTCTGTGAAATTCAGTCTTGTTGTCAAAGAACTTACAACTCTGTCCTTGTTTTTTAAACCATTCGTATTGAATAGCTTGACCTACTTGAAGTCCGTAATCGGAACTCTCTTGTATGTCAAATGGTTGATTTTGACTTGGAAAACCTTTGAATGTAATTGCTACACCATTTTGTTTTTTTACTCCACTCATTTTTTATATTATCTATTGTTGTTGTATCTTTTAATATTCACTACAATTGGTTTCGATTCAGAATGACTAGAATATAACTTTCTATTAACAGCCATTATAGCTAAACCTGAACTGATAGCAGCATCAAATTTAGTTCTATTATTTATATCAAACTTCATCCAATCATCAAGAGTGTTGTTAAATGGCATATTACCATAGTCTTCAGTCTCGTGATTCATTCCGACATACTTGTCAATATACGCTTCAATAGCAGATGCGTGTATTTGTTTTACGTCTTCAGATGAGTTAGGCATACCTCCGATTTCTTTCTCAGTAGGAGACAATCTGTTGGCTGCTTTGTCGAATCTAGTAATTGCAAAGTTACGATAACCTCTGTTCTTAAAATGGTATAGTAAACGAGGCTTATTGTTCTCTACTAATATAGGCATACCATAGAACACACAAGCCATAAGCACATCTTCAAAGAATATTTCTGCTGTAGATGGTCTTGCTACATACTCTAAAAAGAACGCATTACTAGGTGCGTCTTTCATTGTAAAACCAGTTAATCCGTGTAAAGCTCCTTTAGATGCTCTACTTGTTTCTTCGTTATAATGACCAGAAGCAGAAACTCCTTCTACCGTTCCAGATATATCGTAAGGGTCACATCCAAATGCACCTATATCATCATTTAATGGAGACTTACTATATCCTCCAAATCCAATCTTAGATTCAAATCTATTTCTAAAATCAATAGGTGGTATCCAAGAAACCAAAAACCTACCGTTATTATCAGGATGCCATTCTACAGACGTATCTGGTATTCCATCTTTCCAAGCAAATCTTCCTCTAACAATATCATTATTTACATTTATGCTATCATTAAATAATTTCTGCTCATTTATTTTCTCAACATTAAATAAAGCCTTTAGCAATTCATCTCTAAATGCTTCGTCAGTGGTCATTGGAAATGCTCTAAGCTCCTCATTATAAGCAACGTCATTTTCTTTCCTCTTAGCTTTCCTTTTAGCTTCTAAATAAGCAATAGACCCTACAGTCTTTCTAACTCCATTAACATTCGTAAATGATTCTCCTTTTTCTACTAATTCGTGACATACTCCATAAACATCTGTAAACTCAGTCATATTCTTGTGAGCTGGAAGGAAAAAAGAATATAAACCACTTGGTGTTCTATCTGTAGTCTTATCTCTTTTCTTTACATCAGATGCCAAGTATAAAGACTTAAATTCAGAACCACCCTTACTCATTGCATTAACTGTAGAACCTACAAATGCTTTCCCTACAATCTTTCCACCCTCATCAAATGTAGGGGATACTTGACCCCAATGCTTTTCGAAGTTAGCTCCACGAACCCATTTAGAAGCCTCATCAGCTAAGTATCTAAACATCTTTTGTCCATCATAAGAACTCTCTACAGTAGGAAGGTAATCTATAAGTGTATTTAAATATCCGTCTGTATTGGTATCTTGCTTCTTCTTTGCAGCCTTACTTCTATCACTTGGTTTAGCAAACTCTAATAATTTCTTAGAGTCTAATGTTCCTTTAACAACTGGTTGAAAAAAGAATGGTAGATTTAAAAATCCGTATGAGAATTTAGAGAAAGCCTTTTCAGCATCGTTATCTGATTTAGATGTAATACCAAGTCTTGAGTTTATTGTTGATGTACTATCATTAAGCATCTCGCATATAATCTGATATGTGAAACCAGTTCTCCTTGACTTAACAAACATCTCTCCCAAGCATCTAGTATCTACAACACAAGCTCTTGAGAAGTAAAACATATCTCTTTGAGCGTATCTGAAATCCATATACCCACCACTATCCTCCATCTTTACCCACTGTAAAGCAAAGTAATGGCTTCCAGTTATATATACAGGTTCTCCATTATTATAAAACCAAACCCCTTCTCTTCTTCTTCTAAATTCCTCTACTATATAAGAAGCATAAGCATCTTCGTTCTCAGGAGACAATCCGCTTGGAACATCTAATCTTTCCCAGTATTGGTCTTTCTTTTTCTTATCGTGAAATAATATTTTCTTTTTATCTTTAGGAACTTCTGGAAGTGTAATCTTCAAGTTATCTAATTCGATAACCTCTCCTCTAGTTCCAAAAGGACATATACAGACAGAATCATTTTCCTCTACATACCAACTCTTATAATAGTTTTTTAAAGGAAACAATTCTCCATTAGCAAACTTCTCAGGATAACCTCTTTTAAATTCATTATCCTTTAGGTTTATAGCATCAGCATCTAATTGCAATCTTAACTCAATAAGAGAAGAATCTATCTCTACAATAGCCTGATGAATAATTGGTTTCGCACTAATAGCAGCAGCGTGTTTTGATGGGTCTAGGTCCGCATAGTCAATCCTCTCTCTTAACGCACTTCTAAGTACATTTAAAGACATATCTCCTGCTGATACTAATCTACCAACATACAGCTTTAGTTTTTCCTCTGAAGGGGCGTTATTTGAGTTTTGCCACTTTAACAGCAGTTCTTTTGTGTACTTGAAAGAATCGGTTTTAGCCTTCACAATACTCTTTAGTTTATCAGAATCTACAGCAGACGTATCAATAGGGTATTCTAATCCCTCTATTGTAATATCTACAGCAATCTCTATGTCTTTACTTAAACCTTGCATAAGATTCTATTAGAGTTCATTAAATACAATCTTGTATTATGAATGTTAAATTCGTATTCGCTATCTCTTTTAAAGAAAACCACATCCCCATTACTAAATCCTTCCTCCTCTAGCGATTTTGGAGTGGCGTATAATACTCCTTCTCTTTCCACTTCAATAGTTCCTTCAAACTTAGAATCCTCATCAAATGGAGATACAAAACAAAATGGGTCTAAAGACTTTAATTCAGAATCATTATATATAATTCCGTATATCAAACTCTCCTCTATGTAGTATAGGTTTTCTGTTATCTTATACATAGATGGTCTAGGGAATCCTTGGTTGTCATATTGCGTTCTAAATGTATTATGCTGAACCACAATAGTATCTCCTTCCTTTATCTCTCCTTTATAATCAATAGGAATAGTAATTACCACAGCCATTCTTTGCGTGTATGTGTGGTCTTCTATAGATGTGTTTACAATTAAACCGCTATCTATTTTGTTTATGTATTCCTGATTCCTTAATGGTCTAATGATGAAATAAAGTGGACTCTTCATATTTTACTCCTTTGTGTTATATTCTATATGACTAATTGAATTTACATTAAATGATTTCCACTTAACCTTGTGGTCATCGTCTTGCAAATATACATCAAAGAAGTTCTCATTTCTTACTATATCAGATACAGTCTTATCTTTTAAAACCGTGCT
>Ga0247722_10000103_pt1 | contig 49653 bp, 70 predicted proteins | sample MSEWelMarce3H_FC_FD_189094 | JGI IMG/M metagenome (GOLD analysis project Ga0247722, IMG submission 189094) | Subsurface sediment microbial communities from gas well in West Virginia, United States - MSEEL Well Study Marcellus 3H_FC | ecosystem: Environmental > Terrestrial > Deep subsurface >...
CTATATCAAGCAAATAAACAGAGAGCGCAAGCTGAAGCGGCTTGGCATCTAAAACTCGGATTTCATATTATAATATATAGTATATGAGAAAGATAAAGACATTTGAAATTTTCGAATCGATCGTCAAAGAAGTCCCTTCACATTTTATTCCGCTGAAAAGCATCGGGCACTATTTGGATCCAAACGATGGAATGACATACACGATGAAGCATGGTGGATACGAAGACGAGCCTTATCCCATGAACGAGTATATGTGGAGAGAGTTCGCTGCTCTTCCTGACGAAGAGAAGGCGGCCATCGACGCGGTTTGTAGAAGCTGCGAAGAGATAGTGGAGCCTATAATAGACTGGGAAGTCATAGAAGACATCAAGGACGTCGCTCTTGCGAACGAGATACTGGACAAGGGATATTATGTGAGGATAGCTGTCAGATATGGATTTGTCGGAGAGAATATCTATACAGAATGGTATGCTCATGACAAGAAAGAAAAGATCTATGCCAGGCTTTTCAAAAACGATTTCGCGCATATCGCCAACGGCGCCAGAGACTTTTCTTATATCATATCTATACTTAGACAAACCAATTATGGAGGATATACTTCTATATCTGACAGAGTATTGATAGAAGAGTTTCTCGAGCAGGTGAGGGGAATGAATCCTGAAAAATCGATTGCTTATTCGAGATGGTAGCAGGCAAGTTGGTCTGCATCAGCAACCTTATAGAATCGCAGGTCTATCGATACGCAGGCGAGCTGGGAACCTTTTCGATGCCTTCGCAGGAGGTCCCGCTGGAAATAGGCAAGGTCTATGACTACCTGGAAAGCACAATGGACGGAGTTCATCTCATCATCATGCCTGATGGCACTCAGGAATTCTATCCGCAGGAGCTGTTCGAGCCGCTTGACTCGAGAAGGCAATCTAGGATAAACGACATACTGAAATGAATCTTCGCTTAAAAGCGGAGATTTTCTTTTTTATATCAAATAGAGTCCGTATATTCGCGTATAGAAAACCAATTTAAAAAGAGAAATATGGAAAGAGAGACTTTGGGAGACTTCATCAGAAGAACGTATTTGGAGAAGATCGGAGAGATGCCTGCTATCTGCGCTCAGGACTTCGAAGACGCCATCTATCTAGGAGTTCAGTGGCAGAAAGACCAGGTGGAAATCGAAGCGGTAGAAAAGTTGGCAGGTGTGGACCGAGTAGAGGTGATAGACTACTCAAAAGGAGGAAGAGCTTATTCTAATTCGAATGCCAAAGTGGAGATCGAGTTTCAAGACGCTGGAAAGACTATGAAGATATTCGTTAGATAGCCATGGATATATTGAGAGAGATAAAAGGAGTCTTCGCCGCGCCGGCGAGGAGGTTCTATCTCGGAAAAATCGTTCACGGCGCTCCTTATATGTATCCTAGAGATTTCTGCGGCACCGTCGTTGAGATAAAAGAAAATAAGCCAAGATTCTGCAGGAACAAGAGCTTTGTCCTTCTCGGAAAGACTGTCTGCTGGGGCAGTCCTATCTGGATATGCTGGCATGGCTTGGGGTGGAAAGACAAATACGCCTCGCCGAGATTCGAGTGGGCACCGGCGTTCTACATATACTTCTTCAAGTGGCAGCTGGTCATGTGGCGGGTCGCTCCTGGCGGATCGCTTGAGACAGACGATTATTACGAGATGGTGCTGTGGTGGTTGAATTATTCAGACAAGGACATCGTAAAGGCAGAAGAGACATGGCCTTGGCGGACAGAAGATGGAGAGTCGACTTGGGATCCGTCATATCTTTTGAAGTCTCGCCAGTCGGTAAGGGACAAAAAGCTAAAAGATCTGGGATTGTGATTGTAGTCTGCATTAAATCGTATTACACGGCGCTTACCTTTGGAAAGTCATATTCCGTCATTGATTCTATAGGAATAGAAGGATCAGGAGACTACTGGCTAGAAGGAGACGATGGCAGGCGCTGGGGATATAGAAAAGAGGATTTCGTTTCGATTGGCGAGTGGAGAGACATGCGCATCGATTCTATAATAGACATAAAGGATAATGACTGATAAAAGAAAATAAACATGCCAGATAAAATAGAGATTTTCACCGATGGTGCTTGTTCTGGGAATCCCGGCAAAGGAGGATACGGAATCGTCATGCGCTATGGCGACAAAGAAAAGGAATATTCCAAAGGCTTCAGGCGGACCACGAACAACCGAATGGAGCTTCTTGCCGTTATAGACGCGCTGAGCAAGATAAAGCGATACGACATACCGGTCGTAGTCTATTCAGACAGCAAATACGTGATCGATTCCATATCTAAGGGATGGGTTTTCAACTGGGTCAAGACAGGTTTCAAAGGAAAGAAGAACGAGGATCTATGGCGAAGATATCTGGAGCAGCACTCTAAATTCGACATAGAATACTCATGGGTCAAAGGCCACGCAGGGCATCCAGAGAACGAGAGATGCGACGAGCTCGCCACTTCGGCTGCTCATGGAAACATAGACTCTGTATACGAATCGTTTAATCGTTAAAGATATGGAAAAAAACGAGCTTCAAAAGAAATGGAAAGGCCGATACGAATTCGGAGTCGACAGATACAACTCTTTCGCCTTCGACCGTTATTTCTCGGTGAAAGACATCAAGACCGGGGATTTGGTCGACACCTATGCTCTAAAATACGCGGATGACGAGATCGACTTCTGCTCGGCCATAGACATGTTCTTGGACCGCCTCGTGGCGGAAGATCGAGAGAGAAAGCTTCGCGACATAGGGATATAAACTTATTCGACAAAAACTATATAATAAAAAAAAAAAACAGAAAAAACATGAAAAGAATATTTTGCTTATTGCTATTTATCTATGGCACGTCATTTTCGCAGACAATCGCGTTTTCTGATGCCAACCTAAAAAACAAATTGATCCTTCTAAACCTCGATACAAACCTAAACGGCGAGATCGAAGTCGCAGAGACGCAAGGAGTCACCTCGCTGGATATCAGCAATTCAGGCATATCCTCGCTTTCAGGCCTCGAGAATTTTGGACAGCTGAAATCTTTGGATTGCGACTACAACAACATCGCCACGATAGACGCGACAATGTTTCCCAACCTCACGATGCTGGATTGCTCTTATAACCAATTGACCGCACTGGACGCCAAGCCGCTTGGCAAGCTGGAATATCTATACGCCAGGTTCAACCAGCTTACAAGCATCGACGTGGCAGGGCTTCAGACGCTTACGCTGCTTGTCTGTGACAACAACCGTCTTCCGCAGGTAAGCTTGGGAGACTTGAAAGAGCTTATTCTTCTAGACATCTCGAACAACGAATTGCAGACGATTGACTTGACAAAGAACTCTAAATTGAATACTATCTACTGCAGCTTCAACAAGCTTACAAGCATCGATGTTAGGTCTCTTCTCGAATTGGAGACTCTTTGGCTGAACTACAACGAGAACACAAACGCCATCAACTTCTTGGATTTGAGATACAACACCAAGCTAAGGGAGCTTTTCTTCAACGGATGGTGCCAAAGCGGTTGCTCTGGACAGGATCAGCTTTACGGACTTGAAATATCAGGGCTAAAAAACATCGAGCGCTTTTATGTTAGAAACAACAGATTGTCGGTGCTTGACCTTTCTGGTCTGCCTAGGCTGGACTATCTTAGCTGCGAGAACAACTCGATTGCGGAGCTAAACATCAAAAACGGAAGAGACGAGCAATTCGCATATTTCGCGAACAATCCTCTGACCACGCTATGCTGCGACGACAGCCAAATCGGTACGATACAAAACATGATCAACTCGAACGCACAAAACTGCGTGGCCAACAGCAACTGTGTTTCTCTTTCTTTGCCGAGCGTGGCTTGTGTAGATGCAGAGGTAAAGGTTTTTCCAAACCCGGTCGAGAGCGTTCTAAAGGTTTCTTCTAGAAATTCGATAGAGAGCATAATTCTGATAGACATGCAAGGAAAGGTCTTGTTGGAGCAGCGCGATGAGAATATCGACATGTCTCGCTTACCAAAGGGAACATACTTATTGAAGGTGTCTACCAACGTAGGCGTCAAAATCAAAGAGGTGATCAAAAAATAGATATTTCTTTACAAATTGCCGCGGTAGATTACTTTATTTACCACGGTTAATTTATTATAGATAAAAATGAGAATAGCAGATAGATTCGCGGAGTGGTTGATATATAGGCCATTTATGGAGATGGCATATTATAGGAGAGATGCAAAAGATAAGATAAGATCTTTGTCTGGCACGGTTCTCATTCATATAATCAAAGTTTTATATCTAGATGACAAGCTAAACATAGAACATTGGAAAAAAGAAATCATATCATACTTTGATAAGATAGAAGATATTTCGATAAAGCCTAAAAATAAAAAATTCAACAAAGAAGAATATTATGATTTTTTATTTTTGGAACCATATTGCGATTCTGATTCAAATTGGACGAAGTATGAAATAAACGAAAGATACATTAAAATGATTGTTGGAGAGATTAACTATCAATATAATTCCAATATAAAAGAAAGTGATATAGATTTTGACGAGATTTCAGATCTATTCAAAGCGATTTCTGAAAAGATATCCAATTATGATAGCGTCGTTGAGATTATAAAAATGATTGGCAATAACAAAAATAAACAATAATAGTTTAATCTAATAGAAACAAAAACGATTTTACCAATGAACAAACTAGACAAAGCATACACAGACCTACTTCAAGACATACTTGACAATGGCTCAGCAAAAGGCGACCGCACCGGGACAGGAACAATCTCATTATTCGGTAGGCAAATCAGGCATAAGATGTCAGAGGGATTTCCATTACTTACTACAAAGAAAATGCCGTTCAAGACAATCGCTATCGAATTGCTTTGGTTTTTGCGAGGCTCAACAAACATTAAGTTTTTAGTTGATAATAATTGTCATATTTGGGATGGCGATGCCTATAAGAATTGGTGCAAACATTATAGAGAAAATAACGATGGATTAGAACCATGTCCTATTGAGGTTTGGTTAGAAAGATTTAAAACAGATGATGAGTTTGCTAAGAAGTTTGGAGAGTTAGGTCCAATTTATGGCAAGCAATGGAGAAAATGGAGAGAAGGTGAATATACTACTCCATTGGGATTAGATGGTCCTTCTATATGGAGTGAAGGTATAGACCAAATTGCAAACCTAATCAACGACCTTAAAACAAATCCAGACTCAAGGAGATTAATGGTTAATGCTTGGAATGTTGGGGAGTTGGAATCCATGGTTTTGCCACCATGCCATTATTCGTTTCAAGTTTATACAAGAGAGTTGAGTTTAGAAGAGCGAAAAAAATTAGCCAATTATGATTCTAAATTTGTTTCGCCAATGACAGTTGAATCTTGGGATAGAAATGGTGTTCCAAGTCGAGCAATCTCCCTAATGTGGAACCAACGTAGTTGTGACACTTTTCTCGGAATTCCGTTCAACATCGCATCTTACGGATTATTATTAGAGATTATCGCTAAAGCGGTTAATATGGTTCCAGATGAATTGATTGGTAATTTAGGCGATGTTCATTTATATTCAAACCATATTGAACAAGCAAAAGAACAGATTGGAAGAGAATTGACACATGATGAGCAAATTGCAATATACTCAGAACTTGGATTAACAGAATCTCAGGAAAGTAGAACTAATAGATTTATAGGTAAAGAAAAGTTTAAACCGAATATTCCAAAAAGAACAAGAGAACCTTTTCCATTACCAACATTAAACATCAACACAGAGTTTTGGCCAACAGAAAGCGGTGAATGCGGTGAAGGACCAATAGATGCTGCAGCAGTGCTTAATGGATTTTTCAATGATGATTTTTGCAAGTGTTTATTAGAAGACATTCAGCTAGTCGACTATCAGTCGCACCCGACAATTAAAGCACCATTGTCAAACTAAAACGAAAGGCTGATGACGCATAGATTTGAAAAAAACACGACAAGGATAAGGCAAGTAGGAGACATTGTCTATAATTTGGCTTTCATAAAGAAGCAGATAGAGGGCGCTTCAACCAACAGTTCTTTAGGCGTTCATACTTTTTCTAAAAGAGAAGAAATCGACAAGTCTATCGTCTATTCTAAAAAGACCTATTATAAAGAAAATAAGGCAGTATTGGACTCTATAGGCTGCGATCTTATAGTCGAGTCTATAGACCGGTTTGGCGTCTATGATAGGAAATGGAAACGGCCCTGCGATGCTCGCTATGATTCTTTTAGGATACTTCATTTTTCAAGCGTTCGCGAATGCGGCGACGAGCTGACAATAGATGTCGAAAAGTCTTGGGAGTTCTCAAGCGGGGTTTCTAAAGACGAGCTGCTGTCTATTTTGGTTGCGATAAGAAGAGATATTTCGCTAGGAAATCTTGAAATATAGAAAATCAATATGTGATTTATAAAAAAAGAGACTTTCGTCTCTTTTTTTTTAGTCTTCTAGTCCAATTCTAATACTACCTTGTTTACTAAATATATTGCCTCTGTGACCTAAATCTTTAAGCTTATCAATTGCTTCTGCAACATTATCTGCAGTTCCTTCTAAGTCATTTTCATTTATTTCAACGATTTCTTCTGTTCCTTTATGTTGTGTTGGGAAATAAAACCCAACCAAAATTTTTGATACTTCTTTTCTATTATAATCATCATACTTAGGAGTTATTACAATTGGTTGCATTCCTTGATCTTGAATAGCCCAAATGTCATCACCATCCGTCATTATTCCTGCTTCATTATTTAGTTTATATCCTCTGTCGATAAGTATATCAACTACTTTTTTAGTAAGATCTTCTGCTTTATCTCTATTTATTTCCCAAGTTTTAGGTCTTCCTGTTAAAATGGTACTTACATTATAAAGATTGTCCCTGAAACTTCTTTCAGTAACCGAATGATTTTCAAATGTTTTTAAGTATTTCATATTTGTTTTTTTTTATATATATTATAATAAAAAAACAAAAAAAGAGACTTTCGTCTCTTTTTTTAATAATTTAACTGATGATTATTTTTGACTAATCCGCAGCATCTTTCGATATCTTTGGGAAAGCTGGGAATTTAAAAGACTCTTTTTATATCTTAAACCGTCTTATATAGTTTCTAAACACTGGGGCTTTCCCCGTCGTAGATTCGAATCCGCCTCTGAGCGACTGTAGGCTGAATCCTTCGAATCCTGGTGCCTTGTAGTTTCTAAGCTTTCCGTTCTTGACATCATAGAAGGTAAAAGTATCCATATAGGGAAATCCTTTGTATGATATCTTCCTGATGTCTACTTCCATCTCGCAGCTCGATTCCATTCCGTCATAAGAGACTTTGTTCAATGCAGACCAAGAGTTTTTTCTGTGAGCCATTCCGTTAGAAATCGCCCATTCCCTCATCGATTTGTCCATCCAGTCTTTGATTGAATATATTCGGTCCATAAACCAGAAAGACATTTTCTCACGCGGTTCGTCGGAGACTCTGCCGTTTGGTAAAAGCTTTTCGAACTCTGCCTTAGACACTTTCCACAAGAGTGCTCTGGATACCAGCATTCCGTTTTTGTCGAGCATTATCAAAAGCTTGCATATTTCTGGATTCTTCGTGTATATGTCGAAGACGCTAGGATTTGCTTTCTCTTTGTCTTTCATGCAAGACTTTTCCAATGAATTGTTTATTTGGTTATTGTTGCCTGTGTTTCTTCGATCCAATGGATGCAAAGCAGGTCCTTCCAATGGTATAGTCGGGACCTTGGCAATCGACTCAGACCTATAGTATTTCTTTATCTCGTCTCCTTCGACTGTCATTATCTTGTAGCCTTTGTCTTTTTCAGATAGAGAGATAGATTTTATCTTGTTGACGAAGTCTTCCAGCTCTGTGTTGGGAATAGGACCCAATATAGAGTTTACGAATTTTCCTATCTTTATGCTGCTTCGATTCGGCATGCTCTTTATGCTTTTCACCAATTCTTCGTCTTCGATAGTCCGCGTGTTGCCCCATAGATTGTTCATCAACTCGGGATCCTTCGAGTCGACGGCGCCTTTGCTCATGAATGAAAGCGTTTCTCCTTCCATGTCCACGAAGGTTATGTCTTTTAGAGTGTCCTTTTTCGACTTTGCCAAAAGCCGTTTCGCTATCTCGTCGCCATTTTCGGCAAGCGTGGTCAGAGCGTATCTCATCTCTGGCAAGAAGTAGAGAACCGTTTCGCTTATCATATCGAAAGCCAAGCTCTCGTTGAAAGATTCAAACCTTTTTATTCTTTTCATAATGTATATATTAAAGATTAAACCGTATATTTGTACCACAAAACAAAAAGATATGGCAGAATCATTCGATATAAACCAAAGATTTGGATTTCTTAACGACTTGACTACTATGGTAGTAAGCGGCATTACGCCATCTTTACTGGTATGTGGTCAAGGAGGACTTGGAAAAACTCACTCCGTTTCCAAGACGATAGAAGCCAACGATCTCTATGATTCGGAATATGTTTTCTTCAAAGGATATTCGACTGCGAGAGGTCTATACAACACGCTATACGACAACAACGGCAAGCTGATTGTCTTCGACGACTGCGACTCTGTTCTAGACGACAAAGTAGCGGTTAACATATTAAAGTCTGCTTTAGACTCTTATGAGAAAAGAACTATCTCTTGGGTATCCAAGATGAACAAGAGTGATGAGTATCCACAGCACTTCGACTTCACTGGTAGAATCATATTCATCTCCAACAAGTCCAAAGAAAAAATCGACGAGGCAATCCTTACAAGAAGCTTGACGGTAGACTTGACAATGACTCCAGACGACAAAGTGGCTAGGATGGAATCTATCTTAGGCAACATCTTGCCAGAGTATGATATGGATGTAAAGCAAGACGCGCTGGATTTTTTGAAGTCTGTCAAAGACGAAGTGAGCTTGAACATGCGCATGCTTATAATGGTCGCGAAGATGCGACTTATGTATCCAGACACATGGAGAAGCCTAGCGAGCTATATGGTTAAATCATAAAAAATGACAAGATGATAGCACACGAAGTATTGGAAAATAGATTTATCACCTTTGCATGCGGTATAGGATTCGAGATGGTATCCAATGATTTGTTTGACGATCGATTTAATGTTTCTTCGAAATTGGGCCATCTAAAAGTCATCAAGATGCGATATGGTCAATATGAGATATACATCGCAAATGATAGATGGAGTCTTTATCTGTATAACACTTGCCTAACATTGGAAGGAACTATGCTAAGGAACTTCGCGCTAGACGATTGGCTGCTTCTGGAATCCAAGTTCAAAAAAGAGATAAGAGACTACAAACTAAAAAAAATAGGAATATGAATCTATTTATAGGAATACTGCTAAGCATATTGGGACAGGCGCTTGTCTTCTTCCAAGTTCAGGGAACGGTAAAGTATCAGTTCTTGCAAGAGCACAAGATTTGGGTTATCCTAATGGGCATGCCGATAACTTGGATCTTCATGCTGGCGACGGAGCATCTTGTAAGATGGTCTGGCGGAGAGCTTTGGCCGACAAGGCTTATAGGCTTTAGCGTCGGGATAGTAGTCTTTGGGATATTGTCGAAGGTTCTTTTTGGAGAAGCCATAAGCGCGAAGACCGCGGTCTGTATCTCTCTGGCGCTGCTTATAGTGGCGGTTCAGATTTTCTGGAAATAAAAAAAAGCAGAACAATGGAAAAAGACGAATACACGATTATCGGCGAGCGATTTACACCAGAAGGCATTAAGATATGGGATCTGGCGATACCAAACGGTCCTTATTCGCTAAGCGAAGCAAGCTCGCTAATGTCCGCTCTAAAAAGCGAAACCACAAGAATAATAGCATGGTCTCAATACGAGGAAATGCGAGACAAAAGACGAAAAAATGCATAATATGGAATATTTAACTAAATTTATAAAAGAATTTCGTTTATTCTTTACTAGAAGTTTTGCAAATAAAATTTGCGATTGTGGAGATGATCAATGCAAGAGAGAAGTTAAATCAACAAAGCAAGGAAGATTATATGTTGTTAATCACTTCACTTGTGGAAAAGTAAAGAAATTCATCAATGACTATAAAGATGTTAAGTTTTCATAATATATTCGTTTCTTTCAACGTCGGCAACACCCATCCTCTAAACAGATTTCCTATGGCTTTCGAATTTGAAAGCCCTAGAAGCTTCACAGACTTTATCCGACAGGAAGACTCTATGCTTTCTTTGCTGGCATGGTCCTTTGCAAACGGATTTTCGGCCAAGAGAATGAAAATCTGGGCAAGGATAGAAACCGACGACAAGTTCTGGGAGTTCGACATACAGCTCAAGAACGTAAGAGAGTGGAAAAAGTATCTCGAAATGGACGGGGAAGAAATAGCTGCGCTATTAGAAGCACATGAAAGAGACGGAAAGATAGAAAGCATAATAGGATAAGAAATAGCTTACGAAAATACCATTCACAAAAAAAGTTAAATGGTTTTATTATATATTAGAACTTTATGACATTTTTATTTTAATATATAAAATAAAAATAATGAAGATAATGAAAGATAAAATTATAGAATTACGAAAAATGGGGCTTTCTTATAACAAAATAGCCGAATTATTAGGCTGTTCGAAAAGCACTATATCTTATCATTGCAACAATGAAAATTTAGAAGAACCAATTAACCAAATAGATGATGAATTAATCAGAAACATACGCAATGATAGTGAAAATTTAAAAATAAAAGATATAGCGGATAAATATCAAATAAGCGAAAGTTCAGTTAAGAGACATTCTTTGCCAAAATACACAAAAAGAGAATTAACTAAATGCATAAATTGTGATGTATTTACTAAGAATAAATTTTGTTCAAGTTTGTGCTCATCATCATATAAACACAAAGAAGCATATAATAGCTTTTTAGAAAACAATGATATTTATTGCAATGGCAGTTACACACCAAAGAACTTTAAAGATTTCTTTTTGAATGAGCAAAACAATAGATGTAAAATTTGCAATATCGTTTCAAAGTGGATGAATAGAGACTTGATTTTTGTTATTGATCATATTGATGGCGATGCGTCTAATAATAAAAGAGAAAATATAAGAATGATATGTCCAAACTGTGATTCTCAAACAGAAACATTCAAGTCAAAAAATAAAAACTCTAAAAGAAGAAACTATTGGAAAGAAAAGATAATTAAAGATTTAAAAAACGAAAAATAAACAAAATTTTATTAAAAAACAGAAAACAACATTTGATTTTTAATATATAACAATAATCGCACTACAATGGAGAATTGGCAGAGCGGTCGAATGCGGCAGTCTTAATTTTTAAAATCGAGCTTCATTTAGGAAACTTTATGTTGCAAACATTCTCAAATTCGGGGAAACCTTTAAAATGGCAATCCCGAGCCAAGCCCTACAAGTAGGGAAGGTGTAGAGACTAGACGGGAATGGCCTAAGGTTTTTTTAAAACTATGGTTGAGGTATAGTCCAGACTGCAAACATCTTTATAGATGGTAACGAAAGTTATAGTGGTAAGGAAAACTGTTGTACTGCAAGGTACCGTAGGTTCGAATCCTACATTCTCCGCTTAATCCCTTTGTGTTCTATCACATCGGCCAAAACCTCTAAGGAAACTTGGAGGTTTTTTTATTAAAAAATTTATGCTCAATCAGCTAATTTTTTTACTTTTGGAAAATACTAATAAAAAAGGATCTTCCTTTCTCATTTTTTAATAAAAAAACCCTATTTTACATAGGGTTTTTATTTCTTAAGATTATACCATACCATCATTTGATGTCCATTCAGGTTGAGATAGAATGTCTAACATCTCTGTGTAAGAGTATGGGCCTTCTTTAGTTGTTAAGCCATCAACTGATGTTGGTATTATTTCACCATCCCATTTAACAAATGTTTTGGTATCATCTATTGATTTTCTTACCGTATCTTCTGATGTTTCTAATACTTGAGTAAAATCAATATTGGGTAATTCTGATACATTGAGTATCATAAAGTTTCTGTTTTCGTAAATTGTTGTTTCTTCCATTATAATCCGTATCTTGTTTTTGTTGCGTTATAGTTTTTTAGGACTTCTGCACTTGAAAGTGCTTTATTATATATTCTAAGTTGAGAATTATCAACATTAGTATAAAAGCGATTCAATCCAGAATTACCTAATCTAATTGTTCTTGCTGGCACATTATTAATAACTGAAGATGATGTAAAACCAACAGGGTTTGTACTCATATTTAAGGCTGAGTTTAGATACACTTTTAAATTACCACCTTCTCTTACACCAACTAATTGATACCAAGTATTTAAACTTAATAATGTTGTAGATTCACCAGTCCCATATGCGGTTGTTCCAACTTCAACACCAAAACTAAAATAATTTCCTTCACCAGTATTACCACCATTCCCTATACCTAAAGTCCATTCATTTGTTCCAGGTGAAGCACCAGTATTCCAAGCATTTGGACCCCAAAGGTTATCCCACCAAATAGTAGTATCTAATTTTCTAAACCAATACTCAACCGTAAAATTACCACTACCAAATTTGAATTGAGAAGTACTTGGTATTGAAATATAATCATCATAACCATCACACCTAATGTATCCACCATTCGCGCTACTGAAAATAGGTCCATTTACCAATGTTCCGTTATTCCCATAACCTGAGATATCATTCCAAGTGGCTGAACCACTTACATATGAATTTGCATTACCCGCATCTAAATTCAATATCAAACCAGATGTTACAATACCATTACTAACCACTGGAGTGCTTCTAACGCCCCACTTTCCTTGTCCTGTCATATTTGTTTTATTTTTTTGTTCTCTATATATAAAATTCTCTATATAGAAAAATGAATATGTACAAAAAAACCCTATTTTACATAGGGTTTTTTAGTTGTTTTTATACTTATTCTAGTTCGCGAATAACTGGATTATAATTTATTGCTGTTAAATCATTTATCCATGAAAATTCTTCTTTGTTGCAAGAATTAATCTCTTCAATAGATATGAACCAATTTCCATCCGCATCTAATGTAGGATTGAAATATTGTTCTCCATCATAAGTTTGACCTATTAAGGTATCTTTTTGTTCTTCGGTTAAGTTATATACTTCCATTTTTTTATTTTTTTTTATTTCTGATTTCCTTAATGAAAACCAGTATTTTTTTATACTTGTCTTCCAAGTGTTGTTTGGAACGCTTGAACGGCAGTGTAAAAGTTAGCGGCTTCTGCATCTGTAAGACCATCACCTAGTGAAGCAAACGCATATTGTCCCGCTGAATAAGCATTTAACGCATTACCGTTTAAAGTTAATTCCGCATTTTTAAAGTCATCATTATGAACAGCACCAGTTCCACTTACAGATGTTGTATTTTTATAATATTTAATTGCAGTTGATGAAGTTCTCGAACCTAAACTAAATCCTACGGATGTAGTACTATTAAGTACTGCCACTCCTTCTGCAGTATATGACGTGCTAAAATATTCAAAATTACCAGAGTTAGAAGTGGCTCTTAAAGTAGTCCACCCACTCGCAGCATAACCCGAAAGCATATTGATATCATTAACGTCTGCACCCCTCGTTGGTCTTGTTCTGGTATATAACGATAAGTGTAAATTATTTTTTGCTTGGTTTGTAAACGGATTGAAGTAAGTAAATGCTCCACCATTAGTTCCACCAAATGAAACTCCATTGCTATTGTGTGTCATACCCCCATAAAAACCTAACCTAAACGCGGCATTTGAATCTGCTGGATTTTTTAAGTTAAATTTGTGAGCGTTTGCTGTTCCACCAACAAAAGGGTAGATGGCTTTCATTTTACTCCAAATACCATAAGATTTTAAATTTAAAACCAAAGTATTTATCGCGCTTACTTGTGTTGTATCAGTTATACCCGCTGCTGTTATAAATGCTGAAGTATCTGTATCAACTTGTCTTCCAAGTGTTGTTTGGAATGCTTGAACCGCAGTGTATAGATTAGCAGCTTCTGTATCGGTAAGTCCGTCTCCTATGGAAGCAAAAGCACATTCTTTGCTTGAATATTCATTGGCTAAAGTATTAGCTCCTAAAAAGAAAGTGTTATTTGGCAGGTCATTTGGATTGCTTAATGTCAAAGTACTTCCTTTTTGCACACCATTCATAAACATTTTAGCTGAATTTTGAGCGGTTCTACTACCTACTACCATTCCAAGTGTGTTGGTATCTGCGTTTACTATCACGCTGGATATATAATCTCCAGCGACAAACGCTTTTCCTGCTCCTGCGTAATATTGGTCAATTGCAATCATTTTAACAGTTGCACCTTGATTAGCTACTAAGTCTACCTCCCCTCCTGTTGTTTTTTGCGTTCTTGAATAATGTGATAAATGATAATTGTTGTTAGTTAATCTTGTTAATGCGTTTAAAAATGTTTCTGCATAAGCATTAGTTCCGTTTGGTTTAGCACCAGTTGAAGTATGTGTCCACCCACCATAAAATCCTAATCTAAACGCATAAGTTGCATCTTCTGGATGTTTTAAGTTGAATTTATGCGAGTTTGCTGTTCCTCCAACCATTGGATAGATTGCTTTCATTTTAGTCCAAATACCGTAACCTTTTAGGGCCACAACCAAATTGTTTATCGCAGTTGTTTGGGATGAAACTGTTATTCCAGCCGCCGTTATAAACGCCTGAGCGTCTGTGTCATTGCTAGAAACTATTGCTGAGGTTCTGGTCTTAACACCCCACCTTCCTTGTCCGTTCGCCATATTTTTTATTTATTTTTACTTATATATTAAAAAAATGGATTCATTTTTCTAAAAATTTGCTATAAATAAAACATTTTTCGCATAATAGATATAAATCGATATGAAGATTATAGAGCACATCAATTCCGCCAAGAAGCCTTTCGCTTCTTTCGAGATACTTCCGCCATTGAAAGGAACCAACATACAAGACCTTTACAACATCTTGGATCCTTTGATGGAGTTCAAGCCGCCTTTCATAAACGTGACCTATCACAGATCCGAGTTCATCTACAAGACAAGAGAGAACGGCCTGTTGGAAAAAGTGCATATCAGAAAGCGTCCCGGCACTGTCGGCATTTGCACCTCTATAATGAACAAATACGGAGTAGACACCGTTCCGCACATCATCTGCGGCGGTTTTACCCGCGAAGAGACCGAAGACGCGCTAGTCGACCTCCACTACTTGGGAATCGAGAACCTTCTGGTTCTAAGAGGTGATCCTACTAAGAACGAAGTGTCTTTCTCTCCAGAGCAAGGAGGCCACAAATATGCCATAGATCTCGTCAGGCAGACGATGGATCTAAACAAAGGAATATACTTGGAAGAAGACCTAAAAGGAGTCAGCACAAGCTTTTGCGTAGGAGTCGCTGGCTATCCAGAAAAGCATTACGAGTCTCCAAATCCAATGAGCGATCTTAGGAATCTTAAAGCTAAAGTAGATGCAGGAGCAGAATACATCGTGACGCAGCTTTTCTACGACAACGAAAAGTATTTTCAGTTTGTAAAGAGCTGCAGAGACATTGGAATAGGAGTGCCTATTATTCCAGGCTTGAAGCCGCTTGCCACAAAAAAGCAGCTTACCGCTCTTCCTCGCATATTCAACATAGATATTCCTGACACTCTTCTATTGGAGATAGAAAAGTGCAGAGACGACAAAGAAGCAGCCATAGTTGGAGAAGAATGGACGATAAGCCAGTCAAAAGAGCTGCTAAAAGGCGGTGTTCCTTGCCTTCATTACTATACGATGAGCAAGGTTGACGGATTCGTCAGAATAGCGAAGGAAGTATTGTGATGGATATATTAGATAGCATAAAAATAGAGCACATCTGGAGCAACGATCTTTTCTCTCAAAAATCGATTGCTCTCAAATTAGGAATATGGGACAATCTCACAGACGAAGAGAAATCATATTATGAAAGAATAACTCCATATGAGGCCAGATTGAATGGCAACGACTTCAAAGGAGATTTTGAAGAAGAGGCGGTATATGGCGAGATTACAAAAGACGGGGTGTTTGAATTGAACAAACATGTCAAGTCGTTCGATGGGGTCTTTTACGATATAGGGAGCGGAAATGGAAAGCTTCTTTTGCAGATGGCACTGCTTTCGGATTTCGAAAGATATGTTGGTATAGAAATAGAGAAGATAAGATATCTATATAGCATGTATATAAAAAATCAGATAGGAATAGAAAACGCGTCTTTCATAAACGAAGATGTTCTCAATGTCGATATCTCGGATGCTGGCTTTATATTTCTCAGCGACGTTATGTTCAAAGAAGATATGAGGAATAGAATATTCGAAATGATTCCTGTCGGATGCATATTCGTCACCTTTCATGAGTTTAGCCATTGTGATTTTCTGTGTGATATAGAACTAAAAGTCGAATGGATGGCTTCTAAAGTCCCATTCAAATTATATAGAAAGAAATAACATAAAAAATAAAAGAGGCTTTAAGCCTCTTCTTTATTTATACTAATGTTTTTTCCGCTACTATTTGTTGTTATCATCTATTCTCTCAAAAATCGTTTTAAACTTTAAACTTTTTTTCCGCTTATAGAGCCTTCCAGAAAATGGTGTATGTCATGCTGAACCTTACAAACTTTCAATCCTTTCTTTGCTACCCAATCAAGTTTGCACATTGTACCTACCAGTTCGAATATTCCTATTCCGACCAATATGACTTCCAATATAGTATGAACCAATGGGAAGAAATTTGAAATAGCGGCCACTACTAAACTTCCTGCTACAGGAACTGCGGAGCTTCCCATGTCTTTAAAGAAGCTTGTGTATTTGCTTGGCTTATTGATGTCCAAGACAGCGCCTTCCAATAGAAATTCCAAAGATTCCTTGTTCAATTTAAATCTCATCTTTGGTGCAGCGATTGTATCGGCGATTGGTGCCTTCATGGTCGGAGCGCTTCCCGCGGATTTAATCGCGTTTGCGGCAATCTTCTCTTCTTCGCTTAATTCATTTTCCGCTGGTTGGCCTTCTTTATCTTCTGTTTCTTTATCTACCGGTTTCTCTTCATGTCCTGCTCCGGTAAGCGACATCATTCCATGCACTATATGATACACAAGTCCTGCGACGACGCCCATCAAGACGAATTTGAACGCGTTCTTCGAACCTCTCTTCATTGCCGATATCATCGTTAGAATTCCATTGGTTCCTCCTTTTATGGCATATTCTTTCATTTTTGCCAAAGGGCTGAATACGAATCCGACTGCTTCCACAAGCCATCCAAAAACACCTTTCTTCTCGGGTTCTTCTCCTACGAAACCATGCAACACTTTATTTCCTAATCCTTCTGTCTTTTTCAAATCAGAGACTTTCTTGGTAAACTCTTTACCTTCTTTGTCTGTGAAGACCGCATTGTCACCTTCTATTCTTACTATCTTCTTTGTAATTTTATTTCCTTCTTTGCTCGTATAGGTAACTTCGTCGCCTTCTTTAAGCACAGCCTTATCTGCTTCTCCCGCCTCGAACATCTTTTCCATTTCTTCGATAGTTCCGCCTTCTGATATGAATCCTTTTATAGAATAGAATATCTTTCTTACGGTTCCTTTTCTCTCTATAGATTCTTGCATAAGCTTTTCTATTTCCGTGTCACCTTCAACTCCTTTGTATTCTCCTGCTTCGTCTTTCAGATGCTGTTCTGCATCAGGTGACATGTTTCCTATGTTTCCGCTCGCGAACTTTGTTCCAATTCCAGAAAGATCCTCATAGAGTGCGTTGAACTCACTCTGTCCCTTCTCTCCCGATATGGTGTCTACCACCTTCTTCATCTTTTCAGGAGATCCGCCACCTACCGTCTTTGATATGACTCCGCATGCCGTGACTACGTTTGGTTTGAATAGCTCCCAAACTTTCTTGAAAAATGCCTTTATCTTCTCGAATAGGTTCTTCACTATATTTCCAATGTTCTTCAAGAAATCTCCGAAGCTACCAATAGCGGATTTTCCTATCGCAATTCCCTTATCAACTATACCAGAGACTTTAGAATACATGTCTTTTATACCAGGGAGCTTTATTCCTGCAATCTCTTCTGTCAGAAGGTCGATACCGTTTTGCTTTCCAGTGCTGAGATATTCATATAGTCCGTCTATTATTCTAGTGTCTATACTCCTTACATTGATAGCGCTAATCGCTTGCTCGGAATATCCTTCTCCTATAAGTTCCATTTCGAATATGGATTTCCCACATGCCTTTCCTTTATTATAGTAGAAGTTTTCCTGAGTGTCGTGAAGAGTGTTTCTGTTTTTCTTGAAATTTTCGAAGTTTCTTATGTGTTTCATATTTCTTTTTTTGTATTTACATTGATTGAAAAAATAATCGCGAATCATATATATAAAAAATATCATGATGCTACATGATTATTTGAATAGTTTAATAGATATGACACTCAAATATATATCCACCTTTATCTTATAGTTAGGATATTCCTCTGAAAGCCTTTCCAGCGAAAGCTTCACTTCCTGATAGACATTGTTGTTGCTTTCATAATCATCTATATGCTTTCCCAGCGAAGTATTACTATCCAAAAGTAAACCGATTGTATTTGCTGGTGACGAGTTCACCTCACCACTTTTCATTTCTTTCAAATCTATACCCATTGCCACCCATTTTCCGTATGCAGCGCTTTCTCTTTCGTCTAAAGTTGCAACGCCAGAATCTATAAGATCAGCAAAGCAGTATCTTACATATTCTGCGTCTATTTCTTTATCAACGCTTTCGTTGAACTTTCTTATTTTCATTTCCCTTTTCTTGTTTTTATCAGAAGCTCTCCTAATACTTCAAGCCTTCCTACTTCCCTTTGGAACTCTATCTGATCCATTTCGAGCGATATCTTCTTGTATGTCTCTTCGAACTCTTTCTTCGCATCATCGATATCAAGCTTTCCCTCTGCGGCCTTCTTGTAATAAGGCAGCTTCACTTTGAAGTGATGCCAAGTAAGAAGAGCCAAGCCTCCTTTTTCATGAGCGTTGTTTGCTATCTTCTCCGCGCCTGCCTCTCTGGCATCGGCGAACTCTTCGAATTCCTTGCCTGCGTCTGCAGACTCGCTGAACTTTCTTATTCTCATTTCTTTTTTTCGTATTTTTTTGTAATCTGTATCAAAGAATCTATCAAAGCCTTTGCTTTTTTGGCTTGCTTTGTTTTGGTTTTGACTATCACGACTTCTGACTTTACATCTTGTAAATGATAGCTTTTGCCCGACGATTCAACCACACTCGAGTCTTTTATATCTGCATCAGGACAGCCACCATTTGCTGCATTTCCTTTTATACTTGGACATTTGTCGTATTTGTCTAAAACCCCGTCTGAGTCTGAGTCTGATTCTAAAGCATCTTTTCTAATGCTCGTCTTTGTTTCTTTGCCTACGATTTCTGATATTTCCTTTAGTTTTTCCTGTATAAGGATCATGTCTTGCCTGGCTTTCAGATACTTTCGCTGAGTCTCGTCGGTTATATCCACCAGCTTGTTGTAATTCTCTATAGACTTTGTATAGTTTTCCACAGACTTCGTGTACTTTTCTGAAACATCAGTGCAGTCAGACCCGCTCATATATGCGGTTCCCAGCGAAGTCGCTGCTGATATCAAGGCTACGATGACTAGTCCCAAGAATCTCTGCTTAGGAGAAAGCATTTTTATTGCGTCGAACATTATATCACTCTATGTATTTTTTTGAAATAGAAATGGCTTTCTTTACTTAGATTTTGGAAAGTAAAGATCTTTTTTTGCAATTTGTTTTGCTTTGTGTTCCTCTTTTTCTTCACGTAGTTTTCTAAATAATTGTAGTAACTCTTTAGAAGGATTTTCTATATGTAGTGTTTGCCTTTCATAATTTTTCATAGTGTATATATTATTTTCTATAGCTAACTTTTTTAGAATATCGGTATATAACAAAAAAGATTTGATATGTATTGCATCTGCTGTAAGAAGAACAACGTCGTTCCTATGGACACCACCATAAAGGAAGAAGATATTCTATGGAAGAACCAAAAGGTAGATGGACAGGACGCTGTGGATGAAGGATTACCTTCAATTAGATCCTATTATAGGACAATCGAGAACGAGATGGTCGAAAACGGAACTATCGATATCATAAACGCAGGATATGGCAGCACGCACGACGGAGATAGGATTCTTCTGGCGATCTGCGACGATTGCATAAAAGAAAACCTTGCGGACGGCACTCTTCTTTACTTCAGCAATTATATGACTAAGATGGGAGTAGACGCAGCAGTCGAGAAGTCTAAAAAACTTTATCAGAGAAGGACTAGGCTAGATGGCTTGGTAGGAGAATAATAAAACTTATATGAAAGAAATCGAAGCAAACAAAGCGGTGCAGGATAACATCTCGAATATGTTCTCTTCATGTAGCTCTCTCACGTCTATTCAGGATTGGAACTTAGAGGGAATCACAAACATTTCGAATATGTTCTCTTCATGCAGCTCTATCACGTCTATCAATTGGGGAATAGACCGAAAAGGATCGAGAATGAAGACCATAGATAAAATATTTGAGATAAAATAAAAATGATTGAAGAAAAAGAAATAATATTTGTCACCACCACTCTCTACACAGAGTGCCTAGAGGTTCAGAAGAGCATAATAAAGCGGCTTTTCCCCGAATCTGAATACCATGCAATAGACGGCACAGACGTATCAAAATGGCCGAACTCTTTCTTCTATTGGATGGAAGCGGTGAAGAAAAGCTCTGCCAAATACTTCATACACATAGACGAAGATTGCTTTATCGTCGACAAGGAAGAGATTATGAAGGCGGTATCTATGCTCGTAGATAGATATGACATAATAGGATGCCCTGATGGATACCATCCGGCAAGGGAATCTAATCCAATCGCCATGAATCCATTTATCATGCTTGGAAAAACAAGCATCATAAAAGAGATGGATATCGACATGTCTGTGCTCAGATATACGCTAGACTTCGACAAGTATCGATGGCTAGGCTGTTATAACTGGACCAACAGTGCAGGATTTAAGTTCAAGCATTCGTTCAAAGACACTTTCTTCTATCCGCATCCGATAATAGGAGAATTCAGCTTTCAAGACGGGAAAGAGCCTTACTACGGATTCTTCTGGTATCTTAAAGAAAGATTCTATAGATTCAGATATCTTTATCCGCATTTCGATTCGGATCTGAAGTCCACTAATCCGAGGATAGATTCTTTGTCGAAAGACATGGCCATACATATGTGGGAAAGCAGGAACATGGACTCGGACAAAGAGTTCTATGGTTTGACTGCTAAGCAAAGATTCGAAAACATAAAAATATATCTAAAAGAAAAAGGCATCGTCTAAACGATGCCTTTTTTATAATCTGTCTATCAAATTCATTATCATATCGAGATTCCTTATCGCCTTCTCGACTTCTCTTGCAGGAAACTGCCTTAAAGCGTCTATCGACTGGTTATCTCCTCTCCAGCCGGTATATCCTAGATATTCTATATAGCTTTTGATACAATAGTCTAACTCGAACCTATCCGACTTCATGGCGTCTCTTATTCCCCCAGCCTTCATCAGCATGATCTCCATATCTTGAACAGTCTCGATATTTCCTTTGAGAAGCTTTTGGTTTATGCGTATGCTCATCTCTTCCAGCTTGTCTATTATTCTCGTCAATGCTTGGTTTCCTTCAAATTCTTTCCTAGCATTTGCTATTCTTCTGACAAACCTTTCGTCTACCTCCTTAGAATCGTCAAATGTGTCTTTGACTCTCTCAGATAGCCTTGTGTTGATTACTGCTTTTTCCTCGTCAGAATCGGCAGACATGAATTTATAGACGTCGTTCAGCATATTTCTGAACCTAGCAAAGTTCCTGTCGCTATAGATGTAGTATAGCGCCAGGTTGCCTCCGAAAATCCTCGGCACCTTGCCAACAAGCTTCGAAATGCCTTCTCCTAAGTCTACGCTGGTAAGAGTCTTGATATATCTATCGATGTTCGCTTTCTTTATATCGTCGTTGCTCATCATCGCTGACGCGCCTTTTCTAGACTCTTCTCTATCGCCTTTTGTTATGGAAACTGGAAAGAATTCTTTTTGCTTGAACGCGTCGAAATCGAAGACTATCGCGAAATGCGCATCTTTCAAGAAGCCTTTGAACATTTCTTCGACTATCGACCATGTCCCGTTGCTAAAGAAAGCTACTGGGGCGTTCCAGAAAATATCCTCTTTTTCTTCTGTTTCAGAGGTAAGGTATATTCTAAAAGGAGTATCGGCACCATTAATTGGATCTCTAGCAGATCGAATAACATCGACCGCGTAGTTTCCATATTCTCTATATTTTCTGCCTGTTGGCATCGCATGCGTATCGACGCTCGAGTTCACTACATAAAAATCACCATCTCTGTCTATGAAAGCCTTACCAAGGCAAGACTTCCTTTGACGGTTTACATTCTCTACATAAATTTTAGTCTCTCCGTTTACAATCTTGTATTTTGATTTGATTTCTGGAACAGAAAGCGTTCTCATATCTTCTGTTATGTCTTTCTTGACGAGGCTATTCACGTCGCTCTTGTTCATGTGATAGCGTCCGTCTATAACAGTGGTTCCTACGAAGCTTCCATCCGCGTCGAACCAGAATTTTAAATACTTCGGCTTCGGCTTAGAATCTACCGTTCCTGTCCCGTTACATGTGGTGCATTTCGTCATCCTCGTTCCGGTTCCCCAGGCTTTAGATACTCTTCCAGCGCCTTCGCAAGAAGGACATTCTTCTTTGTCTGAAGACGATTTTAGTGCTATGGCTTTCTTGTATGGAAGGTATTGGAAGAATTCGTCGCTTAGTGCAGACATAGGCGCGTCTATGCTTTTTGCTATAGACTTTATCGCATCAAGCAGCTTAGGCCTGTCTATTTTTTTGACGAATTTCATCGTCTTGTTTAGCTGGTTGGACTCGAAGGCCTCGAAAAGCTTTATGTATTTTAGGTTTCTCATATCACTAGTCCGGTAGTTTTTACTTCTATTCCTTTTCTTTTAAGTGCTGCAAGGAAATCTTTGTTTTCTTTGTTTGACATCAAATCGCCAGAAACGACAAGCTTGTTGAACTTAGCGTCACCTAAAGCAGATTCTATGCTGTTGTCTATAGTATAGATAAGCTGAAGCTCATCTATGCTCAATCCAGATAGATCTAAATCATCGATGTCGCAGCTTGTAAGCTGAAGTCTTTTGATTTGTTTGCCTGTGCAGAATTCTCTTACAGAATCATTGGTAATCTTGCATTTATCGAATGCGATTGAATCAGATTTAAGATTGTTGAATCCCGAAAGATCCGCTATGTTTATGAATTTGAATTTTATCCATTCTAGATCCAAGTCTATTTCTAGAAGGTTGGATGGAAGGTCTGGATTCTCGATGATAAGCTCTTTTATTTTTGCGTTTGGTGCTACTTTTACTTTTGACCAGTCATATGTGTTGTTTAGATAAAGCTTCTTCGTGTTTACTCCGATATACTTTTCTTTCTTTAGCTCCATTCTGTCCATGTAAGGGCTGTCGACATCTTCTATGTCTTGCGCCGCTATGTCTGGAGTGTATGTATATGTCCTTCTCGAGACATTTTCTGTCTGCTTCATTCCTGTGTATTTCGTTACTATCTCGCCGAACACGTCGCCGTATAGCCCTTCCTTCATCCTGTCTGGATAAGCCCTGTCGAAGAATATTTCCGTCTCCGACTTGTTTTCGAATCCTTCTATGTTCCTGATTATCATCCTAGAAAGAGGCAGCTGTTCAGAAATCATCTTGTCGCCATTGTATATAGGCGTGTCGAATACCAAGAAGGCAGGAATAGAGTTTGGGTCGAACACGTTGCTCAAGACCTGTCTGCTGTACATTCCTGAATAGAGATGCTGACAAGAAGTATAGAACTTGGAGATAGACATGTTCAGGATATCCTTTGGATTGTGCGATATGCTTAGATAGATATCTCTTCCGAATATCTTGAAAGAAGTCTTGTAGTCGCTGTTGATATCTTCTTTCGCTAGATTGGCAATATTGGCAAGGCTAGTGTTGTCGAAGATGGTTACATCTACTTGATTCTCAGGATAATATGTGTTGTAGTTCTGAGCGAAAGAGAATAAGTTGATAAAGTTCTTCTCGAAAACCGGATATCCGATTTCTTTAGCTACTTTGATTGGCCTTCCATCTTCTCCCATCACTGGTCTTCCGTCTTCGTCTTTCTGAATCATCTCGTTTTTGCTCGTCTCGTTTGACAGCTTTCTGAATACTGGCTCGAATATCGCCACCATCTCGTCGATAGACGGGTTTTTGATGTCGAATTCCTGAAGGACTTCTTTGGCCCTCTCAAGACCTTTGTTGTTAGCGTTAATGCTCGCGATGTTCCCCAGCGAAAGGTTCATTATTTCCACGAACTTGTCGGGAATCGACGAGAACGACTTTTGAACTTCTGCTATGTCTACTTTGGTTCTACCAGAAGAAAAGAAAGCGCTAAGCACTTCGTTCTTGTCTTCTTCGGAAAGCTTCCACCTTCCTTGCTTTATCTTGTCTGTAGGCTCTACTTCTTCGTAGTCTAGAAACTTCGCACCCCATTTTTCCTTCACTCTACTAGCTTGCTCTGCATTGATGACGTCGCCTATCTTGGCTTCGTTTATAAATCTCGATCTAGATTTTATCCATTTCATAAATTATTCGTTATTTTATTGTTTTATAGTGTTATATATTAAAATATTTTATCCAAAAACGAATCTATAGAATAAATTTATGTATATTTGTAGAACGTATATAAATCGAAGGCACATATACGCTCGAATAGACCAAGACCTGATAAATAAATAGATAAATAAAAAATAGAAAATAGAAATAAAGATGATAGTAGCGAAAGAAAGAAGCTTCAGTCCGCTGAAGGAAAGAATCCGGCAGTTTGCCAAGAGACAGAATTTAAGCATGCGCGAAATCTACGACAGAACAGGAATATCTGTAGGAACCTTCAGCAATTCAAGCAGCATGAGCGAGGATACGCTAAACAAGATACTTGCTTGCTTTGAAGAGCTGGACGCCAATTGGCTTCTTACCGGAAAAGGCGAGATGATAAGGAATATTTCAGATTCCAAAGATATCGGATGGGATTTCGATTGCTGGGATTTCGATTGCTGGGATTTCGATGACGACCATTTATTTTTTACAGGAAAATGAGAATAAACTTCAATAAAATAATCTGCATAAATATAGCGTCGCTGAACGCCCAGCAGCTTTTCGCCATATGCGAGACCTATCTTATCGGATTTGAAGAGCTTTATAAAAGAAAGACCGAAACAAAGGTTTCTATGTATTGGGTAAAAGATAAAGACATCGTCGCTTATGTGATAGGCGGATTCTTTTTCATGTCCACGGACTACAAAGCAGTTTCTCTAGAAGACCAGGAAAAGCTAAAGAAGATGCCGCCTATCAAAACACCAAAGATGCCGAAGACCGAGCAGGCAGTCAACAACTATAAGGCGTTCTTGGAAGAAGGATATGATATCAGAACGCCATCGATGGATTCTAAGTTGGCTTTCTTCGAAGAAAAGAGAAAAGAAGCCATAGCTGTCATAGAAACTAGAGCGAATCTTCCTGTCGTACTCGAAACAGACGCAATATTGGACAAGATTGGAAAATATGGAATAAGCGCTATAACCGAAGAAGAAAGAGAATTTTTAGACAATCAATAAAAACAAGCAATATGAAACTAGAATTAAAAATGTTCGAATTCAAAGGATCCCCAGTCTATCTAAAGCTTTGGTTCCTTCTTATGTTCGCCTGGGTAAGCCCAAGCATGGTCGCGGTAATCTTCCTGTCTATATTAGCACATGAGTTGGCACATGCCTTCGTCGCTAACCGATTGGGATATAGAGTTCGCCGAGTCTATATCGATATCTTCTTTGGTGCTGCCGAGATAGACTTGGAATACTGCTCTGAAAGAGACCTTATACCTATTGTCGCGGCGGGTCCTCTGATCAACCTGGGTCTATTTTTTATTTCTCTGGGATGTGTCGTTGCTTTTCCTGGAGCTGGCGATTTTACGGTATTCTTGACCGAGATGTCGACGGTCAACCTCATTCTTTTCATATTCAACATTCTGCCGATATATCCTATGGATGGCGGACGGATAGCCAGGGCTTTCCTTATGATGAAGATGCGAAGCGATAGAGCGAAAGCCAAAAAGATAGGAGATTGGATTTCATTGGCAACGAGCATATTGCTTTTATCGTTCTGCGTATACAACATGCATGTGCTGCTTGGGATATTCTCGATAATGTTCATATTCATGGCTCTAAAAGAACTAAAATACATATAACGATGAAAAGGATATACAAGATTGGATACGAGCATACGCTGTCGGAAATAGTGTCTATGCAGGAAAGAAAACCAAAAAAGATATTGGGTGTCATTGGCCATATCGATAGCGGTTCAATAGACGGAATATACATCATAGGATCCGACGCGGATGGGATTTTCGAAAGGATGGGATTTTCCGAAAATAAAAAAGGATATGTCGAAGACATAACCGAAGACGTAATTTTTGGAAGGCATCGCACACATAATCGAGTCATCGAGGAATATCTCGACGAAAATCTGACTATAGACTCGGTAATCGAAAAGGTAAACAGATATGGAATGCCATCACTGACTAAAAGAGACTTGAAGAAGCTCGAAGAAGATAATATATAGAATATGTGCGACCATAAAAGATTACATATAGAAGATTTGATAGAAGGTGTGGATTTCCACTGGAAAGAAGTAGAAGGTATAAGGATGAGAGTATTCACAAAAGAATATCTTAAGACGATAAAGCCAATCTGCTGCGAAACAGGATGCGTAAATTGTCCTTGGGACTATACAAAGAAATAGATGGAGCGAAAGATATACAGTATCACCTACGAAGATGCTCAAAAGTCACACTATGAGAGATACGACAACTCTCACATAAAGACACCACAGCAGAAATCTTATCTTTTCGAATACAATCCGATATTAGACATATTGGACAACCATTCTATATCTGAGGAATACCTAGGTATATTATCCTACAAATTCTATACGAAGTCTGCAATTGGCAGAAATCTTCTGACAAAGTCGAAACTCGATATTCTTTTAGATAGTCATACAGGGTTCGATGTATATGGGCTATCTAAGCTAAGCTCTAAATTATTTACTGGATTTGAATTCATAGAGAAAATACACCCTGGATTTTTTGAGCTTTTCTTTCCTCTATGCGAGGATCTTTGTCTTTCCAAGGAAGAGCCTCCTTTCATGATAAACTCGAACTTCTTCATCGCTAAGACAAAAATATACAAATCATATGCAGAAGATGTCATAAAGCCAGCAATAGAACTTCTCGATGGAAAATATAGAGAACTTGCTTGGAGAAAGTGCGAATATATAGGAAATCCTAAAATAATGGATCTGACAGGACTTCCATTCTATACTTTCCACACATTCATATTGGAAAGGATGATGGCACAATACTGCCTCACCAAAGGATTTAGAACAATTAATCTGCTTAACTAGGCTGGTAGTTGTCTCTCTTATCTAGGAAATTGAACTGTCCTACTTCCAATCTAAACCCATCGAACCTGTTCAGGAAATCTACGAACGCTTTAAGAGAATCGTCGTCTAGTGCGAATATCGTGTTGGACGGATCTGTCTTTGACCTAAACGAAGTGTATTGAATAACACCTACTTTGCTTGGGCTTTCTACATAGAACTCGCAAGCCATAGCATCTCCCCAAGTTATGTCTATATCCATTCTCATATGGCCGTTCTTCGAAAAGTAGAAGTCGAACTCCAGTGTGCTGGGAAATCCCCATTCGCTTTTAGAATTCGAATAGGTCACCTGCACCATGTCGGAATGCTTCATTATGTTTCCAATCTTGAACGAATGCTCGCCGTCTTTAAGAACGACCATCTCTTTTGGTAGAAGCGCGTTCCAATCCGCGTCGTATATTGTAGACTCGAATATCCTATATGTCTTTAAGTATCTCATATAACTATATATAAAAAAAACCCTTGGAAAAATCCAAGGGTTTCAAACTTATTATCGAATGATTTTAGTTTATGCTTTTTGTCAGGTCGTTTCCTGGCCTGAACTTCGCCACAGTCTTGCTAGCGATGGTTATCTCCTCACCAGTCTTAGGGTTTCTTCCTCTTCTCTCTTCTCTTTTGGTTATGGTCCAAGTTCCGAATCCCACCAGCGAGACTTTCTCTCCGCTTTTAAGCGCATCTGTGATCGCGTTTACGATTGTAGCGACAACTTCTCCGGATTTGGACTTTGTCAATCCGTTTTCTTTTGCGATCGCTTCTATCAATTCTGCTTTATTCATCTTGAATAGCTTTGTTTTTCTTACCACCATCATTGGCCGTATGCATATTATATTTTTATAGGCGTTCGATGTTTTGATAAATTTCATAAAATTTACTTTTTTTCATAGCGGTTGATCCGTATATTTTCATTATCTTTGACAAACAACAAAAAATGCTATGGCGATAAAAACCGACAAGGACACTAACGGAACAAGCTTCCACGATATAGAGTTCAAAGCTAGTCCAAGAGATTTGATTGATTTATATGGTCAGCCGACCTACCTAGACAACACAGGCAGCGACAAGACAAACTTTGAATGGGAGATGGAGACCGACGACGGTAGAGTATTCAGTATCTATGACTGGAAAGAATATAGAGAGTTAGAGCTGGACGAGCAGATCGACTGGCATATCGGCGCGCGCGACAAGGCGACTTCGATAGACGCGCAGTATGAAATAATGAGAGACTTCAGAGATTCGAAGATAGAAAAGATTATAAAATAAAGAAATATGTGCCGCAAAGCTTGTAGTGAATGTTCCTGGACCAACAACAATCCATTTAGCTTGAAGTTCAGGCAATACGCTGATAAGGTAAGATCCGCAAGCGGAATAGAAAACCATTCCTGCCATATGATAGAAAAGGACGTTTGGGGTTCGAAGACAGAAATAACCGAAAAAAACGTTTGTGCAGGATCAAAACTTTATCGTAAAAAAGAATAGAACATATATGAAAGAAACAAGAACTTTACTGACAGAACCTATGTTCACCAATCTCTGCAAAAAAGGATACTATACCGCGGTAGAGAACAACAGCAAGAACGACCTATATTTCACAAAAGAAGACATAATTCTTTTGGCGAACGGAAAGATAGTGACTAAAGAAGCAAGCTATGCTCAGACCAATTGGTGTTTCATGCTTCAGGAAATCGGATCGGAAAGCATCGTAGAAATACTAAAAAGATCTCCGATATATTCGGACTTGGCAGCGAGCTTCGCAAATCGATAAAATAATTTTAAAAACAACTTAAAACCAAAAATAATGTCAGAAACAACAACAACAACGATTTCGGTATGTATGACCGAGTATTTCGAAACATCAATCGTCAGAGAATCAATTGATATTAATATGGAAGACTATCCTGAGCTTGCAGGAATGACCAGAGAAGAGGCGATTGACTATATCGAAGCCAACGCATGGGAAATGGCAGCAACAGACGAAATGTTTAGCTCATTGGCAGAACAGCTGACAGATATGGATATATCTAGAGAGGATTGGCAAAACGAGTCTCAGCAGTTCGTAGCGGAATAGCCAAACTGATTTATAAAAAAAACTAAAAACAAACATATGGATAAAATAGGAAATGAATTTAGAAAATATGCAACCAAGCATATTGGATTGAACGGAACTACAGTTGATGATGTAATTAAATATATGGATGTTCATGCATCTAGAACTCCATATATATTAGAGGAAAGAGAGATGCGATATAGCCAAATTGATGTTTTTTCTAGACTGCTTGTTGATCGTCAGATTTTTATTTCGGGAGCAGTTGATCAAAATATGTCGGATATTACACAGGCTCAATTATTATTTTTAGAATCATTGGATCGAAATAGAGATATAACATTCCTACTTTCGTCGCCAGGTGGTTCGGTTTTAAGCGGTTTGAGCATAGTCGACACTATGAATTATATTAAACCGGATGTTGCTTGTATAAATTTAGGTATGGCCGCTTCAATGGGATCTGTTATATTATCATCTGCCACAAAGGGTAAGAGATATGGATTGATATCATCAAGAGTTATGCTACACCATGTATCTTCCGGAACTTCTGGAACAGTAGATAGTCAAAGAGTTAGTTTGATGGAATCAGAGAAATATAACTTTTTATTATTTAAAATTTTATCTCAGAATTGTGATAAGACATTTGAACAGGTACATGATGATTGTATGCAGGATCTTTGGCTAAACTCACAAGAGGCACTTGATTATGGTTTGATTGATGAGATTATAGGATTAGATAAATCTCCAAGCATAACATCTTTGATGGAAGGTTTTGATAGCTATTATGATAAATATGTTTTAAATAGAAAATAAATAAAAAGCGTGAGTTAACTCACGCTTTTTTCTTTTCCTAACCAATCATACCAACTAATCCAATCATTTTTATAAGTTCTTTCTGGTTTTGATGGTATAAAATTCGGTAGATCTTTTGACAATTCTCTAAATTTATGAACTGTTATATTATTTAAATTTTCTTTAATCCATTTCTTCGATTCTTCAAATGTATAATAAATAGTATTTTTATTTCTTTTTAATTTTTCGAAATCTAGAAATTCATTCCAACTAATCCATTCGTTTCTATATGTGTTATATGGTTTGGCTGGTATAAAATATGGTAGATTTGTTTTACGATATTCACTTGATGATTTAAAATTGAAATTTTCTTTAATCCATTTCTTCGCGTCGTCATATGATAAAAATCTATCTTTTTTTATAAGTATATTATCTAGATAGTCAAACCATTTAAACTCATCAAACACTCTACTTGGTGCAATTGGTAAAAAGTCAGGTAAGTCAAATTCTTTTAACCATCTATCATAATCTTTTTTACTTTCTACCCAATTTGGTTTGTTGTTTTTTATCCATTCTTTACATTCTTCATATGATCGATTATATTTTAGTTTACCTCCTTTACCACCAATATCATCGTTTTTTAAATTATATCCGTTTTTTATATACTCATCTATTAGTTTTATTTCTTCCTCTTCCCATTTTTCATATTGTACTACTTTAAGTACTTTATATTTTACTTCACCACCTCTTTTATATACTGATTTCATCCAAGAGCTTTTTTTGTTATTTGAATTTTCATTTCTGTGACATCTAAATCTATTTTTTGGATTATTACTTTTTCCAATATATCTAATCTCATTTTCTTTGCACACTTCATACAATCCATATATGTAAGTTATTTTTGAACTTTCAAAATTTTCCATAAACTTTAATTTAATTTTTTAATATAAAGTATATATAAAAAATATTCTATTCCCTTATAATGGAAAATCAAAAGAAAAAAACTGAATACGAGTCGACAAAGATTTACACTAAAAATTACAACAAAAAGAACATAAATATTCAGTTAGATCGTGAATTGGTAAATAGTCTTCGTGAAAAAATATCACCAATCGCATTAAAGGGTTATCTAGAAGATTTGATTAAAGTCAATTTATAAAGGATTCGACGACTACTACAACAAAGAAGTATTCGGAAAATAGCATAATCCTCGCATTCGAGCCATAGTATGGAGCCATCGATAGTCTTCTCGGCCGGGAAGACGCTTTGGACATCAGGCCAAGCGAGAGCCTTCCGCCTTTGCACATTTTCAAATCCCTGCTGAAAAATGACAAAGGCATAAGCCTGACAAGAACTATCAAAAAGATTGTCTTGTCGGGTTTTCTTTTTTAAAAATTAAATGATATCTTTGTAGTATGAAAGTAACACACGAAATCATAAGGGACAATATCGATACTTATAAGCAAGCAAAGAAGATATTTCCGGCGATTCTGCAATTCGAAGAAAGCAGCATCGATTATGCGGCTATGCATGCTCTCGGACTAAACAAGTTCGCGGACTTCTTCATGTTCTGCAAAAAAACAGAGCTTAGAGGGCAATCTCTTATATCCGAGAGCATGCCTTTCAAACAACTGAAATCCATAGTCGTCGAAAATACTTTAACCGAAAGGTTCAAGACCTTGTTTAAGAACCGCACGCAAAGCAAATTCGACGCCATATTCTCGGACAAAGCTCTTTTCGACAGATTGCTGAACGGTGCTTGGAAAAGCCCGCCAAAGATGAGGAGAAACGGAGAAATGTCCTATGGAACAAGAAAGAGCGAAAGAGCAGAAGGCCTTCAGGAAGCGATCATTCCTATCATAAACTATATCATTCTAAAGGGAATCGATATACCAGACAATCTTTTCTATCAGCAAGACAGAATCTCAAGAGACATGATATGGTATACGGAAGAGAAGCTTAGCTTCGAAAATGTTCCTCAGAAAGAAATCGAGATGGCTAGCCAGCTTTTGCAGACCTTTTCCGAAGTGGTGGAAAAAGAGCGAGTGGATTTCAGAAAGCTGAACATAAGATATATAATGTCCGCCATATCCATCAAGATAAAGAACGCCATGAAGATTCCAAACGGAACGATGCTTAAATGTGTCAAAGACTACAAGGAAAAATCCGGAAAGGTCTTGCTAGTGAAGGGAAATATGTATGAGGTTCTCGGAACATACGAAAACAACGGATTTCTTACGGTCTATGTCTCAAACGAATTAAATTTCAGAGGCTACTACGAGTTTTCCTATTTCGAAGACATAAAAACGAGGAGAGACGATTTGCTTAGCATGCTTTTGGAATAGAAAAATCCCTATCAAAAGATAGGGATTTTTTATTCTAGTTCGTCTGTATAAGGATCTTCTCTGTTCAGCATCATCTTATAGTCTTTTATCATCGACTCGAAGATGAATCCAAGTATGTCCGGGTCGCAATCCACGCAGGCATCCACGATGTCCAGCATCTTCTTGTGGTTGATCTCTATCACGTTTTCGTATGTGATTTCATATTCTTTGTAGAATTTCTCAAAGCATTGATAGTGGATGTCGCACATCTCCCAAAGCATTTCCAGGTGTTCGTCGCTAAGCATTATCTAATTTTTATTTTGCTCAGCCCTTCGTTTGCCTGAATGAGATATTCTATGAAAATCTCTTCTTTTTCTTCAGAAACCACCGTGTTGAAAACAGGAGTTATGGAGTCTTTCTTGCCCATATAGACGACGTTTTCCAAATCTTTAATCTTGAATATCAATGTCTTTCCTATTTTTCCTACAAGCCTAACATCGCTGTATCCAACGAGGTAGACAAATCCTTCCAGTTTCGTCAGCTCTGATATGACGTCATACGAAGTTATTATCCAGTCTGCCTTTTTGTGGAATATATTCAATAAGGTTTTTGGATCCTTCTTTTCAAAAAGTCTTTTTATCAATCCTCTTTTGAAGTATCTCAGCTCTTTCTCTACCGGAATGGAATCCAGCACTGACATAAAAGAAGACTTTACCCTTTCTCTTATGTTCAGAGAAAGAAGGCCGGTCTTACGAATAGGATGCCTTTCTAGATCGAAGCTTTGTGAGTTCTTGATTTCTCTTATCTCGGAGTTTATCTTCTTTACTTCTACAAATTCCACCTTCGCAGGGTTTGAATCCACGAAGTAGATGTTTGAGAACAGGCCATTTCCGAATAGAGTGTCGATTGCTTTTTCCATACTATTTTATAAAATTTATCCTTGTATGTTTATCCTTTGATTTCTTTATATCTGGCATAGAATGTCTCTGCTATCAGTTTGAAAGCAGCCGTAGGATATTTTCCTTCTTCCGACATATATTCTGCCGTGATTGCTCTAAGCTTTGCAGATTCCGCGCTTTTTATCTTTTTAGAATCCTGCTCTGCGATTTGAACCATCAGCTCTTCGTCTTGTCCGTATTTCTCGAAAAGAGAAGAAAGCTTGTTCCTGTGCGATAGAGTCTTGTTCTTTTCAGAAGACTTCGCTATTTCCTCATTGACTCCTTGTATCTTTGTATCGATAGCATCCCAGTCTTTTATCTGGCCTTTTAGGCTCTCTAGGATCTTAGCTTGTCCTTTTAGGGAAGTATCGCTCATCAAAGACATCAAAGCTTCTAAGAACGTCTCTTTTCCGCTTATCTTGATGTTTCCTGCTCTGAGGTATCTGTCGATAGGACCATAGGTCTGGATTGTCAAAAAGTTTTCCATAAGATTCATCACTTTCGCTTTGAATATGTCTTCTTCGTTGAACTGCTTCAATTCTTTCTTTGGCTCTTCGCCTACTTTTTGGTTTGTTAAAATACTAAACTTTCTCATGTTAAAAATTGTTGAATTTTCTTAGGTGTCTTAATCCTTCTGCTACCTGTCCTACAGATTTCTCTATGACTTCTTTGCTTGTCGTGGTGAAATAGTATCCAAGCTTCTCGAAGTCGTTTCTGTTCGCCACTTCCGCACCGTTCTGCCCAGGGAAAGCAGTCATCACCGAAAGAACTATCTTTTCTCCTACATTGCCAATCTTGGCTCCGATGAAGCTAAGGAACGTAGTCTTCTCTCCTTCTCCTTCTTTCACTTTAATCTTGAACTCGTTTCCTCTAGAGTCTTTGTATGTGTATGCGTTCATCGATTTGAACTCTTCGCTGTTCGGCTCTGATTTGTGTATGTTGTCTACTCCTACTGGAACTTTAGAATCCAAGCCAAGCCATTTGAATTTTTCTGCTTCTTCTATATTGGTAACCTCCGTCTCGCTTGCACCAAATCCTTTGGTCATCAAGGTTGGTTTGTTGTTCGATACCAAAGAGATTATCGCTTTCTTCAAGTCTATTCCTTTGTCGAACTTGGATCCAGGCACCGTCTCCTCGACGTGCGCGTCTGTTATGTGTCCAAGATCACCTAATAGAAGAATGAAGTCTCCTGCTTCGAAGACTGTTTCTTTGTCTGCCACAACTTCCCCTTTAAGGAATTGGTTCGCGTCGATCATGGTGTTTATCTGGTCGTATATCATTTGTTCTCCTCCTTCGAGTCCTTCGAACAATCTAAAGCTTTTTATTCTTTTCATAGCGTTTGTGTTTTTTTGATAAGGTATATATTAAAAAACAAAACCCATCTTTTTTAGATGGGCTTCGATTATATCTTTCCTTTGTATTCCTGAACGTCGTCTCTGACTTCTTGAGCCATCTTCTTCAGTTCCTGCATGACTTTTCTTATTCTTGTTCCGGCTGTGCGATTTCCTCTAATGAAAAATTTCTCAAAGTCTTCTTTTAAGTCAAACTTCTTGCCATCTATTTCTACTTCTTCCATAAGCAGGTTGACAAGCTTATCATATTTATCTAAATAGTCCATAGTCTTTGTTATTTTTTTGATAAAGTATATATTAAATCAAAATCTTTCCTAACTCTACCAATGGCATATTTTTGTCTGCGGCGATTTATTTTATTCTATGTTGAAGTGCTTTCTCAATATCTCGAACGCCAGATCTCTCTGCTTGTTCACATATCTGGTGCTTCCCGATACTTTTATTATACCAAGGCTTCCGACGGTCTTCAAGAAATTTGTCATGTCTTTTGGCATTACTATTATCTCGTTTACCTTGCACATCTCTATGATGCTTTTGTTCGCTGGCAGCTTTTGGTTCATCTTTGTGTCTTCCGTATAGACTATCTCAAGTATCTCGTTGTATAGCAGCCACTTCTGGTAGTTGGGATCCTTCTCAATCTTGTCTCTGAACTCTCTGTAAGACCTGAACTTGTAGTATTCGTTGAAATAGACACCAGCCAAGATAACAATTTCTATCAGAGTCGATATTATGATGAACGCGAAAGAATTCTTGTCGCTTTTCTCTTTTTCTCCGCTAGAGTCTGCGGTCAGCTCTGCTTCTTTTTTCTTTATCTCTTTGTCTTTTTCAATCAAAAGCCTTCCTTTTTCTGCTTTCAGCGTGTCTATCTGAGCAGGAAGCGTAGATTGTATCTTTCTTTGGTCTTTTGTCAGCTTTGTCTGAGTAAGTGCCAGATTGTTTAGGTCTTCGAGAACCTTCTTGCCTTTTGTAATCTCTTCTTCTTTGGTGGATATCTTCAGCTCGAAATCTTTTCCTATTTCTGTCTTGAAGGCGTTTAGGCTGTCCTTTGTCGCTATCTCAATCTTTTCGGATTTAGAAGAATATTCTGCCGCTCCGTTTATAGATGCGTAGAAAGAAAGCCCTATTATGGTGATGCTCAGCAAGAATAGAGGAAGAACGTCCTTTCCGAATGTTCTCAGCTTGAGATATTGAATGCTGAACTTGTCGAATATATCCCTCTTCAAAAGCTCTAATCCACCTAAGATAATAACCGATGCTATGAATATAGCGACCTCGTTGTCTGTCATTGCTCCTGCCAATATCTTGGAAAGCATGAAATAAGCCAAGAATATAGAGGCCACATGCCCAAAGTATGACATGAAAGTCATGACCAGGTTTATGGTCTTATAGCCTTGGTTGAAGTTCTGATTGTTTATTCTCTTCTCTAATTTTTTAAATTCGTTTATTTTCATCTTCGTTTGTTATAATTTTTCCATAAAATCTTTCCCTCCAGGTAAGCTTTCTGTTTTTCATCTGCGCGATGCTGTCCTCTTTCTTGGCATCTTCCACCTTCAAGTTATAATTTTGTACCTTGATTGATTCTACCTCACCTTTCAACATATCTATTTTATATGTCAAGTCGTCTCTTGTCCTATCCATTCTACCATGAAGCAGCCTATAGAAAAATCTCCACTTATTCAATAAAAATTTGAATTCTGTAGGCGAAAGGTTGTTTTCGAATTCGGATGTCATCAAAAGATCTAAAATATCTTCGTCGTTTAGTTCTGAAATCATTCTCTATATATTATTTTTTAGAAACCAATCTCTAGCGATTCCAAATTGTTTCTTTTCTTTACTATGTCTATTACTCTTGCACTTGACTTGTATTTCTTGGTACTTCCTAGATGCTTGGCTAGCTCTGTGGCTTCCTCGCCTGAAAGGTTCTCAAACTCTACAACATCTATCAGATTGTTGCAGTCCAGCAAAGACTCTTCTATTTCGTCTTCTCCCTCTATGTTCAATATCGCCAATATGGTGACGTTCATAGTGTCCGAAAGAAATCCGTCGACCATCTGAAGTATGTTGTTCGCGAACGGAGTCGATCTGGAATATAGGTCGCTGAAGAATATCTCGCAGTCGTCCAGCACCAATACCGGCTTCTCATACTTCTTGATGAACTTCCTGAATTCTGGGTTGTTTATCGTATGCTCGATCATATTGCTTGGTATGAATATTACTATCCTATCCAGCTTAGACGCTATGTAGTTTATTATAGAAGTCTTTCCTGTTCCTCTCTCTCCATGCAATATGGCAAGGCCTTTGTCGGCCTTCTTTATTCCTTTTATCGCCTTTTCTACTTTCTTGAACGTATTTGTAGAATAGAACAGGTCTGTGTTGTCTCCGTCTTCTTTCAAGTTTATAGGCTCGATTTCCAGTCCGTTTGCCGATATTCCGATAGTGTTCAGCTTGTTCGAATCGTCTTCGCAATAGTCTAGTATGCAGTCGTGCAGCTCTTCTACAAACATCTGTATTCCATCGTATGTTCCTTCGTAGTAGAAGGTTATCGAGTCGATGAACGAGTTGTCCATGTTCCTGTCTGCGACGACATACGAAAGATAGCATCTCTCGTCTAGCTTCACGAGCATCTTGTCGTTGATGATGACCTCTTCGCTATCTGGTATGATTTCGGTGAAGACGTTTTTGTCCAATATATGACCAGACATAACTTTGTTGAAAAGCTTGCTTGAATAGGTGTTGTGTATAATGACGCGGTTAGGCCTGCTTCCGAATTTGTCCCAGCAATAGATGAAGTCGTTTAGGTTGTAGTCGTCTTTTGTTATGTTTAGGTTTAGCGAGCTTTTTTCCTCTGATTTCTGAGAAGGCAGCATTATGTCATCTCCTATCAGGTATTTGAATATCTCGGCATCGTAGCCAGAAGTGTTCTCGAACGCTTCTATCGCGAATTCCTCTCTTGCCTCCAAGTCTGAAGAACAGTCTTTTCCAAGCACATTCAAAAGAATTGGGTATTGGCTTCTGTCCGATACGACGAGAACGTCAGCGTAGCTTTTCGCGGCTGCTCTGATAAGAGAAACTCCTCCGATGTCTATCTTCTCGATTATGTCTTCATGTGTAGATGCTTCGTCCGCTACGGTTTCCTCGAATGGATAGAGGTCTACGATGACCAAGTCTATTTGCGGGATTCCATGTTTTTTTATTTCTTTCTGGTCGGATTTTGATTTTCTCTGATTGAGTATTCCTCCGAAAACTTTTGGATGCAGGGTCTTCACTCTGCCTCCTAATATTTCAGGGAAATCTGTTAGGCTTTCAACGGAGACCGCTGGAATTCCTATGCTTTTTATGAACTCGTATGTTCCTCCTGTAGAGTATATGACAACGCCGCCTTCGTGAAGGCGCGCCACGACTTCTTCCAATCCTGTCTTGTCGTATGCCGAGATTAGAGCCGCTGATATTTTTTTAGTATCCATGTAGAAAAAATAGTTTTTTTATTTTTATATATAATGTTATAAAAGTTGTCACGAATATGGAAAAACAAGAAATAGATTCGATTCTTCTCGCAAACTGCTACTTCATCAAGTGCAAATTCGAAAATCCGCTTTGCTATAAGACGGACTTGGCAAGAAGATTTCTCATTGGAAAAATAAGAAAAGCCTTAAAAAGGAAAATCGAGAAAGCTCAAGATTCCAATTAAGGCTTTAGATAGAAATCGATTATATCGACGGTCCGTCGATGATAGGCCCGTCAGAAATTCCGACCGGAGATGCTCCGTTGATGTTTGTCGTGTTTTCGAACAATCCTCTTTCCTGCTCCTGCTTTATAAGGTTCATGATTAAGTCCTTCTGCATTTTTTTGGCCTTTGTCTTTTCTTCAGATAGCCTATTGTTCCTAGAAGCAAGCTTTTGTTTGTGGTTTTTTCTGTGCTTTGTTGTTGCCATAATAAAATTTTTGTTTTTATTTATATCAAAATACATTCAAATGTTTAGTTAAAACTGAAAATCGAATCCAAGCTCGCTGTTCTCTCTGACGAACCTATCTAGCTCTTCCTTGTCCTGTGCTCTTACCACTCTTCCATCGCCTAGCGTTATCTCATAGACATATCTCTCCAGCGGCGGGGTTTGCGTGCTTTCAGGGTCCGTAGAGAGAACCTCTGTCTTGTAACCAGAAGCACTCGCGCCTGTGGACTCACCGTTTAGTATCTTACCAAGCTCGTTCGGATCCATAGTGTCTGGATCGTCAGCGCTGCAGATTTTTATGTGTGGCGGTGGTATTACACACTCTATCCCTATCGTAGACCAGACAAAGTCTATTATGCCGTTTATAAGTTTTTCTATAAAGCATGTTATAGGCGAGAATAGGCCTTTCGTAATGGAGGCACCTTGCTCTCTCATGTCTCTCGCGGTATATGTCGGAAGCTGTGCAAGGAAGGCGACATTGAATGCCTCTGAAAGGTCCGCCATGGCAAAGTCGTCTGGTATCGCGTAAGATCCTCTGTGCAAAGGAACGTCTTTTTTGAGCTTTGTCTCGCTTTCTGCTGCCTTAGCTTTCAGATCCAAAGGAGATGACTTTTCCTTTGCAGCATCAGGCTTCTTATCTACAACGGTGTCTGCCTTCTTTTCTATCGATTCTCCTTTGGAGTTCTTCGCCATTCCTTTAGACTTCTCAAGCATTTCCTCGTCACTCAGATTCTTGTTGGAATTCGGTGCCTTGGCCTTGGACGCCCATTCTGCAGCCTTGGACGGATCCATCTTTGTTACTCCTGCCATTTTAAGAATACCTAGCGGCGAGAAGAAATCCATTATCCATTTGAACGAAAGAAACTCAATCATCTTTCCAGGAAGAGCCATTGGATTTGTCAGACTCTTGAAGAAGTCCATTATCCATTGAATCACTCCTGCTATTATCTTTATAGGAAGAGTCACTATGCCAAGAATCATCTTCAGAAGCGGTTGCGTGTTCGAATTCAGCTCAGCGGACTTCTTGTTTATGTCTTCGAGCTTGTTCTTAAGTGCCTCGTCATCCGGCTTTTTGTCAAGAGCCTGCTCTAATTTGGACTTCGCACTTTGCAGGTCTTCCGGGTCCATCGAGCTGCTCAGCCTGTCGATTTCCTTCAGCAGGTCTTCGTCTTGCTGGTCGATATAGATATATCTGTAGTCTACTCCGTTGACGAACTGCCCGGTAGAATACCAGGTGGATATGGTGGCGTATCTTCTGTTGGGATCTAGGCTACCATATGCACCTTGCCTCAACGTTTGTCCTCCGTCAAGGTTTGCCTCTGCCTTGGCTGCGGCTTTGCCATTCTCGTTGTTTCCGTCGTCTTTTGCCGGACCAGCGGCTTTCAGCATGTCGTCTTTGCTGTTCTTTTCCTTGTCGAAAACGAGTCTCATAGGAGAATTGTTTCCCCACTCTTTCGTGTTTATGTTCGACATCTTCAGCTCCATTCCAAAAGAAAGGTCTTTTCCGAATATCGAAAACGGTATGAATCCAACACCTTCTCCAACGAATTTGAAGTCTCCTATGGTGTCTTTCGGAGAGACCTTCGGAGTCTTTCCACTGGCATCTTTGAACGAGCCTGTGCTGTCTACCGCGACATAGTTCTTGAGTGGAGAATTTTCGAAGTTCTCTTTCATTCGCCTTACGTAGTCTCCCATGTTTTTGGACGGAGCTTGGTCTGTAGACGGTCTAGGTTTGTTGAACTTGGACTTTTCTTTCTTTATCTTTTCTCCTTTTTCGAATTTCTTCTTGGCCTCTCCGGAAAATATTGAGAAAACATCTCCAAGCTTTTCCATTATTATGTCGCTGACGAAAGACATCGGACTACCAAAAAGCTTTAAAAGCTTTGTTATTGCAGGAATAAGCTTGGAGAATATCTTGACCAGAAACTTCGCGAAAACTGCCATTGCTCCTATAGCGTGCGGAAACCTATATGAGCCACCGTCGCCGCCTGAACCGCCAGCCGATCCTGCTCCTGAACCAGCCGCGTCGTCTACCGCCTTGTCGTTTTCGTCTATTCTTATTCCTTCTATTATGTAGTAAGTCTCTTCGTCTAGGTCGGTAAGCGGATATCTGTAGACCGTGCCTAGCTCTTGAGGGCTTTCCTTGCTTCCTACCCCATATCTTCCATCAGAATAGAGAACATCTTTCACTAGATGCTCGTTGGCTATCTTGGTTGGATCGATTATCTTGCCATATGGAAACGAGCCGTTGCTGACTTTTATCTGACATAGCGGTATTATATTGGTAGATACAGACGAGCTTGGCTCATAGTAGCTCGAGATTCCAGGTGCTTTTGTGTTTGCCTTAGAAAGCGATTTCATGTTGAACGATATGGTATGTTCTTGTCCAAATTCAGGCAGGCTGCCCTTACCGTATGTCTTGCCATAGACCAGATACCATTTCGTTATTGTTTTGTTCTTGACCTCTACCAGCGTACCGTCGCCTATCTTTTTTATCCCGTCTCCGGACTTAGACTTGTCGTTGTCTGAATAGCTATAGACTCCGTTGTTGTTTGTTATTACGATATCATAGATTCCGTGTTTTTGGTATGCAGTTCCCTTTCCCATCACTATCCTGTTGCTCGCGGCGAACATCTCTGCCAGCTTTCCGTCAGGGCTCTTTGACCAGATGTCGATTGAATAGTTGTCGCTGCTAATCTTTTTAGAATCAGTGTCGTAATTCCAGTTCTCTAGAGTGTATTGCTCTACTCCCGACTGGCTTTCGTATGGCGTTCCGTTCTTTCTGATGTCTATATTGAACTTTCTGTTGCTAGAAGACTTGAATATCGCTTTGTTCTTTACGAACGACTTTATGTCTGCCTGCACGGTCGGCTCGCCTTTGGCCTCCGTGTATTTTATCTTGGTTGCGACCTTTACCTGTATTATCTTCGTCTCGTAGTCGGATTCAGGGTCTATCCATATCTTCCCACCTACAGCGGCCAGCTTTGGATCGTTCATCGCCTCTGGAACGGTTATCTGCATCGGCTTGAAAGAAAGCTTCATTCCTTCCGGAACTTTGAAATCTTTGTATAAAGTATGCTTGCCTTGGCCGTATAGCGTGACGTTTTCCAGATGCGACGGTATGTCGAGCTGCTTCGCTATGGAATCAGAATACTCTTTCTTCTCCGCGTCTGTAAGGTCTTTCGACATGTTCATGTTCACCGAAGTATATTCTGAAAAGTATTTCGTATATTCTCCTATATCAGTGGAGTCGAATCCCGATATAACAGGATCTCCAGGTATGGCGTCTCTTCCGGTTATTCTGTTCTTGTCGCCTTCTTTGTATCTCTTCAGAGTTCCTCCAAGTGGCTGAGTCTTGCTGTTTTCCTGGCTTAGCCCTAGAAGAATGTCCCAGGTATAGATAGGCGCACCTACACTCGGCCAGACTACCGCGTCCGGCATGCTGCTCTTTGGGAATATCCATTTTGGAGAATCGAGTATCCACCCAGCTCTTTTGAAGTCTGTGTCTACCGCCCCGGAAGGCCCGATGGTCTTTATCTTAGAATTTGGATTCATTGGGACTCCCTTGGAGTCGAATATGCCGAGTATTATTCTCTTTGGTTTGTATTTGTCGTAAGGATCTTCCTCGTCTTCTTCAGTGTCCGCCTTCTTTCCGCCAGCACTGTCGTCTGCGGGAAGGTCGATATAGGTATATAGATAGTCTATTTTAGGATCATAGATTCCGTTGGAGTAGACGACGTCTATCACTTTCCATTCTTTTCCAAGCTCTTTCAGTTTTTCGTTCTGTGATATAGAAAAGTCCGATGCTCCTTCTTCGGTCGCTGCCTTGTCGACGCTTTCTTTGGTTATTGTTCCGTCTTTGTTGACGGTCAGCTTTCCACCAATCTTGGATATTTTGTCTAGGTCGCTTGCGGCTTTCTTTATAGCGGGTCCACCTTGGTATCCTATGGCAGCGGGCCTTGATCCGCTACCTGCGTTTCCTACCGGTTTAAGCGAGGTCGCGGTAAGCACTGCGAGGCCTGGTGCGAATAGTGGCATTACTCTGGCGATTATGTCTTCTATGGAAACGATAGAGTCTATCACCATCTTCGATATTTCTATATAAGGTTTCTGCGTTTCGAATATGGATTGAAGTATCGCTTTTTCCATGGCCTTAAATCCGATAGATTCGCTTTCAGGAAGAACGATATCAGACTTTGGTATCTTTATCTTCCCGTCTGTGCCTTTGTATTTTTCCATATTTCCTTCTAGCCCGAGCCCGTTTGACTCAGAAAAGCTTCTTGCGACCATCTCGTTGTTTGATGCTATAGGAGAGTTTAGGTTCTTGTAAAGCGCGTCTTTTGTCATCTTGTCCGCTATCCCAAGGTTTCCTTGAGTGAAGGCGGTCAGGAAGTCTACGTTTGGAACCATTATGAGCGCAGGGCTTGTTCCTCCGACAGACTTTGATATCTCGCTTGGCTTTCCAGGCAAAGATAGCGTCACTTTTGACGAGCTTACGTAATTTGAATAGAGTGGCCAAACCATATGTTGATAAATTTTAGGATATATATTAGACTAGTCCATTTTCCTAAAATATTTTCGCTATATTTGTAGAGTAAAAATAGCGAAATGATATCAGAAAAAGAATTGTTGGATTTCACGAATTGGTTATACGAGAACAAATGGAGGCTGATCGGCGACGGTATGTGTCTGAACAACGAAACGAAAAAGCTCGCGAGAATCGGAGAGCTCGCCACAGAATTTAAAAATAATTAAAATAAAAAAAGAGGCTTTAGGCCTCTTTTTTTATCTAAACATCTCTGCCGAATATTTTCTTTTCTATATAGTCGTCGATATCTCCTTTTTTGCCATTCTTCATTTCGGAATGTATTTTTTTAGTCAATGCCTTCAACTCTGTTATTGCTTTGTTGAATTCTTTGAATGACTTACAGTCTTCTATGTTTTCTGCCTTTTCTACTTTAGACTCGCTAAACTTCTTCATCTTGATTATCATTTTTTGTTTCTTCAGAACTTTCTTTCTTAGCGATGAGGTAGTTGAAGTTGTCTGCCAAATCGTATTTGTATTTCGCACTTAGCTTGCCCGAAAGCTCGCTACCGCTGAACTTAACGAATATAGTCATGTCTATGAGCCTTTCTCCGTCGAGATCCAAGCCAATCTTCACTCTGAAGTCGTTGTTCTCTTCTTCTTCGCTGACCTCGAAATTTACGTGGTAGTCGAATTTAAGCTCAATCTCGTCGTAGTATTTTCTAAAGAACTCTCTAGAAGGAACCAAGTTGAACTGGTTTCCGTTGTTTCCCAAGAAGTATGTCGGCCTTTCCAGGCAGCCAAGCTTCTCTACTAGAGTCTTGAACAATTTCATCTTTACGGTTCCTCCAGAAAGCTTAAAGCTATCTCCTTCGATTTTTTGTATATCTTCAGGGAAGTTGGTCTTAAGCGAAGTCGTCAACAGGTTTTCCAATATCTTGGAGTTTAAGATAACAATCTTGGTTTCATACCATTCTTTCTCGACTCTCTCGACGTCCATAAAGCAGTTTTCTCTATGCTTCCAGATTTCATTAAGTAAGTCAGAAAACTTTAATATGTTTTTATCAAACTCTTCTATAAACTCGCCAAGATGCTTGAATTTCGGATCTTGATGCCTTATGTCGAAATACTCGAAATATCCCATTGTCTCGATCCTTTTAGGGTCTATGAACTTCTCTATATGCCTTTGTATGCTCTTGTTCGAGTTTTCGTATATAAGCCTTACCCATTCTTGTGTAAGCTTGCTCCATCTCGGCATGTATTCTTCACCATACAATCTTTCTATGTCCGCTCCGATAAGGTCGTCAGCGAAAGTGTTGAAAGAAGCGGTCTTCTGAGCAGAAAGGCTTTTGTTCAAGAACAGAGAATATTGCTTTCCGTCTTTAGTCTCTATAACGATATCTTCTCCGTATTCTTTGGTCTTGTTGGGTCCTATCCAATATATCGTTTTGATATCGTCCGAGTTTAGCTTGGCGTCTGGTATCAGCTTGTCGATTATGTTTCTAGCAGCGACTCTTGCGTTCGCCAGCTTGTCCCAGTCTTTTTCTATGCTGAAGTCCGCACTTTCGAAAAGGCCGTTTATCTTTCCCAAGTCTCCGTCGTCCACGCAAGTGTCACCTTCGAATCTTCCTAGGCTCAATCTGTTCTTGGCCAATACCAAATTCTTTAAATCTGTTAAGAATATCTCTGAGTTTTCAGAATATCTCGCTTTCAATCCTCTGTCGAGTATGTTGTCAAGGAAAGAATTGTTTAGAAGTACCATGCTCACGCAGATTTCATGTATGAGGTTCTTGTTGCTGTATAAAGACTTTACTTGCTTTTCAACACCAGCTTCTGACGCTTCTTTGAATAATTTATAGTTTCTAATCCATTTCATCTAATTGGAATTATTATTTTAATATATATATTAAAAATATTTATTCATTTTAATGAAGTGGCTAAAAACATACAAACTATATAGCGAATCAGTCGTCATAAATCTACAATATCAGTCGATAGACCTGATGGAATCACTAAACATCTGGCATGATGTCTTGCTTAGCTCCATTTCTGCAGAAGAAGTGGATATTTTCGACAAGTTCAGTCTTCCCAAAGACATGTTTGGAGGAAAGTTAGACCTAGACTATCTTGTCGACAACATAGAGTTCATAAACTCTCTTTCCAGCATAGGGCTTAAAAAGTCTGCAGTGCAGAACACGGACGATCACGAGACGTTCTTGAACAAGCCATGCAAGTTCATGTTTGTCTACAAGTCAGAAAGCAACGAGCTTGAGAATCCAGTCTACATAATATTCCAAGTTTGGAACGAGACTCTAAACAAATGGGAAGAAGCGAAGCTATACAGCATAAACGACGACGTGAAGAAGTTCTACGACAAGCTTTCTTCAAAGACTATAGAAATAATAGACGGAGAAGGAGAAAACTATATCTATCAAACATCAAACGGATCTGACTGGGAGCTTCAAAACCTGAAAAAGGAGAACGACATCTATCAAAGATACTTTAGAAGAGAACAGCTTCAGCAGCTTCTTTCCGACAGGAACGTCAAGCTGACCATCATATAATCTTTGACTTCACATACTCGAAGAGCATGCGAGACCTTTCGCCTTCGTCTTCAGAATGATGCCACTTCCACGAAAACGTGGATTCCATGAACACGACTCGATCCTTCATCATCAATATTCGGTCTTTCAGTGTGGCGAGGTCTTCGATACTCATCTCATAGGGTATTCCAAGCTGGTCGCATATCGAGTATATTCCCATGACATCATTGCTTTCATACATCTCTCGAGCCATTATGTAGATGTCGTTTAGGCGAGCATCCGATATCTTGTCAGGGTGTGTCTTCTTAGCTACGCTCCTGTATATCTTTCTAATATTTTCGTTTGCTGCCTTATCGACTATGGAAATTTCGACAGATTCTTCTTCGGAGGATTCAGAAGAAGGCTCGATGCTGCTCTCTGCGGAACGCTCTCTTATAAAGATGTCTATTTTAGGACTTGTCTTTTTTTCGAACATTTCTTTGAGTACAATATTCTTTTCCAGAAAATCGTTCAAGCTTTCCAGAAAAGCGCTATCAGCTTCGAATACAATCTCGTTCCTGTATTCGAAGTCCGACTTCACATAATCTAATTCCTTTAAAAGCTTTCTAGCTTCTAATTGATGCAGCTTGTTCATTGTATATTATATATTACATATCTATTTTGTTCTCGGTGAGAATTCGCGATTCTGATATTTTATATATACAGAGACAAATATTTTGTTGAAAATCTATATGGACACAGACTGTAAAACAGAAAGGTATGAACGTCACGAGACTGCACAGATCTTTGGATCTGACTATCATAAGCGGAATTATAAAATGTGGCTTCTTCTCGAAAGGGAAGCCCTTCGAGCTGTATCTATACCATACACGGTCGCGACGGTTATTCGACCACAAAATAATAGGAGCTTCGATAAAAGAGCTTAAGATTTCGGTCAAGGTCGGAGACAGCGTCGACTCTTTCAGAAATTGGGCAGTGACAAAAGGGCACGATATAGAAGAGCATATCAGGTAAATGGATTTCAAAAATAATATATAGAATATGAAAAACATAAAGACATTCGAATCTTTCTCTGAAGAGATAAACGAGACGACCGGAGAAGTATTCTCAAGCCCTTCTGGACGTTCTGGATTAGGCGGACAGACGATAGGAACCTCTTGGGCAAGCGGCGGCGGCGGCGAGCCAGGGCAGATAAGCGTTCCCTACAACCCAAGCGGGTCTAACAGGGTATTCCAGAAGATTGCGGCGCCTGAAATGGGCAAGAACCATGGTGCACACACTGGCAAGAAGTCTAGAGAAAAGAAGCTTGACATGAAGACGCTTAAAAGCATGTTCGCTAGAAAGCAAGACTATACCGCAGGAGAAGGAGAAGTCAAAAGGCCATCTAAAGTAATGAGCTTTGACAGCTTTGCAAAAGACGACATGAGCACTGTCAAGAAAGAATCGTTTGGAATGAACAAAGAAAACTGCGACAGATGCGGCAAGCCAACAGGCGGGACTACTACAATGGGCATATTCAACGAAGACGTAATCTGTATGCCATGCAAAGAAGAAGAAAAGAAAGATCCAGACTACGAAGCAGCATGCCTTGCAGAGCAAGAAGCCATAAGAAATGGAGACTACAATTTTCCAGGAGTCTATCCAGACTATAAGCCTCTTCGATAAACTTTTGTTAAATTTTCGATTATAATATGAAATAATACTATATTATACTATGTCTAAAAGTAAAGATAAAAACGAAAAGCTGCTAATTTTAGGTGCTGGGGGTAGTGGAAAAGATTTTCTCATGAAAAAGCTTGTCGAGAAAGACCTAATTGGATGTCTAAAGATGACCACTCGTCCTCAGAGAAAGCACGAAACGCAAGGAATAACATACGACTTCGTAGATGATCGAGCTTTCGTGGAAAAAATCGAAAACGGAGAATTTCTCTGCTACCAAACATTTAATGTAACACCAGAAGGAAGAGATCCAGAGACTTGGTACTACGGAATAACAAAGGCTGAATTCGAAAGAGCTCAGGTATTCATAATGACTCCAGGCGAGTTTGCCTGCATAGATGCAGAAACAAGAAAGAATTGCTTTGTCGTATATCTTGACATAGACAGAGAAACCAGAGAAGAAAGGATATTGAGAAGAAGAGACAAGAACGATTCTGTTCAGAGAAGGCTAGACTCGGACGAAGAAGACTTCAGAGGATTCGGTGACTACGATCTAAGAGTAACCGATCCGGATTTCACAGCGGAAGATGTCTATGACCTAATGGACTAAAACAAAAAATCACTCAAATGAGTGATTTTTTTATATTTTTGCTTTCTTTCTTTTAGACATCAGGTCTTTGATGAAATCTTTTATTTCGTCTTCGTGCTCTTTCTCTGGAAGAAAGGCATATCCTCTCATCCTAGACGACCATTTTACCTGACCAATGACTTCACCAGACTTAACGACATCATATGTCTCTGTCTTAGCACCTTTCTTTGACTCTTTCTTTATGAATCTGACAGAAGACGCAGCTTCAAAAAATCTATATTCTTTTAGGTATCTCATATTAGTGTTTTTTTCCTGGCTCTGTGAATGTCCTTCCGTTTTCACTGAATGATAGTCCGGCAAGCTGGCCGTTTATAGAGTCGCAAGTGCTTTCTGAATTCGATATGGTGTTGTCGAGCACAGAAAGTATTATGTTTAGTATAGAATACACTTTTAGATAGTTGTTGTCGGAGTCGTAGAAATTCGATCCGCAGATTCCTTCGATCAAGTCTATCGTCAGGTGTATGGTGTCGTTGTTTCTGACCTTCATCTTCTCTACTATTATGTGTGGGATTCCTGCATCCACCATCTTTCTCTCATAGTCATAGATTATCTTGTTTATCATGTCCAGAAAGGCGCCTTTTATCTCGCTAGGGCCCATAGACTCGTAGTCTGTATCTAAAAACTCCTTCAAGTCGTCTCTATAACATCCCAGGTATATCGATAGGTATTTTCTGAAGACGATAGTTCTATATTCTGTAGAGAAATTCATTGTCGGAACCATCGAATATTTCCAAAGGTTTATGTAGTTGAATATCTCGTGGCTTGTTATGTCTGCCTCGGTTATGTTGTTCGCAAGCGTCATCTTGGTGTCCTTCGTCTTGTCGCTCATGAACCTCTCTACGAACTTGTCGACCAGTTTGGTGTATATCGCCTTTATCCAATCGCTTTTGAACGCGGATATCAATGAAAGAACCGCTGCCATAAAAATAAGGCCACCAAAGCCATGTTCTTTAAAAATCTCTATTAGATACTGAATTTCAATCATGATTATATATTTTTTTATAATCTATATATTTAAAAAATATATTAGAAAAATAGTAAGCGGCGCCTGCATTTTAATATATACAGAAAACCAAACTAAAAAAGCCATGATGAAAATCAACATAAACAAAGTACACGGCAGCCTCGTCAGCAAATTCGAGGAAGTCAGGATAAGCGAAAAGTCTAGCAAAGATCTTGGAAATTATTTCGAAATTTCTGCATTGAAGGAATCGAAAGAGGTAAAGATGATAATCGCCAAGAAAAGCATAGAAAGCGACAAGTTTTCATGGTCGTATTATTCAGATCCGTCAGACTCTGCGTCTTATCTTATCGAAAGAAGCTCGACTACGGACACGAT